>Ga0116211_1001159_pt1 | contig 12824 bp, 12 predicted proteins | sample SaghotsprinmetaG_FD_94484 | JGI IMG/M metagenome (GOLD analysis project Ga0116211, IMG submission 94484) | Hot spring microbial communities from South Africa to study Microbial Dark Matter (Phase II) - Sagole hot spring metaG | ecosystem: Environmental > Aquatic > Thermal springs > Hot (42-90C) ... | reverse complement strand
GTAAGATAGGAAGTACAGGATTGAGGGGGTCAGGTCTTGAATTTTGACATTAGACATTAATGGTTTTGCCTTACAGATAAGCTATGAGTTAAAAGTAAAAATGTCAAAATTCAAGACCTGACCTCCTTCTAGTAAGATAAGAAGGGCTGGTGAAGGATTTTTATACGACACCTTATAAAAAAAAGTTCCTAGGGCTTTGTCATACGGCATTGCATTATAATGAATAAAGCAAAATAAAATCTGTCGATTATAAAAAGCCTGAAACAGCCCTTCCTATCGCTATTTTAAGGACAGAACATAAAATTTAATTATCTAATCTCTCTGTGGTTAAAAAATAAAGGAGGAAGGAAGTTATGCAAAAAGTAGTGCTTGCTTATTCAGGTGGACTTGATACATCTGTCGCAATTAAATGGTTAAAGGAAACTTACAAGATTGAGGTTATTGCTTTTTGTGCAGATCTTGGACAGCAAGAAGACCTTGAGGCTATTAGTGAAAAGGCACAAAAAACAGGTGCATGCAAAGTTTATGTTGAGGATTTAAGAGAGGAGTTTGTGAGAGACTTTGTTTTTCCAATGTTAAGGGCAAATGCTATATATGAAGGAACTTATTTGCTTGGCACATCGATTGCGCGTCCATTGATTGCAAAAAAACAGATTGAGATTGCAAAGATGGAAAGCGCTGAGGCAGTTTCGCACGGTGCAACAGGAAAAGGAAACGATCAAGTGCGTTTTGAATTGACTTATTATGCCCTCAATCCTTCAATTAGGGTGATTGCACCATGGCGGGAATGGGAATTTGACTCCCGCAATTCGCTTATTGAATATGCAAAGAAACATAACATCCCAATTACGGCTACCAAAGAAAAGCCTTACAGCACAGATAGAAATATTCTTCACATTAGTTATGAAGGCGGAATACTTGAGGATCCGTGGGTTGAGCCACCTTCAGATATGTTTACCATGATGGTATCGCCTGAAGAGGCACAAGATAGTCCAGAAATAATTGAGATTGAATATGATGAAGGTAACCCTGTTGCCTTAAATGGTAATAAACTCCCACCTTTTAATCTCCTTGAGGAATTAAATAAGATTGCAGGTAGAAACGGGATTGGTCGTGTGGATATAGTTGAAAATAGATTTGTTGGTATGAAATCTCGTGGTGTTTATGAAACACCTGCTGGAACAGTCTTGCACATTGCCCATAGGGCTATTGAATCTTTAACACTTGATAGGGAAGAGCTCCATTTAAAAGATTCCTGGATAAGTAAATATGCAGAACTTGTCTATTATGGTTTTTGGTTTTCACCAGAGAGGCAGATGCTTCAGACGGCCATTGATTATAGTCAAAGGCATGTGAAAGGAACTGTAAGACTAAAGTTGTATAAAGGGAATTGTATAGCAATTGGAAGGAAGTCGCCGCTTTCTCTCTATAATCAAGACCTTGCTACTTTTGAGTCAGAGAAAATATATAATCAGAAAGACGCAGATGGTTTCATAAAGCTTAATGCCTTAAGATTAAAGGCAGGATCATTAAGAAAGATATAGACATATTTTATGACAAAGGGATTTCAAGAAGAAGATTATTATTATATTGCGCTTACAATGGTAAAAGATATAGGTCCAATTTCTGCAAAAAGTCTTCTATCTCATTTTAAATCGCCAAAGGATGTATTCAATTCAACGATAGAAGAACTTGCATCATGCAACGAAATAGGTTTAAAAAAGGCAGGATTTATCAAAAAATTCAAAGAATGGGACAAAATAGACAAGATTATTAAAAAATTAGAAAGACATGATGTAAAACTTATTAGGTATGTTGATGAACAATATCCAGAAAACCTAAAAGAACTTGATGACGCTCCCATTGTACTCTATTGTAAAGGCACTTTCACAAAGAGAGATGAAATAGCAATAGCTATCATTGGATCAAGAAATATGACTGAATACGGAAGGACAAATGCACATCGTCTCTCTTATGGTTTGGCTTCTGCAGGTGTGACTATTGTAAGTGGTTTTGCAAGAGGGATTGACACAGTGGCTCATCAAGGTGCATTAAACGCTGGAGGTAGGACTATTGCAGTTCTTGGTTCAGGATTAGATATAATTTATCCTTCTGAAAATGTGAGGCTTTATGAAAAAATTTCCCAATATGGATGCTTATTATCAGAGTATCCATTTGGTACACCACCAGAGAAACATAATTTCCCAAGAAGAAATAGATTGATAAGTGGTATATCTATTGGTGTTATTGTTGTAGAGGCGGCTGCCAATAGTGGTTCTTTAATTACAGCCCAATGTGCCCTTGATCAAAATAGGGAAGTTTTTGCGGTGCCGGGGAGTGTAAATTCCGTCTTGTCTCAAGGCACAAATAATTTAATCAAGAAGGGGGCAAAGCTAGTTCAGCATGCAGATGATATAATAGAAGAATTATTACCTCAATTAAAAAATCTTGTGGCAAAAGAGGGTCATAAAGAAATATCACTTGAATTTAATGATAAAGAAAAGGCAATATTGTCATCTTTAGATTACAAACCTATTCACATAGATGAGATTGTTAGAAAGGCTCGCATATCTGTAGATGAACTGTTGGTGTTGTTGTTAAATCTTGAAATAAAGGGTTTTATCAAACAAAAAGAAGGAAAGAGATTCTGTAAAGTCTAAGAGGAGGAAAAAAAATTGAACAAAAAACTTATAGATTTGTTAAGAGTGTTGGCACAGGACCTTATAGATAAAGGTTATGATGCAGATGATGCAATAAAGATTGATATAGACTTTGTTCTTTTAAAAGAAGATTTATTGTCTTTGGAGTTTTTAAGGCTAATTGATGAGACAGAGCTTGATAATATCAAGGCCCTGCTTGCTTATGTGCTTCTCAAGGAGACAGAGCTTGATGTGGAAGATATTTATAATTTTACCTTTGGAATGGGAAAGCAGATAATTTGGAACTGAAAGGAGGCATCTGAAGTTTGAAATCCCTTATAATAGTTGAATCACCAGCCAAGGCAAAGACTATCAGTAAGATTCTTGGAAAAGACTTTAAAGTTAAAGCTTCAATTGGGCATGTGCGAGATTTGCCTCATAATGATATAGGTGTAGAAACTGAAAATAACTATAAACCGAAGTATGTCCTTATACCTGGCAAAGAAAAGATAATCAGGGAACTCAAGGCAGAATCAAAGGATGTTGAAAGGGTATATCTTGCAACAGACCCAGACAGAGAGGGTGAGGCAATAGCCTTTCATATTGCAGAAGAGTTAAAGGACAAGAGACAAAAGAATGTTAATAAAAAGATTTATCGAGTTGCCTTTCATGAAATAACTTCAAAGGCAGTTAAGGAAGCAATTAGCAATCCTTCAGATATAGATATAAGCAAGGTACAAGCCCAACAAGCGAGGAGGATTTTAGACAGGTTAGTGGGGTATAAGTTAAGCCCCTTTTTGTGGAAAAAGGTCCGTCGTGGTCTCAGTGCTGGAAGGGTGCAATCTGTAGCCCTGAAGCTAATTGTAGAAAGGGAAAAGGAGATTAATCAATTTATCTCTGAGGAATATTGGACTATTGATAGTATCTTTACTCACCCTGATTTGTTAAAGGGAAAATCACTTAAGACAAATCTTTATAAATATGAAGGAAATCTGGTAGTTGATAGAGATGCAGATGAAGGGAAGAGATTTTTGATAAAAAATGAGACTCAGGCAAAGGCTATTTCTGAAGCCCTTAAGTCTCAAGACTATCTGCTGAAAAGAATTGAAAAAAAATTAAGAAAGAGGTCTCCTCACCCACCTTTTATCACAAGCACCTTACAACAAGAGTCTGCTAATAAATTGAGATTCCCTGCTAAAAAGACTATGATGTTGGCTCAACAACTCTATGAAGGCATAGAGCTGGGCACTGAAGGTGCTGTTGGTCTGATAACTTACATGAGGACTGATTCATTCAGGCTTTCACCAGATGCACAGAAATGGGCAAGAGATTATATAGTTCAGAAATATGGTAAAGATTATGTCCCAGATGAGATGCCAATTTATAAGATCAAAGACACAGCTCAAGATGCTCACGAGGCAATAAGGCCTACTTACGGAGACATGTCTCCAGATAATATAAAGCAGTATCTTACAAAAGACCAATACAGGCTTTATAAATTAATATGGGATAGATTCATTGCAAGTCAGATGTCTCCTGCCCTTTTTGAGCAGACTACCTTTATCATTAATCCTGTGAATGACTTAAAAGAAGAGACTGAATTTAGAGCTACTGGTTCAATTATAAGATTTAATGGTTTTATGGCTGTCTATAATAATCTTAAAGATGAAAGTTATGAAGATGGAGATACCCTTTTACCTGATTTAAAAGAAGGTGAGCAATTAACCCTTGATGAAGTTATACAAATTCAGCACTTTACTCAGCCTCCACCTCGTTATTCAGAGGCAACACTTGTTAAGACCCTTGAAGAAAAGGGAATAGGAAGACCAAGTACGTATGCTGCTATTTTAACCACTATCCAAGATAGAAAATATACAAATAAAGAGGATGGGAGGTTCAAACCAACTGAATTGGGTGTAATAGTCAGCAATTTGCTTGATGATAAATTCCCAGAGATCTTTGATTATCATTTTACAGCCAAAATGGAAAATGAACTTGATGAAATAGAAGCGTCAAAGCTATCTTGGATAAATGTCATAGATAACTTTTACAAGAGTTTTTATGAGGACTTACTAAAGGCAGAAAATGAAAAAAAAAGGGTAAAACCAGAAGACATACCTACAGATGAAGTTTGTGACAAATGCGGCAAGCCAATGGTAATAAGATGGGGTAGGCATGGCAGGTTTTACGCATGCTCAGGTTATCCTGAATGTAAAAATGCTCGTGCGCTTGAGGGAGAAAAACAAGAGTCAGAACCTACTACTCAAAATTGTGAAAAGTGTGGTTCATCTATGATTATAAAACAAAGTCGTTTTGGTAGGTTTATTGCTTGTTCTAACTACCCAAAATGCAAGAATGCTAAACCTCTTACTATGGGGATAAAGTGTCCTCTTGATGGAGAAGAACTTGTTGAGAGGAGGACAAAGAAAGGCAGGTTATTTTGGAGTTGTAGTAACTTCCCAAAGTGTCGTTTTGCAAGTTGGGATAAACCTATTAAGGAACACTGCCCCCAATGTAATGCAGAAGTATTATTTGAAAAGGTCTCAAAAGACGGTTCATATGCTCATTATTGTTTTAACAAAGAGTGTGGTTATAAAAAGACCCTTCCTCAAAAATGATTGATACTGAAAAAATAATTGTTTGCACAAGTAGTGAGGCAATAAGCAGGAGTATTGCAAGATATAAAAATATCATCATTTGTGGTATTCAAGGTGTTGGTAAGCTAACAAATACTATAAAGGCAGTCAAAGAAAGAGAAAATGTTTACCTAGTGGAGAATACCTTTGATTTTGATGGAAAGACCAAGGCTCGTGGATATAAAAGATATTTAGATTACCTCTACTCTTTAAAAGAGGATCTTTTTATAATTGATAAAATGACCTCTGATAAGGGCAAGGCATTCATTGAAAGCAAAGAAGACAGGGTATTAATAGTAGATGGTATTTTTGGAAGGAATGAACAGGAGATAGAGGTTATATCATCTTTTTTTGAAAATTATGATGTTAGGGTAATTCTAATTGATCGTTGTATTAGATATCTTGAGGATATGCTTGAGAAGTTTGAGATTATAATAGAACTCACCAATGATGGAGCAGTAATGCTACCTATTGAAACCGCATTACAGATGTGTCAGGTTTTAAATAAGAGTATAGAGAAATAGAAAAAGACCTTGTAATTTCAATAAAAAAGCTGATTTATTCACCCCGATTAAGTTATAATAAGTGCCTAAAATTAATTCATCAAAAGTCTATAAAAAATATTAATAAATAACATAAAGAGGTATTTAAAAATGATTAATTCAAGGGTAGATGGAACTATTGAGACAGCAAATACAACATTGGAAAGTGAATATACTTCTGAATCTATAAAAATGCTTAAGGGACTTGAGGCTGTTAGGAAAAGGCCTGCCATGTATATTGGTAATACAGCAATAGAAGGACTACATCATCTTGTTTATGAACTTATTGACAATAGTGTAGATGAAGCCCTTAATAAGTGTTGTTCGATTATTAATGTAATCATTCATCTTGATGGTTCTTGCACTGTATCTGATGATGGTAGGGGTATTCCTACAGAGGTGCATCCTGACGATGAGGCAGGGAGGTCAACAGTTGAGGTTGTTCTTACAGAGCTTCATGCAGGAGGCAAGTTTCACAACGAAGCGTATAAGGTATCTGGTGGTCTCCATGGAGTCGGACTATCAGTTGTAAATGCCCTTTCAGAATGGCTTGAAATAGAAGTCAAGAGAGATGGGAAGGTCTTCAATCAGCGATATGAGAGAGGTATTCCTATTAGTGAGTTAAAAGTTACTGGTAAGACTAAAAAGAGGGGAACAAGTGTAAGATTTAAACCAGATGGAGAGATTTTCGAGACTATAGAGTTTCAATTTGACATTCTTTCAAAGAGGATTAGAGAGCTTGCTTATCTTAATAAAGGCTTGAAGCTCACTATTGATGAAGAGTCAACAGGCAAAAAGTTTGAGTTCTGTTATGAAGGTGGTATTAAATCTTTAGTAGAGCATAAAAACAAAAATAAAATACATGTTCATCCACAGGTAATAACTTTCTATACAAAGAAAAAAGTGGAGGCACAAAAGACCGAATCTTCAAATGAAAAAGAACTTATTGATGAGGTTGAGCTTGAGATAGCCTTTCAGTACAATGAAGGTTACGATGAAAACATATTAACTTATGCAAACAACATCAACACTAAAGAGGGAGGCACTCATTTGAGTGGTTTTAAGTCTGCCTTTACGAGAGCCGTAAAGAGTTATATTTCCAATAATATTAAAAAAGACAACAAGAAAGATTCAGATGAATATGTGACAGGAGAAGATGCAAGAGAAGGACTGACAGCAGTTATAAGTGTAAATCTCCAAAAGCCTCAGTTTGAAGGGCAGACCAAGATGAAGCTTGGAAACAGTTACATTGAGGGATTTGTTAATTCAGAAACCTATGCCTTTTTGAGCGAGTATTTTCATGAAAACCCCTCTGTAGCAAGAAAAATCTGTGAAAAGATATTAAGGGCAGCAAAGGCAAGAGAGGCGGCTAAAAAGGCAAAGGAACTTTCTTACAAGCAAGGCAGTTTTGAGGTAACAGGTTTACCTGGTAAATTAGCAGATTGTTCAGAAAGAAATCCTGCTAAATCTGAGGTTTTTATAGTAGAGGGTGATTCAGCAGGCGGTTCAGCAAAACAAGGCAGAGACAGAAAGACTCAAGCAATATTACCTTTGAGAGGAAAGATTTTAAATGTTGAAAAGGCTGCCCTTGAGAAATTATTGCGCTCAGGCGAAATAACCACATTAATTACAGCACTCGGCACTGGTATAGGGGAAAATAAATTTGATATATCAAAAATAAGATATCACAAGATTATTATTATGACTGATGCTGATGTTGATGGTGCACATATAAGAACCTTATTATTGACCTTTTTCTTCAGACAGATGCCTGAATTGATAGAAAAAGGTTATCTATATATTGCCCAACCACCCTTATTCAGGGTAAAAAAAGGTAAATATGAGGTTTATGTAAAAAGTGACGCAGAACTTCAAAAGATACTTTTAAAGATGTCAACAGAGGATGTGTCAATAAACAAGGGACAAGAGGTTATGAAGGGACAATCACTTTATAATCTACTAAAAAAGATAAGTGACTATATAAAGATGATGGTATTGATAGAAAAAAAAGGTTATCATCGTGGAATGATTGAAAGGGCTATTGAGTTGTCTATAATTAGGGATACTTTAAAAGCAAAAGATACTTTCGAGAAGGCCCTTTCGGATATGAAAGTGTATTTTAAAGATGCAATTATTGGAGATATATACTTTGATGAAGAACACGATAGCTATGGTGTTGAATTAATAAAAGATAACCTGCGATTTGATCTGTCAAATAGATTTATTGTTTCATCAAATTACGAAGAGATATATAGACTTTATAAAGAAATAAAGAAAACTTTAGGTGAACCACCTTATTTTATAACTATTAAATCAGAACAAAAAGAGGCTCAGGATATATCAGAACTTCTTTCAATCATAATGGAAACCTCTAAGAAGGGGTTAAATATTCAGAGATACAAAGGGCTTGGGGAGATGAACCCTGAGCAGTTATGGGAGACGACAATGGATCCTGAAAAGAGAACCCTCTTAAAAGTATCCATAGAAGATTACAGTTTAACAGAAGAGGTTTTTGAAACACTTATGAGTCAGGAGGTTGAAAAGAGAAAGGACTTTATTATGAGACACTCTCTTGAGGCAAGGAATATTGATATTTAATATAGAGTTTTTTTAACAAATAAGTTGGTTATTAAATTATTAACCTTTTGATAGACCGTTCATTGTATTCAAAAAATTCTTCAATAATTGCTAAATCTATTGCTTCTCTTTTAGGTATTGGCTATATTCCGTTTGCACCGGGAACTATGGCAAGTTTATTTGCCATCATTTTTATTTCATTAATAAAACCCTCCTTAATAGTTCTTTTATTTGTGGTTTTTATAACATTGATTATAGGAACATGGGCATCTCAAAGGTGTGAATACTATTGGGATAAAGACAACAAAAAGATAGTCATTGATGAATTTGCAGGACAGGCTATAGCCCTGATTTCTATACCGATTAATTTAAATAATCTGCTAGTTGCCTTTATTCTTTTTAGATTTTTTGATATTGTGAAACCACCTCCTATAAGAAATATTGAAAAGTATCTCAAAGGTGGACTAGCAGTTATTCTTGACGATGTTGTAGCTGGGATATTTGCTAATATATTTCTTCAAATATATCTTTATAACTGGTCAAATTGACACTTATGCAACTATCATTTATAGCCTTTTAACTTGTTTAGCAGATAAGTAGCTCTATGTGTAGTTAGGTGATATTTTATCATCCTTTCTCTGGAGCTTAATATCATTTCTCTATCATTTATAAGACCATCAAGAACTTTTCGAACATTTGTAATCATTTCAGTTGCAGTAGAGAAAGACAAAAAATCCTTATTCTCCTGAAAATCATGAGGTATAAATAGAGGCATCCTTTGAGATAAATGAACTGCATTACAGCAAAAGTTTTCCCAGAATCTAAATGTATCAAAGCCTGCACCTTTGATGTTTAAAACAACCTTACATTGTTGAAGGGCTTTATAATAATCAATTCTTCCAATTCTTCCTTGGGGCATTGGATTATCATCCGTAGGGACAGGAGTTGTCTTTAAAAGTGAGTCAGGGAAATGAGTTGCTATTGTTTCAATAAAATTTTTTCTCTCATAGCATAATGGACTATAACTACCAAGAAAGCCAATAGAATATTTTTTTTCCATAGTGTCATAGGAGTAAATCAATTGCATGATTTCTTCAGGGATTGCCATTGGCAAAGGGATACTGAAATCCGATCCATCAGTTTCTCTCTGGCATATTACATAAGGTCCAGGAGATATTCTTTGGGGAATATCTTCCCCATCAATTAGAACCAAGAGAGACCTTAGATCCCCCTGATAGAGGTTTTTAAAAAAATAAGAAAAAGCTCGCAAATCAACAATTATATATTTAAAATAATCTTTTCTTATTTTGTTTTTAATATCCTCCCTATCAATATCATTGTCATCAGGAAACCAGCCTTTAACCAAAAGACTTTCATCAGATACACCAGTGCCGAGACAACCTTGATAGAGGCAGTCTTTTTTAGGATAATCAATTACCCTGTTTTGCAGGAGTTTTCTTAACCCATGTAAAAGTAAATCAGGGACATAATTTGGATAAGGATGAGTAATGAATAATATTCGCATTTATAATTTAAATATTCTCAAAGATTTCTTCTGCATTCATTGAACTTCTTACAAGAGGTGCACATGCAACAAACTTAAAACCTATTTCTTGTGCCTTATTTTTAATCATCTCAAAGGTATCTGGATTTACATATTCTTTGACAGGTATATTCCTTTTGGAAGGTCTTAAATATTGACCAATAGTAACAATATCGCAACCTGCTATTTTTAAATCATTTAAAAGGGTTTCAACCTCTTGTATGTTTTCACCCAATCCTAACATAAAGCCTGATTTGATATTCAAATCTGGATTTATTGTCTTGGCATTTTTTAAAACATCCAAAGAAAGTTTGTAGTCAAACTGTGCTCTAACATATGGGTAGAGTCTTTGAACTGTCTCAAGGTTATGATTAAAGACATGAGGTTGTGCATCAATTACAGTTTTAAGTGAATCAAAAGAACCCTTAAAATCTGGAGTGAGGACTTCGACCTTTGTATTGGTTAATGATTTTATTGCCTTGATGGTCTCTGCAAAATGTGATGCGCCACCATCAACCAAATCATCTCTTGTTACGGAAGTTATTACTACATATCTTAATCCCATTTCTTTAACCGCATGGGCAATTCTTTTTGGTTCATCAGGATCTGGTTTTTTTAAATTGCCGTGTGATATAGCACAAAAAGCACAATCTCTTGAACAAGAGTCGCCAAGTATCATAAATGCAGTAGTTGGTTTATTAAAACAATAGGATTGATTTGGGCAACGCGTTTCTTCACAGACAGAATGAAGTTTATATTTTCGCAAAAAACTTTTTGTAGTATGTAGTTCCTTTGTTTTAACTTTGAGCCAAGCAGGAAGTGGCATTTGAGATGGAGAGCTAAAAAAGAAGATTTAAATTTAATATAAAAGGGGGGCCTTACAACCCCCTTGAGTTATTAGATTTTTGTTACATTAGTTGCTTTAGGACCGCGGTCACCTTCAACAATGTCGAATTTAACCTTTTGTCCCTCTGCTAAGGTTTTAAAACCGTTGCTTTCAATAGATGAATAATGAACAAACACATCAGGACCATTATCCTGTTGTATAAAACCGAAACCCTTTGCTTCATTAAACCATTTTACTTTTCCTTCAACTGCCATAACTTCTACATCCTCCTTAAATTTACCTTCTTAAAGGCTTACTGTTCCTGCAATAATTACAGGTTGTCTTTTATAACACTTTGAATATTATAAAGTCAAAGTTTTTTTGTAGCCTCCCAAAGTTCATCCATCTCCTTCAAAGTCAAATCATTAATGGATCGTCCTGTGTCTTTGGCAAAGGTTTCAATATGATGAAATCTAAGTATGAATTTGTTTACAGTTTTCCTGAGTGCGTCTTCAGAATTTATTTTAAGGAGACGCGCAACATTTACTATTGAAAATAGAATATCCCCTAATTCTTCTTCAATGCCTTCACTATTACCACGATTGATGTTGTCTCTCAACTCATCTATCTCTTCATATATCTTTGGCATTGCATCTTTCACATCGTCCCAATCAAATCCAACCTTGGATGCCCTTGATTGTATCCTCTGTGCTTTTAGTAATGATGGTAGTTCAGAAGGAATGCCGTCAAAAATAGATTCTTTATTTTTCCCTTCTTCTTTTTTTCTTTCTTGCCATTGTTTTGATACTTCCTCTAAGGAGTCAAACTTTTTATCTGAGAATACATGAGGATGTCTGCTTATCATTTTTTTGGCAATAATAGAACAAACATCTTTAAAATCAAAGAATCCTTTTTCTGATGCAAGTTGTGAATGAAAGATTATCTGAAAAAGCAAATCTCCTAATTCTTCTTTGAGTTCATCATAATTGGACCTATCAATAGTATCAATGACCTCATAGGTCTCTTCAAGCAAATATCCTTTTAGTGACTGATGGGTTTGCACTTTATCCCAAGGACAGCCATTATTTGATCTTAGTTTTGACATAATTTCTATTAACAAATCGATTTCTTTCATATGAGTTTAGTCCTATAACAAAGCCAATTACAGATATCTTCATCACTGATTGGATGATTAATTATCCAATAGGACTCACAATAAGCAGTTCCCACTGTAATTGCTCTAAATTTATTGAGTGCTGATATATAGTAAGAATAATCAATGAGACCTAACTGAGATTTATATTCTCTCAAAGCTAAAATCTTTCTATCAAAATATCTTGTTACATCAACAAGAAGGTTTGGTCTTAAAGGTGTGGTTACCTCATAAAATGCTATTTTAAAATCCTTTATTTCTCTCTGTAATTCTATTATTAATTTTGCACAGGTTCTGTGGTCAGGATTAAGTTCAAGGGGAGATGGACTGTAAATAGTATCAGGTTTGTATTTCTCTATCTCAATCTTTAAAATGGTCTCTACTGATTTATAATAAAAATGGAGTTCACGATCAGGCTGTCTCATAAATAAATAATCATTGATAGATAATATTTTTAAAGCCTTCTTTGCCTCGTCTTCTCTCATAATAGAGTAATCGGTAATGTGAGGCAAATCATATTTTATATGATTAGATTGATTATCCGGGTCTGACTTGTCGCCACTTGTTAAAAACAACACCTTAATACAATTACCAGATTCTATGAGTTGAGTTAAAGTTCCGCCACAACCAAGGGTTTCGTCATCTGGGTGAGGTGCCAAGACTAAAACCTTGTTGCCTATGGGATTAGAAATATTATATGGTATAATTTCTTGTTCTAATAACATGAAATTTAGTATAACAGGAAAAAGTTATTTTAGGTATAATGAGAAAAAACCCAAAATCAGCGATAGAACTAAAAAGCTTAGTAAAATCAGCAAGTAAGATAGGAAGGGCTGGTGTGGAATTTTTATACGACACCTTATAAAAAAAGTTCCTAGGGCTTTGTCATAAGGTATTGTTTTAAATGT
>Ga0116211_1001158_pt1 | contig 12834 bp, 13 predicted proteins | sample SaghotsprinmetaG_FD_94484 | JGI IMG/M metagenome (GOLD analysis project Ga0116211, IMG submission 94484) | Hot spring microbial communities from South Africa to study Microbial Dark Matter (Phase II) - Sagole hot spring metaG | ecosystem: Environmental > Aquatic > Thermal springs > Hot (42-90C) ... | reverse complement strand
TCGCCGCCGCTGGTCGTGGCCTATGCGATTGCCGGTACGATTCGTTTTGATATCGAAAAAGACGTGCTGGGCTTGGACAAAGACGGCAACGAAATCCGCTTAAAAGACATTTGGCCGTCTGACGCTGAGATTGATGCGTTGGTTGCCAAGAGCGTCAAGCCTGAACAGTTCCGTCAGGTCTACATCCCGATGTTTGATCTGGATCGCAGCGCACAAGCGGTCAGCCCGTTGTACGACTGGCGGCCAATGTCCACTTATATCCGTCGTCCGCCGTATTGGGACACTGAAGGCGTCGGCGCACTGGCGGCCAATCCACGCACACTCAAGGGTATGCGTCCGCTGGCAGTCTTACCAGACAACATCACCACCGACCACTTGTCACCGTCTAACGCCATCATGATGGACAGTGCCGCAGGTGAATACCTGCACAAAATGGGTGTGCCAGAAGAAGACTTCAACAGCTATGCGACCCATCGCGGCGACCATTTGACCGCCATGCGCGCGACTTTTGCCAACCCGAAACTGTTTAACGAGATGGTGCGCAAAGCCGACGGCAGCGTGCAGCAAGGTTCGTTGGCACGGGTTGAGCCAGAAGGCCAAGTGATGCGGATGTGGGAAGCCATCGAAACCTATATGGATCGTAAGCAGCCGCTGATCATCGTCGCCGGTGCGGATTACGGTCAGGGTTCAAGCCGTGATTGGGCGGCCAAGGGCGTGCGTTTGGCGGGTGTTGAGGCGATTGTGGCCGAAGGCTTTGAGCGCATTCACCGTACCAACTTGGTCGGTATGGGCGTGTTGCCGCTGGAGTTTAAATCCGGTACAACGCGCAAAACTTTGAGCATTGACGGCACTGAAACCTTTGATGTGATCGGTGAGCCAACCCCGCGTGGTGATTTGAAGTTGGTCATCCATCGCAAGAGCGGCGAGAGCGTTGAAGTGCCTGTGACTTGCCGTCTGGATACCGCTGAAGATATTAGCGTGTATGCAGCGGGTGGGGTGTTGCAGCGCTTTGCGCAGGACTTCTTAGAAGGCAATGTGTAAGCGTTAGTCAGTTAAAAGAAGCCCTGTCGAAAGATGGGGCTTTTTTAAAATTTTTTCATACAATCCATGAGTAAAACATGAAAATCGAGAAAAAGTATACGCACCGCGTGGTCGTCATCTTGTTACTGATTGGCGTATTGGGACGTACAGTATATGGCGCAATCAGAGAGGCATGGCGTATGACTCCCGCGTGTGATGCCTATCAGGCCAACTTTGCATCTTTTGAATCTGACGCTGCATCTTTTCTTGAAAGTAACCAACCGTCTTTTTGGGATATAGTCCCTTATGTGTCCCATAATTTCCTCTACGCTATAGTATTAGCCATCCCAATTTACATCTGTTATTTGATTTCTAGACGATTTTTTTTGGCTTCCTTTGTGTTTAAGGTGTATCTTTTTTGGTACGTTCTTTTGGCGTATGCGCTGATTTCTGGTGAAAAAGGCATAGCCTACGACAATTGTCGCATGGGAGCGGCTTATGTTGGCTTTGTGGTAAATGACATCATGGCTGCTATTGCCGTTCCCGCTGTGCTGGTTTTTTTGATAGCGGTCGAATGGTGTTTTTTTAATATGACTGAGGACGAAGACTCAGGCATGAATGGAAAATAATCATCTGTTGCAAACCGTAGTGCAACCACAGCGACTCTGTAGCAACTCGACTATCGTTCAGCCGAATTTGTTAGATTAGTGGGCAAGATTAGACAGACTAAAGAGTATCAACATGCGTCTATTCGCAGTGGCATCCAGTGTGTTTTTTGCAGGCTGTAGCGTGTTCGGCCACAGCAATGTCAGTACACCAGACTATCAAGTCGTACAAAAAGACAGCGACTTTGAAATCCGCCAGTACCCACAACTGACACTGGTGATTTCACAAGCAGGCGGGAGTGAAGCCCAAGCCCGCCGTACCAACTTTAAGCGGTTGTTTGACTACATCCAAGGCCAAAATACCGCACAGCAAAAATACGAAATGACCGCGCCGGTACTGATGCAACCCGCACCAAGTGGCGGCTACCAAATGGCATTTGTGCTGCCCAAAGGTGTGAATCAACCGCCTGCATCGACCGGTCTGACCACCCAAGTGCTACGCGACGCACGGTTTGCGGCCTATCGTTTTAATGGCTCACTCAGCCCTGAACGCGCCAAGCAAGCCCACACGCAACTGCTGACGTGGCTGGATCAACAAAAAATTGCCGCGCCAAAAGACACCTTCTACACAGCAGGCTATAACGCGCCGTGGACGATCAGTACGTTCAAACAAAATGATGTGTTGGTTCCGCTGTCTGACCAGAGTTTGATTCAAGCCGCACCCTAGTTTAAGGTGTTATGGTGAAGCGGCTCTAAGCGTATTCATGCGCTTGCCGGTAGATCGGCTAGGCTTGCGCATAGATTGGTTTTTAGTGTTTTGATCGACTGATGGAGGTTACACATGGATATTGGGATTAGCGATACCCACCGCAAACAAATCACCGATGGCTTATCACGTCTGTTGGCCGACAGCTATGTGCTGTATCTGATGACGCATAACTTCCACTGGAACGTGACTGGCCCGATGTTTCGCACCTTGCACCTGATGTTTATGGAGCAATACACCGAACAATGGAACGCGCTTGACCAGATCGCGGAGCGGATTCGCTCGCTGGGTCATCCTGCACCGGCGACCTATAAAGCCTTTATTGAGCTGGCGACGATTCAAGAAGTCGATGGCGTGCCAAAGGCTAACGAGATGATCAGCCTGCTGGTATCAGCGCAAGAGCAAACCGCGAAAACTGCGCGCGGCTTGTTTGCGTTGGTGGACGAAGCCAACGACCAACCGACTGCCGACCTGATCACCCAGCGTCTAGAGGTGCATGAAAAAACCGCGTGGATGCTGCGCAGTTTGTTAGAAGAGTGATTGATTCGGGCATGTGCGGCACTGCTAATCTGTTGGAAGAAATGTGATCCGACTGGCTATAATCAGCCACATTCACACATCCCCAAACAGGATCAACATGAGCGTGCAAACCCAAGTCAAAATCCCCGCCACCTACATGCGTGGCGGCACCAGCAAAGGCGTATTTTTTAAGCTGACTGACCTGCCCGAAAACTGCCAAGTCGCAGGCCAAGCGCGTGACCAATTGTTTATGCGGGTGATCGGCAGTCCTGATGCCTACGCCAAGCACATCGACGGCATGGGCGGCGCAACCTCCAGCACCAGCAAATGCGTGATCCTGTCCAAAAGCAGCCAGCCCGAACACGATGTCGATTACCTATACGGCCAAGTCTCGATTGATAAAGCCTTTGTCGATTGGAGCGGCAATTGCGGCAACTTGTCCACTGCGGCGGGTGCGTTTGCGATTCTTGCAGGCTTGGTTGACGCAGCACGCATCCCTGACAACGGGGTGTGTGTGGTGCGTATTTGGCAAGCCAATATCAATAAAACCATCATCGCGCATGTGCCAGTGACCAATGGCCAAGTGCAAGAGCTAGGTGATTTTGAACTCGACGGCGTGACCTTTCCTGCGGCTGAGATCATGCTGGAGTTTTTAGATCCTGCCGATGAAGGCGAGGACGGCGCGGCGGGTTCGATGTTCCCGACGGGTAATCTGATTGATGACTTGGACGTGCCAGAGATCGGCACGCTGAAAGCCACCATGATCACCGCCGGTATTCCAACCGTGTTTGTGAATGCCGCAGACATTGGCTACAGCGGCACAGAGCTACAAGACGCGATTAATGGCGATGCGGCAGCGCTGGCTAAGTTTGAAAAAATCCGTGTCGCGGGCGCACTGCGCATGGGTTTGATCAAAACTGCCGACGAAGCTCTGACCCGTCAGCACACCCCCAAAATCGCCTTCGTGTCGCCGCCCAAAGACTATGTGTCATCCAGCGGTAAAACCGTTGCTGCTGCCGATGTGGATTTATTGGTGCGTGCGTTGTCGATGGGCAAACTGCACCATGCCATGATGGGCACGGCAGCGGTGGCGATTGGCACAGCAGCAGCGGTGACTGGCACGCTGGTCAATCTGGCTGCTGGTGGTGGTGAGCGTACTGCGGTGCGTTTTGGTCATCCCTCGGGGACATTGCGGGTCGGTGCAGAGGCGGTCTTGGTCGATGGCGAATGGACGGTCAAAAAAGCCATCATGAGCCGCAGTGCGCGAATCATCATGGAAGGCTGGGTGCGTGTGCCTGCCGATACTTTGGAGGTTTAAGATCGAGATCGACAGATCAGCCTACAATAGGCTGGTCTGTTTTTGCATTTGGCCGATAAACTGCCTACACTCAAGCACACAAACAATCAAAATGAGCGCGTGTTATGACTGTGCAACGTCGTCAGGTGTTTTATATTGCTGGGTTTGACCATCGCGGCGCGGCGCATTATCACTCGCTCTACCAAAGTCACGCGCATACGCAGGCCAAAAATACTGCATATCAAATCACAGTGGCTGAGGCACAGTCGGTATCTGCCCACCAAATGACATGGCAGATCGAATACCAAGATCAGCAGGGTACTTGCCAAACCGACTATAGTTATTTGGTCTGGGATGATATGACTCGCGCTGAGATGAAGCCGCTGGGTTGGGATTTTTACACATCCTGTTTAGACGCATTTGTGATTTATATTCGTTCAGGGTTTCTCAAAAATGCCCGTCAACATGCGTGGCCGTTTGCATTTTGTATGACCGCCGCCTATGGCGTGGTGTTGACCTCGCCTTGGGCAGCCGTCGCGGTGATTGCGCTGATGGTTTCTGGTAAAGTCTCGTGGTGGCTGGGGCTGATTGCGTTGGCGTTGCTGTGGACGCTGGTACGCTGGACAAACAAAAAGCTCAACGTGATGTGGCTGGCACACGGCTTTAGTTTTAGTGCGCGCCATGCCGCCGATGAGTCGATGATGTCAGCGCGCCTAGACGAATTTGCGCAGACGATTGTCGCAGCGGTGCATTCCAAACAGTACGATGAGGTGATGGTGATTGGGCATTGTTATGGCTCGGCATTGCTCACACCCGTCATGGCACGAGTCACCACTGCACTTGCAGATCAGCCTAACCCAACCGCATTGTCGGTGATTTCTTTGGCACAAACCGCACCGTTGCTCAGTTGGCTACCGCAAGCCAAATGGTATAAAAAATATATGCAACAAGTCGATTTATCCAAATTAACGTGGGTGGATTTTTCCTCGCCTGCCGATGGCGTGTGCTTTCCAAAATTGGATATTTTTGCCAATGCAGGGGTCAATCAGCCCAACGCTTTAACCTTAAAATCGCCACGTTTTTTTAAATTGTTTGATGCCAAAGAGTATCAGCGCATTATCCGTAAAAATAAGTTTCGCATTCATTTTCAGTATTTATTGTCCAGTAAGTTTACCCAAGAGTATGACTTTTTTGCGATGACCGCAGGCACAGCCAGCCTTGCAGAACAGTTGGCGACGCCCAGCACACGCAATGAGTCCACCGCGCAGGTGAGAGGCATAAATGTCTAACCGTCCCTTATATATTCCGCCGTATCCTGAGCCGCGCGCCCAGCGTCCCTCGCTGCTTGAACGCCTAAAACTGGGGCGACAATCTTGGCTAAGCGTGTTTTTTGGCAAAAGCTACAGCATGAAGATGGGTCAGTTTAAGGTGCCGTTAAAGACCTTTTTTGTGGTCAATCAGCCGGATTTGGTGCGTCGTGTTTTGATTGATGAGGCTGATCAGTACCCAAAAAATCGCTTGTTGTATCAAATGCTGACGCTGCTGGTGGGCGATGGGATTTTTATCAGTAATGGTCAGGTCTGGCAAAAACAGCGGCAGATGATGGAGCAGGCACTGAGTGTGTCGCACATTAAAAACGTGTTTCCACTGATGCAAGACGCGGTGGAGGTGTTGCTGCAACGGATTGACGCGCAGGATCTGAGCCACCCGCTGAATCTCAGCGAAGAAATGGCACATATCACCGCTGACATTATCTTTCGGACGATTTTTTCTAAGCCGTTATCGTTGGCCGAGTCGCAGATTGTGTTTAAGCGTTTTGCACTGTACCAACGGGTGATTGCCAATGCTGCGCCGATTTTGTTTGCTGGTTTGCCAGTTGCGCTGGTGAAACCGTGGGCAGCGCCGCATGCACAGGCGATTCGAGCGGTGATTGCCGACAATATCAGGCCGCGGTTTGATGCCTATCAGCGCGGTCAGCCGCAGGCAGAGCAGGATATTTTGGCGGCGCTATTGGCGGCCACCGACCCACAGACGGGGCAACACTTTAGCTTTGAGGAGCTGATTGATCAGATTGCGGTGTTGTTTTTGGCTGGGCACGAAACGTCGGCGGCGACCTTGTCGTGGGCGTTTTATATTTTGGCGCACTGTCCACATCTACAGCAGCAGATGACGGCTGAAGTGGAGCAGGTGCTGGCGGCAACAGGGCAGAGGCAACTACAGCACGGCGATATTAAAAAACTAAAACACACCACGGATGTTTTTAAAGAAACATTGCGGCTCTATCCGCCAGTCGGTGGTTTTATGCGCGAAGCGACGCAAGCGGTCTGTATGCGCGACAAGCAGATTCAGCCCAAAGATGTGGTGATGGTATTGCCTTGGCTGTTGCATCGCCGTGCGGATCTATGGCCGAACACGCATGCGTTTCAGCCCGAGCGCTTTCGTTGTCCAGAGCAAAAAGATGTGATTCGGCAGACTTACTACCCGTATGGCGCCGGTCAGCGGGTGTGCATTGGGGCGGCATTTGCCAATCAAGAGGCGATTTTGATTTTGGCGACGTTGGTGTCACGCTATCAGTTCGAGCCGGTCGCAGGCAAAGCACCGCAGCCGGTTGGACATATCACGATTAAGCCGGATCGCCACATTATGCTGCGGTTACGTCGTCGTTCTACTGCGCGTGACTGATCATCATAGAGCGAGCATAGGACAACTGATGGACAGTTTAGGGTAGGATCTGTCATCATGCTGTTTTAATCCATACATTTTATATGGGTTTTGCTGTGAAGGATGCTGTGATGTCGGATTTACCCAACTGCCCAAAATGCAACTGTGAATATACCTACCAAGACGGCGCGATGTGCGTGTGTCCAGAATGTAGCCATGAGTGGTCAGGCGATGGCAGTGCCACCGATGATGATGTGGTGGTGATCAAAGACGCGGTCGGCAATATCCTGCAAGATGGCGACAGCGTCACCGTGATTAAAGACCTCAAAGTCAAAGGCTCATCCTTAGTGATTAAAGTCGGTACAAAAGCTAAAAATATCCGATTGTTACCTGATGCTAGTGATGGGCATGATATTGATTGTAAGTTAGATGGCATCGGCGCGATGAAGCTTAAATCATCAGTAGTCAAAAAAGCCTAACCCCCATGCTGCAATTTGCTGATCTCAAACACCATCCCGAATCGGTCAGCACGATTGCTGCGCTGGGTTATCGGGGTTGGGGTGAGCCTGACGCAAATGCCGCGTTTTTGTTTTTACAGCGTTGTCTATCTGCGCAAACGCTGCCATGTACCCAAATCGCCCTGATTGAGGGTCGGCTGGCCGGTTCGATTAGTCTGCTGGAGTATGAAATGGGCGATGCGCAGCCCGCCGAGCGCCGTTATTGGATGGGTTATTTGGTGGTTGACCCAGCGTTACGCGGGCAGGGCATTGGTCGGCAACTCATGGCGCACATGCAGCAGGTTGCCCGCGAGATGGGGATTGAGCAGTTGTACTGTTATACGATTGATCAGGCTGAGTTGTATCAGTTTTTGGGCTGGACGCTGCTTGCGTCACTCGACTACCAAGGCCATCGGGTCACCGTGATGACCCGTCAGCTTGACTCTTAAACAAGCTTAAATAGGCTTACGCCGCCCGCTTAAGTTGTAGCTTGCCGCTGGCCAAGCGCTCGCGCCATTGATCGAGAAGTTGGGTACGGTCACGCTGTGCTGGATGAAAGTCCGCCTTAAAGTATTCCAGATACTCTGGGACGAGTGTCACACCCATCTTGGTCATGATCCACAATCCGCGCAGATTATCACGTACACGCGGTACACTGGCGCGGCGATCTTGCCAGAATAGTCGTGCGGTTGAATTTGCGATCAACGACAAGAACGCTGGAGTAATTGATAGCATGATTTGACGGCGCACCTTCAGGTCACCGTAGACCGCTTGATAAGCATCAAACGCCACGCTTTTATGCTCAGATTCTTCCACCGCATGCCACAGCCAGAGTTTTGCAGCCTCTGGGTCAAATGCTTCGGTCAGCTCTGGGTGCATCAAAATATATTCGCCGAGCATCGCGGTAAAATGTTCGAACGCGCAAGTAATTGCCAGTTGATAGCGTGCAGGGATTTGCTTGATCCGGTACTCTTCTTTTTGTAGCCAGCGCATGGTGCTGTCAAGCTGGTAGTCGTCTTGTCGCCAACTGTCATTAAATTCGACATGTGCCTTAGAGTGCATCGCCTCTTGACCGATAAACGCCGAGATTTCAGCTTGTAGTTTTGGGTCTTGAATCCGGTCACGTACCAAGCGCACGCTGTGTACAAAAAACTGCTCGCCCAGCGGGAAGGTTGACGACAGCGCATTCATCAGATGTGACAGTAGCGGCGAGTTGGCAGGGTAGTAGCGCGGAATCTGTGCTGGATCAAACTGCGCCCGTCGTACAGTAATCCCTTGCGCCTGTGGACGTTGCGTCAAAATAGTCATGATTGCGCTCCCGAGCCTTGAGTTATAACGTGCCGCTGCACAGATGATTCATATTGACTTGAATTGTTGTCAGCTTATAGAGCCGTCTAGGCCAGAAAATAGGCAAATTCGGACATTTGAGACGGCTTGACTGATTGATCAGAAGGATCGATTAGGGCAGTGGGCAGAGCGGTGGTCTGCGTCAAACCTGCACGCTGTTCACGCAATCCTCGTATAGCGTTGCATAGCCTTACATCTGCTCACTGGCCGCCTACAGACAGCGCAGCAGTTCGGACATATGATGTGTTTGTCCCCCAAGACAAACCCCTTCAGCCCGCCCCCGCGGGCTTTTTTTTGAGCTAAAAAAGCCAGCAACGTTGCTGGCTTTGACAGGTGTTGAGTCAGATTTACATCTGTGACTGAATATAGTTTTGGATACCGACTTTTTCGATCAGATCAAGCTGTGTGCCAAGCCAATCGAGCTGCTCCTCCGCATCTTCAAGCAGATCGGTCAGCAGATCACGCGAGACATAGTCCTGCACCTGCTCACAGTAGGCAATCGCGGCGGTTAGATCAGGATGGGCTTTTTTATCCATCTTCAGGTCGCATTCGAGGATTTCTTGAACAGTTTCACCGATATACAGCTTGCCGAGTTGCTGTAAATTTGGAATTCCTTCCAAAAACAAAATCCGCTCAATCAGCTTATCTGCGTCTTTCATCGCATCAATCGATTGTTTGTACTCATGTTGGCCGAATTGCGCTACGCCCCAATGCTTGAGCATCCGCGCGTGTAAAAAATATTGATTAATCGCGGTCAGCTCATTGAGTAACACTTGATTCAGATGAACAATAACCTGTGCATGGCCTTGCATGGCGCGACTCCTAAACCTGATCAGATGGTGTGACATGCCGCTAGCTTAGCGGATTTGGACGGTTGAGCCTGAAATTTTTAGAACCGCAAATGAGAAATACAATCTGTTGCCATTTCCCTCGAATGCTGGACAAAAAAATCCCGCTGAGTTTAGGAGCATCAGCGGGTCTGGAGTAGCACAAGAGTGTGCAACAAAACTGTTTTGGTGCAGCTTATGCGGCGACTGAAATCCGAGCGGCGATTTTAGCCAAGCTTTCATCAATCAATTCACGCGCATCCGGTACACAGCGGCCACAACAGGTACCAATATCTAGCTCATCGCGCACCTCACGAAAGCTGTTTGCGCCATTTTCGACGCTGGCTCGAATTTGGTGGTCAGTCACGGCACGACACAGACAAACGTACATAGGATGATCCGGTGCAAAGGATAACAAATGCGATGTCTAATATTATTGATAATTGTTCTCATATGTCAATGGGTCTACGTCGCATTCTGATCAGCGGTGGTGATTTGCCCATCGCTGCAGGTTGGATTACAGCGCATGACAGGGTCGGTGATAGCTGCTAAAGTATTCGACCTATTAAATTTGTCTTTAGTGCTAGACAAATATTCCGCTCATAACAAGCGTTTTGCGTTTTTATGTGCAGTCATCTCGCGGTGATATGACTTTTGGTAGAAGTCATCACTCCTTAAGGATCTGTAATCATGCCGATTATTACTTTGCCTTCGGGCGACCAAAAAACTTTCGATCAACCCGTATCCATTATGCAAGTCGCCCAAAGTATTGGGGCGGGGCTGGCCAAAGCCACCATTGCCGGACGGGTCAATGGTACGCTACGCGATGCCTGTGAGTTGATCAGCGACGACGCGACCCTACAAATCATCACCGCCAAGGACGACGAAGGCGTTGAAATTATTCGCCACTCTTGTGCGCACTTGCTCGGCCATGCCGTCAAGCAATTGTATCCTGATGTCAAAATGGTGATTGGGCCGGTCATTGATGACGGTTTTTATTACGATATTTATAGTGCTAAGTCCTTCACGATGGATGATGTGGCGGCGATTGAAGCACGCATGCAACAACTGATCGACACCGAATACGATGTGATCAAAGTCATGACCCCGCGTGCCGAAGCCATCGAGGTGTTCACACAGCGCAGCGAAGACTATAAGCTACGCCTGATCGACGACATGCCCAACGAAACCGCGATGGGGCTGTACTATCACCAAGAATATGTCGACATGTGTCGTGGCCCGCATGTGCCCAACACACGGTTTTTAAAAGCTTTTAAGCTGACCAAACTGTCAGGCGCATATTGGCGCGGTGATGCCAAAAACGAACAGCTTCAGCGCGTGTATGGCACGGCTTGGGCAGACAAGAAGCAACTGGCTGCCTATATTCAGCGCATCGAAGAGGCCGAAAAACGCGACCATCGCAAAATCGGCAAAGCGCTTGATTTGTTTCACATGCAAGAAGAAGCACCGGGCATGGTGTTTTGGCATCCGAACGGCTGGACGATTTACCAAGTGCTGGAACAGTACATGCGTAAAGTCCAACATGATAATGGCTACCTCGAGATCAAAACCCCGCAAGTGGTGGATCGGATTTTGTGGGAAAAATCAGGCCATTGGGATAACTACGGCCACAACATGTTTACCACGCATAGCGAAAACCGCGACTATGCGATTAAGCCGATGAACTGTCCGTGCCACGTGCAGGTGTTTAACCAAGGCCTCAAATCCTATCGCGATCTGCCGCTACGCTTGGCGGAGTTTGGCTCGTGCCATCGCAATGAGCCATCGGGTTCACTGCACGGTTTGATGCGGGTACGTGGGTTTGTGCAAGATGACGCACATATTTTTTGTACCCAAGCGCAGATTGGTGCGGAAGCCTCGGACTTTATTAAGCTGACGCTTGATGTGTATCGGGATTTTGGCTTTGATGACGTACAAATGAAGCTATCGACTCGCCCTGAAAAGCGGGTCGGTGATGATCATCTGTGGGACATGGCCGAAAAAGCCTTGGCCGATGCCTTGGACGACGCGGGTCTAGAGTGGCAGTTGCAAGCCGGTGAGGGCGCGTTTTATGGCCCGAAAATCGAATTTAGCCTCAAAGACTGTCTGGGTCGGGTCTGGCAATGCGGCACGATTCAGCTCGATTTTAACCTGCCAGAACGTCTGGACGCCTCGTTTGTCAGCGAAGACAACAGCCGTGACCGTCCGGTGATGTTGCATCGGGCGATTTTGGGCAGTTTTGAGCGGTTTATTGGTATACTGATTGAGCATTATGCAGGTTTAATGCCGCCTTGGCTTGCGCCTGTACAAGCTTGCGTGATGAATATCACCGACAATCAAGCCGACGCTTGTCAGAAAGTTACCCGCTTACTCAATGATCAAGGCATTCGAGCGATCAATGACTTGAGAAACGAGAAAATCGGCTTTAAGATTCGAGAAAGAACCCTTGAGCGTATCCCGTATATGTTGGTACTCGGCGACCGTGAAGTCGAAGACGGTACCGTCAATGTGCGGACACGTGGGGGCAAAAATTTGGGAACCATGCCGATCGAAGCTTTCGTTCAGTTGGTTCAATCCGCCGTCGCCGAACGCGGCCGGCATGTTATGGAGTAATCGCGATTAAACAGCCTGAACGCAACCCGCAGGGTGCAAAAAGTAACCGTCCTGCCATTAACGACGAAATTCGCGCAACCGAAGTTCGTCTGGTCGATGAAGCTGGTGAGCAAAAAGGCATTGTCTCGCTAAAAGAGGCACTGTCTGCTGCGGAAGCAGTACAGCTTGATCTGGTCGAAATCGTGGCCAACGCTGAGCCGCCAGTTTGCAAAATCATGGACTACAATAAGCATCTGTTCGATCTTAAACAGAAGCAAAAAGAGGCCAAGAAAAAGCAGCATCAGGTTCAGGTCAAAGAAATCAAGATCAGACCCGGTACTGAAGAAGCCGACTATCAAGTCAAGCTGCGTGCGATCACCCGCTTCTTAGAAGAGGGTGACAAGGTCAAAATCACCTTGCGTTTCCGTGGCCGTGAAATGGCGCACCAAGAAATCGGCATGAAGCAACTTCAGAAGATCGAAGTGGATGTTGCAGAGATTGGCATCATTGAGCAACCGCCAAAAATGGAAGGTCGCCAAATGGGCATGCTGATCGGTCCGAAAAAGAAAAAGTAGTTTTTCGGATATTCGCCAAAAGTCCTACGCTGTGATGGTGTAGGGCTTTTTTATTGTGTCCAGATCGACTACAATGCACGCCCCTTACCCCTAGGTCATCCACAGTTGGGTGGATTGCGCCAAAAGGG
>Ga0116211_1001154_pt1 | contig 12867 bp, 9 predicted proteins | sample SaghotsprinmetaG_FD_94484 | JGI IMG/M metagenome (GOLD analysis project Ga0116211, IMG submission 94484) | Hot spring microbial communities from South Africa to study Microbial Dark Matter (Phase II) - Sagole hot spring metaG | ecosystem: Environmental > Aquatic > Thermal springs > Hot (42-90C) ... | reverse complement strand
GGCCGCCCCCACCGCCACTTGGCGGCGCTCCAGGCGGTCGCCCAGCCCCACCAAAAGCTCCAGCCGATCCGGCAACAGGATGGGATAGAGCAGGGCGGCGCCGGCCGGCAGCTTGGTGAGGGGGTGACGGGTCACGGCGCAGAAGCTCTTGAAATAGTCCTGCAACTCGGCGGTACGCAACTGCTCGATCAGTTCCTGGGCCTCCCGCAGCAGGGCCTGCCGGGTCTCGTCGTCGCCGGCGTTGCCGGCCTCGCGCAGCAGCAGATCAGCCAGCCCGCGATAGAGGGGGTCCAGGGTGGTTTGAAATACCGAGACCCCTTCGGCATCGGTCAGCGGTAGGTCGTCGCGCACCCGCTGCAAATGGACCACCGCCCGCCGCCAGGCGGCGATGGCCTCGTCATTGCGGCCCAATGCCAGCAGGGCGGCGCCCCGCTGCCGCTCCAGGAGCAGCCGCAGGTCCGGGGCGACCTCCGCCCCCAGCAGGGCGGCCGCCTGTTCGATTCCGGCCAGGGCCTGCGCCGAGCCGCCGCGCTGCTGTTGCAGCCTGGCCAAGCCGAGCAGGGCCTGGACCCGCAAGCCTGGCCGGCCGATCGCCGCGGTGGCCGCCTCGCGGAAACGGGCCTCCGCGGCCTCCGCGCGACCTTGTTGCAGCAGCGTCTCCGCCAGTTGCAGACGCAGGCGCAGACCAGCGTAATCAAGGGGCAAGCCGTCGGCGATACGCTGGGTCTCCTCCAGGGCGGCGGCATCGCCCAGCCGGGCCCGATTGAGCTGAATGGTGGCCAGGAGCAACGCCTGTTCCGCGCCGGCTGGGGCTTGTCCCGCCAGTGCCAGGGCTTGGTCGAAATAGCGCCCGGCCTCGGCGGGCCGGTTGCGCAAACGCTCCAGGTTGCCCAGCAGATTGGCGGCGGTGGCGGCCAGTTCCGGCTGCCCCTCGCCCCCCTGCTTCAACAGCGCCTTCAGGTGCTGTTCGGCCGCGGCCAAGTCCCGCCGCTGCAATCGGATGCGACCCAGATCCAGGGTCGCCCGCGGGTGCAGCATAGGTTCGCCTCCAGCGCGCACCAGACGGAGATCCTGCTCCGCGGCCGCGAGATCGCCCAGCCCGAGCCAGGCCTCCCCAAGACCAAGGCGCGCCGCCAGATCCTCCGGCGCGGCCTCCAGCACCCGGTTCCAGGACTCCACCGCCGCCGCATAGTCGCCCTGCGCCGCCGCCTGCAAGGCCGCCGCGCGATCTGGCGATTCCGCCGCCAGCGCCGCCACGCACCACAGCAGCGCCACCCACCCCAACACCCGCTGAATCGTTTTCATCTGCTCACCTCTCGCCCGACGCCTGTAGTGATCGTTTCACAACGGCCAGCAAGGCCGCTCGCCTTGCCCCAGCGGGACAGCCCCCTCGGTCGCCGGAACCGCGGGCGCGTAAGGCAGTCCGATGCCCCCCACCGGCACGTCCAGACCATGCCAGGGGGCGTTGCGGCCCTCCGGGAAGCCCCCGTAGCCGCTGCGCACCAGGGAACTCGGCACCGCCCCCTGGACCACCTCGCAGGGACTCTCGGCCACCCCCGCCAGACCGGCGTAATCCGCCCGCAGGCTGAACAGGGCGCCGCTGAGGTCGAGGGCGATGGCGGATACCTGGATGTCGCCGCTGATGCCCTCGGGGGCCGCGGCCTGGATCACGTTCACCCCGGAGCCGGTCCAAAAGTTCTGCCGTTGCTCGCCGCCCTGCACATAGCGCTGATTCCCTGGGATCACCAGGATCGGCGTATCCACCCGAATGTCGCCCCCCTTGGCCCCCTCGCTGGTGTTGGCCTGGATAAAGCCGGTGTCGAGGAGCAGGGCGCGCGGGCGGATGAGGATGTCGCCGCCATTGCCGAGGCCCCAGACCGAGGTGGTGATCCGCCCGTCCTGCAATATCAGCGGCCCGCCCACCACCTCGATCCTGCCGCCGTCTCCGCCGTTGGCCTCGGTGGTGACCTGCCCCGTCCGCACCCGCATCCGGTCGCCCACCTGCAAACGGATGTCGCTGGCCGGCACGTTGCCGGTGCTGTTGGCGGAGATGGCGGACCAGCCGCTCATCTCCAGTCGCTTGACCGCAATGGTGATCCGCCGGGGGGAGTGAAGCCCGCCAGCGCCTCCTCCGGCGCCTGAACAAAGGAAGCGATGCTAATCTCTCCGCCGTTGCGCAACTCCAGCGCCCGCCCGCTCACCTCGATGCCGCCGGTCTGGCCGATGCCGTAGGCCGAGGCGGTGCTGAGGATGCCGGTGGCCCATTGGCCCTGCTGGCCGTCGATCAGGATGCGGGGCGCCTCCACGCGCACGATGCCGGCGTCCCCATCGGTCCAGGTGCTGCTGGAGATGACCCCGCTATCCACCAACTCCAGCAGGCCATCCACCCGCACCTCCACCCCGCCGGCATTGCCGGCCCCCCCGTCGGTATTACTGGCGATGCCGGTGAAGCGATCCGCCCCCCGGCCATCCACCCGCAGGCTGCCGGCGTGGATCCGCACCCGGCCGGCGGCGCCGGTGGCTCCCTGGTTGCTGTTGCTGGCGATGCCGGTGAATCCTTCCCAGCCGTCGCCGGCGACGCGCAAGGCGCCGGCGGACAGCGTCACCTGCCCGCCGCGACCGCCGGCGTAACTGTCGCTGGCGATGATGCCGCCCTGCGCGATCTCCACCCCGCCGCCCACCGTCACCTGCACGTCGCCGGCGCGGCCGCCGCCGAAGCTGTTGGCGGACCAATAGCTGTCATCCAGGATGGCCAGTTCCGCCGCCTCCGCCAGGATAGCGCGGCCGGCGTCCCGCTCGCCCTGGTTGTCCACCCCCAGAAAGCCGCGCTCGAAACGGACTTCCCCCGCCCGCAGGAGGGCCTGGCCACCGCCATCGCCGCTCAAATAGAGGCCGGAATCGGTCACCGTCAGCCGGCCGTTGGCCCCGCCGCCGCCCTCGCCGTCGAGTCGCACCTCCCCGGTGGCCGAGCCCTGGGCCACCAGTTGCGCCGCGCCGGCGGCGCTCTCCAGGGCGGCGCCGGTCAGTTCCAGGTCGCCCCCCGCCAGGGTGACATTGGCCCCCGCCGCCAGATTGAGAACACTGCCGTCGATGGTCAGCCTGCCGGGGCTGGCGGAGCGGAAGCCAAAGGCGTGCGGATTCTCGATGCTAAGGCGGCTCATGGCCGGGTCGTCGGCGCGGAAGCTGGAACCGTCGGCGAAGCGCACCTCGTCGGCGCTGGCGACATGAAACCCGGCCGGCACGTCCAATTGGGCGTTGGGGCCGAACAACACCCCGCGGGGGTTGATGAAGTAGAAATCGGCGGTGCCCACCTCGGAACGCAGCAGGCCGTCGATGCTGGAGACCTCGCCGCCGGTGACCCGGCTGATCAGGTTGCGGATCTCCGGCGCGCCGGTGAAGGTGGCCGACTCCCCCTGCCGGATGCTGAATTGCCGAAAGCTGTGGAACAGGTTATCGCCGACCCTTTTGCCCAGATCCTCGCCCACCACGAAGTCCGGCCCGGCCAGGCTGCGCCCTGGTCCCAGGGTGCCGTCCGTCACCACCCCCGCCGCCGCGCTGCCGGCGATCAGGCCGGCCAGCAAGAAGGGAAACACGGAGGACGCAGAGGAACACCGAGAACACAGAGGAAAGAAGGGTATGTCAAGTCTGCGTTTGTCCCTCCGCCCGTGCGCAATCGCCGGGTTCGCCCTCGTCCCCCCGCCTGTCCACTCGTCCCTCTTCCTCTGCGCTTCTCTGTGTCCTCTGAGTTCACGCTGTAACAGCCCGGCGAACGGCAGACGTGGGATCGAGGTCATGGGGCCGCTCCTTCAAAAGAGGTCCAGACGCACCCGGAAGTGGATGCCGTCGTCCTGGAGATTGTGGTCGGTGGGCTCCGGCACATCGCTGAAGCCATGCGCCCAGTCGAGATCGAGGCTCAGCCGCTCCCAGCGCCAGCGCAGCCCGAGGCCGGCGGACCAGAGGTGCTCCGCCTCGCCCCATTCCCCCTTGTAGCCAGCGCCGCCAGCCTCCACGAAGGCGAGCCACTCCAGTTTCTGATTGTTGCGGGTCAAAAATTCCGCGCGGATGGGCTGCCGATACTCCGCCGAGACCCGGTAGCCCTGGTCGCGCACCAACCGGTTCTCCCGGTAGCCGCGCACGCTGTTGGCGCCGCCCACCGCGAACTGCTCCAGGGGCAGCAGTTCGTTGCTGGCCAGTTGCAGGTCGCCGCGCAGGATCAATTGCGCCCCCGCCTCGCCCAGCTTGTGGGCGTATTGGGCCTGGCCCACCCAGGTGACGAAGCGGCCGTCCGGCGTGCCGTCGTTGTCGGTGGCACCCAGGATATCGAGGCCGACGCTGAAGGTGGAACGGGCGGCAAAGGCCTCGCGGCTGCCCCGCCAGGTATAGTCCTGGCTCAGGCGCAGCACCCGCACCCGGGCATCGCCGTCCGGCTCCACGCCGGGGGAGAAGGGCGTGCCCTCGCCGAGCAGGGAGGTATGGCTGCGCCGCAGGTCGAAACCCAGGCCAAGCAGCAGGTTCTCGTCCAGGGACTGGATCAGCGGATGGCTGAGGTCCAGACTCCAGCTCTCGGTATGGCTGTCGATGTCCACCGCCTCCAGGGGCTCCTCGGTCACCGAGGACTCGGTCCGCGAGTAGCCGAGGCTCAGGCGGGTGTCGCGGGCATTGAGGGGCAGACTGAAGCCGGCATCCCCCTCCCAGGCCCCATTGCTGCGTCCGATGTCCAGGGTCAGTTCGTCGCCCTGGCCGGTGAGGTTGCGCACCGCCCCTTGCAGGCGCGCCGACTCGGCGCCGGTGCTGGGCGGGCGATGATTGTCCGCCAGCAAGGCCAGCTCATAGGGCTTGGCGCGGGTCACCGCCAGGTCCAGACGGGTCTCGCCCAGGCGCAGACCAGGCCGCAGGGCGCCGTTGAGCCGCTCGATCAGCGGGTCGTTGAGCAACAATTGGAAGCGCTCGCGTAGCACATCGGCATCCAGCGGCCCCTCCAGCCCGATGCGCAGGCGCTCGCGCACATAGTCGGGATCAAGCCGCTCGGTGCCGGTGACCGCGATCTCGGTAAGCCGCCCTTCCAGGATGCGATACTTCACCACCCCGTCCTGGATGTGCTGATCCGGCAACAGGGCGCCGGAGCCGACGAAGCCCTGGTCCTCATAATGCTTGGTCAGGGCCAGCCGCAGGTCCTCCAGCTCCGCCATGCTCACCGCCTTGCCCAGCCAGGGGGCGGCAAGCCCTTGCAGCGCCGAAGCGGAAAACACCGTATTGCCCTCGAAGGCGACCCCCTTGAGCACGAAGCGCGGGCCGCCCGGCCGCGCCGCCGCCGCGCCCTCCGGCGGTACCAAAGGCGGCAGGGCAAGGATCGGCGCGGCCTCCTCCCGCGGATACTCCGGCGCCCCCAGGGGCGCCACCGGCCGTTCACCGCTCAGGCCCGCCGGGTCCGCCCCCCAGGCCAAGGCCGGCAGCCCGCAGGCCAGCCACCAACCGATCGTTCTGCGCATCGACGCCATGCTCTTCTCTCCACCTCGCTCGCCCGGACAACTCGGGGCCTTGGGTCTAGTTCCTGCCACTGCGCGGAGTAGCGACCTGTGTGGGAGCGGTTTTTAACCGCGACGGCCGATGCCCTGGCAGCACGCAATGATCGCGGCTGCAAGCCGCTCCCACGTAACCGTTCACGCCCCCCGCCTTTTAGAGCCCTCACCCCAGCCCTCTCCCAGAGGGAGAGGGAGTTTTCGGTGGGGGGCGTGAACGGTTACGCTCCCACAACCTCCAGGCGTCGCGCGCTACAGGCCTTAAAGACCTGGCAGGTCTCTGGCCGGAACTAGACCCAAGGCCCAACTCGGCATCGCTATAACTATAGGCCCTTGTCCCCCATAAAGAAATGCCATTTCTTGAAGAAATGGCATCTCTTTCCTCTTCCAAGTCGGCCGCCCGGACAACCATAATCGTTAGCGAAGGTTGATTTTCTTCCCCCGCTGGCCTATTTTTAGAGCAGACACAACCACAGGGGAGAATAAAAAATGTTCGGACTAGAGTTCTCGATGGCCAAGCTGGCCCACCAACAATGGAAGTTCCGCCTGCGTCAGTTCCTGGACGACCAAGAACAGATGTCCACCTCGGATGCGGTGTCGCATCGGGACTGCGACTTCGGCAAATGGCTCTATACGGAGGGGCTGGCGCAATACGGCAACACCATCCCCGACATCAACCGGCTGGAGAAGGTCCATGCCGACATGCACCAGGCGGTGCGCAACGTACTCGAGCAGAAGAACAGCGGCAATAAGGCCCAGGCGGAGGAGGGCTACAAGCGGGTGTTGGAACTCTCCGGGCAGGTGATATCCCTGCTCGACCGCTGCATGGCCCAGGCCAAATAGCCGCCGGGGCGGCCCTAGGCGTCGTCGTGGCGACGCCCATGGGAGCGCCGAGCTGCGCTCGGCAAGAGCGACCTTGATCATCGTTTCGACCACTCGTGCCCCTGGAGTGCAAAAGCGTAGCGCGAAGCGCGTAGCTTTTGCAGTGATTCCAAAAGCCTCGCTTCGCTACGCTTTTGAACTCCAAGCCCTACCGACCGGAACGATGATCAAGGCCGCAGCTAACTGAAAATTCGCTGGCGAATTTTCACTTCACCGCGCTACGCAGGTCGTCCGTAACCCCAGTCACATCCGCCGCCTTGGCGAAGCGGTCGTCCACCAAGCCCCGGATGTCGTTCTTCTCCAGCAGGCCGAAGTGCTGCATCAGGTCGGCCATCTGCTGATACTCCTGCTCCACCGGGGCAAACATATCGAAGCGCACCCGCCCCGGCGGGGTATCCATCGCATAGAGCACCAGCTCCTCCGGCTGGGACCAATAGCGGGCGGCGATCTTGGCCGCCTCCGCCCGATGCTGGCCGGCCCAGGCGTTCACCCGCGCCGCCGCCTGCACCATCCGCTGTACCAGCTTGGGATCCTGTTCGATGAAATCGCGGCGGGTGACCATCACGTTGCACATAAAGCGCGGCCAGTAATCCTCCACATAGAGCACCGGGTCCGCCAGCCCCGCCTTCACCGACTTGGCGGCGAAGGGCTCGCCGACGAAATAGGCGTCCAGGGAGCCGGCCGCCAGGCCCGCGGCCATGTCCGGCGGGTTCATCTCCACCACCTTCACCTGGCCGAGCAGGCCCTTCTCCTCCAACAGGCGATGGATCGCCAAATTGTGCCCGGAAAAACGCATGGGCACCGCCACCGTCTTGCCCGCCAGATCCTCGATGCGCCGGGCGTTGAGGCCCTTGCGCGCCACCAGGGTGCTCTCGTGGCGATTGCCGATGGCAACCACCTTCACATCCACCCCCTGCTGCCGCAGCACGATGGGCAGCGGGGCGATCATGAAACCCACATCAATGGTCTTGTTGCGCAACGCCTCCCCCATCTCGGCGAAGGAGGAAAACTTGAGGGCCTTGAAGCGCACCCCGTCGTCCTCCTGACTCGTATAGTCGAGCAGCGGGGCGGCCAGGTTGGTGATCACCGGCATATAGCCCATGCGGACCATCCGCTGTTCTCCATGATCGTAGTTCAGCGAGTAGTGGGCGAAGGAGATGCCCACTAACCACAACAGCGCCCCCAGGCTGCGCACCCACAGGGGCGGCAGCCGCCGCCACGGCGCGCGCGGGTCAAACCGCATAGTTCACCCCCAGCATTAGGTAGATCTCGTCGCGCAGGTCGCGCAGTTCACGGTTGGTGGTCATATCCCGGGGATGCGGCACGTCGAGGCGGGTGTTGAGCTTCACCTCCGAGGGGCGGCCGTTCATCACCACGATGCGGGTGCCCATGGTGAGGGCGTCGTCGATGAAGTGGGTGACCATTAGGGTGGTCTTGCCGAGAAATTCGTGCATGTTGACCACCTCCTCGCGCATCTTCATGTGGGTGAAGAAGTCCAGGCCGGTGAAGGGCTCGTCCATGATCAGCATGTCCGGGTTCACCGCCAGGGCGCGCCCCAGCTCCGCCCGCCGCTGCATGCCGCCGGAGAGCTGGTGCGGGAAGTGGTGCTCAAAACCGCTCAGCTCCACCATGTCGATGTGCTCCTGAATGCGCCGGCTCTTCTCCGCCTCGTCCTGCATGTGGCGCACCCCCAGCTCCACGTTCTGCCACACCGTCATCCAGGGCAGCAGACCGCTGTTCTGGAACACGAAGATGTTGTTGGCGCTGGGGCCGGTCACCGGCTTGCCGTCGATCAGGATGCGGCCGGAGGAGATGGTCTCGAAGCCGGCGATCATGCGCAGCAGGGTGGACTTGCCGCAGCCGGAGGGGCCGAGGATACACACCATCTCGCCGTCCAGGAACTCCAGGTTGACGTTGTCGAGCACCGAGATCTCCTGGCCCACCTCCAGGTCGTCGCCCTTGCGCCGGGAATGGCGGCGATTGGCATATTGCTTGCAAAGATTTTCGATCAGGATATGACTCATGCGCTTTCGTTACCGTGAAGATTCGCAAGCGAATCTTCAGTGAATAGGGGGCGGCGTAAGGCGCCATCGGTGTTACCGCGAAGGTTCACCATCGGAATCGCTAAGCTGTGCTCGGCAGAGGCCGAGCGCAGCCCGGCGATCCCGGCTTCCTGGTCCCACCGCTCCTGCGGGGCAGGACCGGTCTTTGGGCGCTCCTGCGCCGCGAATCAAACCGGACACTTGGCGCGGGAGCGCCGAGGGATCCATAGCACCGCAGGAGCGGTGCTACGAGCTAAACCGGGCGCCTCGCCTGTTGCCGTTAGCTAAAAATTCGCTGGCGAATTTTTATATGCGCCCCTTCCAGGAGGTGGTCTCCAGCCGGCTGAGCCGGTACATGATGTGGTCCAGCATCACGCCGATCAGGCCGATCATCATCATGCCCACCATCACATAGTCCATGCGCAGGGCGTTGCGGGCATCCAGGATCAAATACCCCAGCCCGGACTGCACCGCGATCATCTCCGCCGCCACCACCACCAGCCAGGCGATGGAGATGGTGATGCGCAGGGCGGTGAAGATGTCCGGCGTGATGGCCGGGATGATCACCTTGGTGATCACCTCGCCGCGGCTGAAGAAAAAGTTGGAGGCCACCTGGAAATAGACCTGATTGATGGTGCTCACCGCGATCATGGTGGAGACCACCAGAGGGAAAAAACTGGCGAGGAAGATGAGGAACACCGCCGGCGCATCGCCGAGGCCGAACCACAGCATGGCCAGCGGGATCCACGCCAGCGGCGAGATGGGGCGCAGGAAGTTGATGATCGGACTGGCCAGTTGCCGCAGCAGCAGGACGCGACCGATCAGGATGCCCAGCGGAATGCCCAGCAACGCCGCCAGATAGAAGCCGACGGTGACGCGGAACAGACTGGCCACCGAGTGCTTCAGCAGGGTGCCATTGAGGATCAACTCCCAACCGGCCTGAAGGACCACGATGGGGCCGGGGAAGACCTGGGCGCTCCAGCCGCTGACGCGGGAAAGCAACTCCCACACCAGGAAGGCCAGCCCGAAGGAGACCAGCGGCAACAGGGGCGCGTAACGACTCTCGATAGGCTGCATAAGATCAGCTTTCAGCGACGGACGGCGGGGCGTCTCAAAGACGACGGATTTCTTGCGCCAACTGGAGATACTGGCGCGCGGCGGGGGCGTCCTTGTCGTAGTAGATCACCGGCGAACGCAGAATCTGCGACTCCTGCACCTTCCGGTCCTGTTCCACTAGGGTGTCCAACAACCGCCCGGCGAAGCGCTGCCGCAACTGCTCGGCCACCACCCGCGCGGCCATGTGGTTGCCGTGGTACATGGAGAGCAGGATGCGGAAATCCACCCGATGGCCGGTGCGCTCGCCAATCACCGAGAGGATGTTCTCGACGTGGCTGACCCCGTTCACCGACAGGAACTCGCTCTGGGTGGGGATGAGCGCCAAGTCCGCGGCCATCAGGGCGTTGACGGTGAAGAAGTCGATGGAGGGCGGGGTGTCGATCAGCACATAATCGAAGAAGCCCTTCACCTTGCCAAGATGACCTTGCAGGATCTGCTCGAACCTGGGCTGCGCCAGATACTTCTTGGAGAACAGCGCCATGCGGCTGTTGGAAGGGAGCAGCCAGAGATCCTCGCGCACCTTGAGGATGGCGCGCGGCAGTTCCTCCATGTGGCCGCTCTCCAGCACGTCGAAGAAGGAGCGCTGGTTGCGGCAGTCCAGCAGCAGGGACAGATTGGCCTGCACGTCGAAATCCACCAGCAGCACCCGCTTGCCCAGCAGGGCCAGAGAGGCGCCCAGGTTGAGACAGGTGGTGGTCTTGCCCACCCCGCCCTTTTGGTTGCAGACGGTAATGATGCGTCGGCGCTCCGCTTGCGCGGGCTCCGCCGCCAGCTCGTGGGCCGGTCCCAGTTCCAGCGGCGACTCCTCGCGCTCGCGGGCGCGATACACGGTGAAGAGGTGACCGCAGCGCGAGCACTTTGCCTTAAACACATCCCGCGGAATCGCGGCGTCGTCCAGGCGGAAACGGGTGTTGCACTTCTCGCAGGCGATAATCATTCAGACAATCCGCTCCAGGCTCATGGCGGCCTCGATCTGCGCCGCCAGGTCACGCTCATCCACCACATGATCCACCGTCCCCTGCTCGATGGCGTACTCGGTGAGATTGGGATAGACGCAGGTATCCGTGGCCTGGGCGATAGTGGTGCCCGACCTCTCGCGGATCTGGCCGAAGCCCTCCGCGCCATCGTCCCCCACCCCGGTGAGCAGCACCCCCACGGTGTGCCCCTCGAAGACATGGGCCGCCGAGGTGAACAGGGCGTTCAGCGGATAGGCGATGCGCCGCGCCTCCACCCGCAGACAGGCCTCGCCGTTCTCGTTGGTATAGACGGTCACGGTGAACTCGTTGGAGGAGATGTAGCAGGCGCCCTGCTCGATCACCGTGCCGTCGCGGGCCACCTCCACCTTCCAGGGCACGAATTCGTCGAACTTGCGGCAGAAGCTCTCGACGATCTTGGGGGAGATCTCCTGCACTACCACCACCGCGCAGGGGAGCCGCGGCGACAGGTTGGTGAGCAGCCGGATCACCGTATTGGGACCGCCCAAGGTGGTGCCTATGGCCACCAGGTATTCCATCGCCTGATAGGAATAGCGCTCCTCCAGCTTCTCCCGCGCGTCGAAGCCGAGCAGCTTGACGCGGTGGATGTTGTGAATCTTCACCGAGGCGGCGATCTTCACCCGGTCGATCACCTGCTGCTTGGCCTGGTGGATGTCCTGCGAAATGGCCCCGGAGGGCTTGGGCAGGAAATCCACCACGCCGAGGCGCAGCGCCTCGAAGGTGATGGCGCCGTCGTTGAACAGCGAACTTAGGATCACCACCGGCACCGGCGACTCGATCATGACGTGGCGCACGGTCTTGATGCCGTCCATGATCGGCATATCCACATCCAGGGTGATGACGTCCGGGCACAGCTCGGCGATCTTGGCCAGACCCTCCTGCCCATTGCGCGCGGAGCCCACCACCTCGATCTGCGGATCGCTGGAGAGCATCTCCGTCACCGCCTTGACCATGAAAGAGGCATCGTCCACCACCAATACTTTGATTCTTTCTTCGTCCATCTCCCTTCACCTGGAAAGGTTGGAGGTATCTATTCGCCTCCCCCCGGCGGGGGGGGGCCGGACGGGAGGACCATCTGCCGAAGATGGGGGCGCCCCGAGCAAAAGTTAAGCCTGGGACACGTTCGTAACACCACTCCGCGGTGTTACGCATCCTTCGGCACGCCGCGCCGAGTATGCGTCGCAGCGCGGAGCGCCGCGAGATCGATCACACCGCAGAAGCGGTGTGACCAGCGTAATCCCTTAACTTAATGGCATTGACACGGAGCGTGGGAACGATAAACAACGTTAACCGGCTTTGCGTCCTTTGCGCCTCCTCTGCGCCCTTTACGTTCCGCGATTGACTCTAAACGTCAATGCAGCCGCGGTTGCTCCTGGTGCTGGCTGCCGTTCCTGGCGCCCACCAGCCGGCGGCTCAGTTCGATGTGGTGGACCCGCTTGGCCTGCTGGGCGCCGGCCATCTTGACCAGCTCGAACACGTCCAGGATCAGCGAGATGCGGCCGTCGCCGATGATGGTGGCGCCGGAGAAGCCGCTCTTCTCCTGCAAATAGTCCACCAGCGGCTTGATCACCACCTCGTCCTGCCCCATCAGTTCGTCCACCACCAGGCCCACCCGCTCCTGGCCGTTGTTCACCACCACCACGAAGGACTTGGACTCGTCGGCGTGGCCGGCGTCCAGGCCGAACAGGGCGCTCAGGCGGAAGATCGGCATGGTGCGTCCGCGCAGGTGGATCACCTCCGCGCCCTCGATGGTGGAGGTATCCGCCGCGAAGATGCGCAGCGTCTCCTCCACGTTGGAGAGCGGGATGGTGAAGGACTCCTTGCCCACCCGCACCAACAGGGCGGGGATGATCGCCAGGGTGAGCGGGATCTTGAGGCGGATCTGGGTCTGCACGCCGAGCTTGGATTCGATGTCCACCGTGCCGTTCAGCTTCTCGATGTTCTTGCGCACCACGTCCATGCCCACCCCGCGGCCGGAGGTGCGGGTGATCTTTTCCGCGGTGGAGAAACCCGCCCCCATGATCAGCCGCATCAGGTCGCGGTTGGACATGCGGTCCAGTTCGTCCTTGCCATACAGCTTCTTCTCCAGCGCCTTGGCCTTGACGCGCTCCAGGTCGATGCCGCGGCCGTCGTCGGTCACTTCGATGACGATGTGATTGCTCTCCTGGTAGGCCTCCACCGTCAATATCCCCTCCTCCGGCTTGCCCAGGCGCTTGCGTTCCTGAATGGTCTCGATGCCGTGGTCCACCGAGTTGCGGATGATGTGGATCAGCGGGTCGGACAGCTCCTCCACGATCATCTTATCCAGCTCAG
>Ga0116211_1001149_pt1 | contig 12910 bp, 9 predicted proteins | sample SaghotsprinmetaG_FD_94484 | JGI IMG/M metagenome (GOLD analysis project Ga0116211, IMG submission 94484) | Hot spring microbial communities from South Africa to study Microbial Dark Matter (Phase II) - Sagole hot spring metaG | ecosystem: Environmental > Aquatic > Thermal springs > Hot (42-90C) ... | reverse complement strand
CCAGGTCATTGATCTGTTGGGCGGTCATCTCAATGCCGCCACCACCCTGGAGTTCACGGCCTTCCACACCGAGGTCCTGGCCGATGGGCTCCCGGAAGCCCTGGGGGTCCTGCGCGAGCTGGCCCTGGAACCCCGGCTGGCCCCGGACGACATCCGCCGCGAACAGATCGTGATCGCCGAGGAGATCCGCACCTTGGACGATGACCCCGAGTACCAGGCCTTCCGCCAGTTGGGCCGGACCTTGTGGGCAAATGGCCATCCGTTGGGCCGGCCCGTGGCCGGAGAGTCCACTTCGATCGGGGCCATTGAACCCCAGGACGTTCAGCGTTTTTTTGTCCATCATTACCGGCCGGATGGGATGGTGTTGGTGGCCGCAGGTCGGGTGGAGGCGGAGCTCGTCCGGGCTCTGGGGGAAAAGTTTGCGGGCCAGACGCGGACTGGCGGGGATGAGGGGCGGAGTCCTCCCACCCCTGGCCCAGGGATGGCCGTGGTGGAGAAGGACCTTCAACAAGTGCACCTCGCCTTGGGGTTCCCCACGGTCCCCATCCACGCCAAGGAACGCTATGCCCTAGAAGTGTTGAACGGAATCCTGGGGGGTGGTGTGAGTTCCCGCCTCTTCCAGAGAGTGAGGGAAGAGTTGGCCTTGGCCTACGCTGTGTTTTCGGCCAATGCGTTTCACAGCGACGCCGGGGCACTGGTGATCTATGGGGCAACCGAGGAAGCCAAGGTACCCCAACTGTTGGAGGCGATTTGGGCGGAGGTGGAGGCCCTGCGGCGGGCGCCCCCCGGTGGCGAAGAGCTGGACCGTGCAGTTCGTCGCCTGCAGAACGCGTTTCGGCTGGGGTTGGATGACCCAAGCAACCGGGTGATGCGGTTGGGAGGGGCGCGGGCGTTGGGTCTACGCCCAGCTTCTCCGGAGGAAGTCCTGAACCGGCTGGGCCAGGTGACGGCCGAGGAAGTGCAGGACTTGGCGTGCAGGTTCTTGAGGCCGTCGGCCGCAGCGATGGGGGTGGTGGGTCCGGTGGGTGCACGGTTGGAGCGGGTGGTTCGAGGGTGGGTGGAGGTGGGATCGTGAAGTTGGCCCTGTACCCAGGCAGTTTCGATCCCATTACCTATGGGCATTTGGACGTACTGCGGCGGGCCATGCGGTTGTTCGACCGCACAGTGGTGGCTGTGGTGGAAAACCCCCGTAAGACCCCACTGTTCAGCGCGCGGCAGCGGCGACTCCTGGTGAGCCAAGCTCTCAAAGAGGAAGGGATACAGGATGTTCAGGTCGTCAGCTACTCCGGGCTCTTGGTGGAATGTGCTCGGCAGCTCGGGGCGGTGGCTGTGGTGCGGGGCCTGCGGGCCACCTCGGACTTCGACTACGAGTTTCAGTTGGCACTCACCAACCGGGACATGGACAGCAACGTGGAGAGCGTGTTCTTGATGACCGCTGGAAGGTACTCGTTCCTCTCCTCCTCGATTGTCAAGGAGATTGCCCGGTACGGCGGGGACGTGTCCAGGTTCGTCCCTGCCTGCGTGGCTAAGGCTCTGGAGAGGAAGTTCCGGGAAAGGAGGCGGGCATGAGGGATCCAAGGGTGCAGACCATGGCTGAAGTCCTTGTGGATTACTCTGTGGCCGTGAGGCCCGGGGATCTGGTGCGGCTCACAGGGGGACCGGAAGGGGCTCCCCTTCTCCACGCGGTGTACGAGAGGGTGTTGGAGAAGGGCGGCCACCCATGGCTGCAGATAAGCCTGGAGGAAAGCGAAGAGACGTTCTTCAAGAAGGCGACGGACCCTCAACTGGACTACCTCCCCAAGTTCGCCCACCAGATCATCGAAGAAATCCAAGTCTCCATCGGCGTGCGCACAGACACCAACACCAAGAGGCTGACCCACGTGGAGCCGGCTCAGCAGGCCCGGCGAGCCCGGGCCATGCGCCCCGTCTTCGAGCGGTTTCTGGAGCGGGCTGCGAAAGGCGAACTGCGCTGGGTCAGCACCCTGTTCCCCACCCCGGCCTTCGCCCAGGACGCGGAGATGTCCCTGCGCGAGTTCGAGGATTTTGTGTTCAAGGCCTGCCTCCTTGAGGAACCGGATCCCATCAGGGCGTGGCAGGAGATCTCCCCCCGGCAAAAGGCCCTGGTCGATTGGCTGAGCGCCAAACGGGAAATCCACCTAGTACGGCCCGACACCGACCTCCGCCTGGGCGTAGAGGGACGCACCTGGATCAACTGCGATGGCCACGAAAACTTCCCGGACGGAGAGATCTTCACCGGCCCGGTGGAAGACAGCCTGGAGGGCAAAATCCGCTTCTCCTACCCGGCGTGCATCTACGGCCGGGAGGTGGAGGACGTACGGTTGGAGTTCAAAAACGGCCGGGTGGTGAAGGCCTCGGCCGCCAAGAACGAGGACTTCCTGCTCAAGATGCTGGACACCGACGAGGGGGCCCGCTACGTGGGGGAGTTTGCATTCGGGACAAACCCCGGCATCCAGCGGTTCACCAAGAACATCCTGTTTGACGAGAAGATTGGGGGCACTGTGCACTTGGCGTTGGGGCGAGGCTACCCGGAAAGCGGCAGCCGCAACAGCTCCGCCATCCACTGGGACATGGTCTGCGACCTGCGCCAGGGCGGTGAGGTGTGGGTCGACGGGAGTTTGTTTTCCCGCGACGGCAAGATCCTCGTGTAGATGGACAGCGGCCTGAGGGACAAGGTCGTCCTCGTCACCGGGGCCTCGGGAGGCATCGGCTCGGCGGTGGCGCGGCTTCTGGCCCAGGAGGGGGCCAGACTCGTCCTACACGGGCACAAGAACGCGGCCCAGCTGGCCAAGTTGAAGGCCGAGCTTGGGGTGGAGACCTACACCCATTTGGCCGACCTCACCGTTGAGGAGGAAGTGGAAGGGCTTTTCGAGGCGGCCGTGGGCCATTTTGGGCAGCTGGACGTGGTGGTGGCCAACGCGGGGATGTGGCCCAAGGAAGACGTGCCCATCCACCGCATGAGCCTGGAGCGGTGGGAGAGGACTTTGGCCACGGACCTCACCAGCGTTTTTCTCTGCGCCCGGGCGTTTTTCCGGGTGTTGGATCGGCTCCGGCCGGAGTCGGCGGCGTTGGTGCTCGTGGGTTCCACCGCGGCCGTGTTCGGGGAAGAGGGGCATGCCGACTACGCTGCGGCCAAAGCGGCCCTGACCTACGGTCTCACCCGCACTCTCAAAAACGAAATCGTGCGGATCGTGCCCCGCGGGCGGGTGAACGCGGTGTGCCCGGGTTGGACGTGGACGCCGATGTCGGAGGAGGGCTTGAGGGACCCGGACCTGGTGCGACGGGTGTTGGCCACCCGGGCCCTGCGGCGCGTGGCCCGGCCGGAAGAGGTGGCCCAGGCCATCGTCTTTTTGGCCTCGGAGAGGCTGGCCGGGCACGTGAGCGGGGAAATTCTCACCGTGGCCGGGGGCATGGAAGGCCGCCTTCTCCACCACCCCGCCGAAGTGGACCCCACCCAAGCCTGACCCCTGGGGAGAGCTGAGCCAACGCGGTCCTTGCCCCAGGCCTTTGTAGGCCTCAACTTTCTGATCTGTCGGATGGGCGCGAGCTGGGGTTCCAAGCCCTCAACAGGGGCGGGTTCTCTTAATCTTCTTGGCGACATAAGACCGGTGTTTTCTCCAAAGTGCCAACCGTGGTGAGCTCAGGACCACAAGGAGATGATAAGAGCGATGGGCAGGGCGAGGCTTTTGGGCAAGAGGGCGCTTCACCAAGGCTGCGGGCAGCTCGAATTCCTGATGATGCAGCTTCAGACAAAACATTTTGACCTCTACGCGCCAACTGCAGCGGAGGGGGAGCGGGTGGCCCAAGAGGCGTAAGCCGCGGCCACCGCTTTCCAAGATCTTTTTCACACTGATCCCAGCGGGGCTCCATTTTGGTCCAGGCCCCTCCCTCCTTGCCCAGCCTGGCCGCCCCCGGCATCTTGGTTGTTCGCAGCAGCTCCGAACGTGAGGAATGCCGTCCTGGGGCAGCGGCTGGGTACTTCCCTGGTTCCCCTTGGAGGCGATTGTGCCTGTGCTATCGGAGTAGGAAGCGAGGCTGTTGGACCGAGTGCGGACGCGTCCGCTCGCCTATGAGCCCAGGCATCTCACGTTCATGGCCCTTCTCGGGAGGAAAAGGGACACCTACTTCGTAGAGGAAGAACTGCGCCAGCGCAGGCAGCAATTGTCTGGGAGCACCGCGCCTCCCACGTCCCTATGGAAGAATTCTTCCCGAAGGAGCCTTACATGGGGTTCGGGAGGCTCTTTCTGCGACGCGGCTGGGCCTGGAGCTCGAGGTCGTTCGGGCCGTTCGGGAAAAATCTCCCGCCGACCATGCTCTTCTACGCCCAGGCCCAGAGTGTTCTTTCGCTGAAGTTGGGGGGAAGGTTCAGGTGCAGGAACCGGTGTGGGGGCTAAGGTGAGGGGTCCAAGGCTGAGGCGCTCCGGGGGGTACCGGGGGCGGAGGCGCGGTGGTGCAGCTGGAAAACGACTGGTTGGCCTGGGTTCAAGACCGAGTTGGTTGAAGGGGAGGGACCTGTCGGGCTGTTTGACAGGTTATCCTCCCCCCGCTATAGTCCCTGCATGGCTAACGGGGCTGGAATCCATACCCCGGAACCAAAGCCCCTTGTGCAGCTGCTCAACGTCACCAAGGCCTTCCCAGGCGTGGTGGCCAACGACCATGTCACCTGGGACCTCGCGCCCGGGGAGATCCACGCCCTGTTGGGGGAGAACGGGGCGGGCAAAACCACCCTCATGAACATCCTCTACGGCCTATACCGGCCCGACTCCGGGGAGATCTATATCCGCGGCCGGCGCGTTCACATCCGCTCCCCCCGCGACGCTATCGCCTTGGGGATCGGCATGGTTCACCAGCACTTCAAACTCGTGCCCCCACAGACCGTGGCCGAGAACGTGGCCCTGGGCCTTCGAGGGACCCCATTTTTGGCCCCAACGGGGGTGGTGGGCCGCCGCCTGCGCCAGCTCTCCGAGCGCTACGGCCTTCCTGTCGATCCGGACCGCCCCATCTGGGAGCTTTCCGTGGGCGAGCAGCAGCGGGTGGAAATCCTCAAAGCCCTCATCCGCAACGCCCAAATCCTCATCCTGGATGAGCCCACCAGCGTCCTCACCCCCCAAGAGGCCGGAGAGCTGTTCAAGGTCCTGCGGCGCATGAAAGAAGAAGGGCACGGGGTGGTGTTCATCTCCCACAAGTTGGGCGAGGTCCTCGAGGTGGCCGATCGCATCACAGTCATGCGCAAGGGCCGCATCGCGGGAACCTTGTCTACCCAGGAGGCGGACAAGCCCACCTTGGCCCGGATGATGGTAGGGCGGGAAGTGGTGTTCCGGCTGACGAAGAAGGCCTGCACCCCTGGCGAGGCTGCCCTGGTGGTGGAAAACCTCACGGCCCGCAACGACCGGGGCTTGGTGGCGCTGAAAAGCGTCTCGTTGATGGTCTGCCGGGGCGAGATCCTGGGCATCGCCGGGGTCTCGGGCAACGGTCAGCGGGAACTCGTGGAAGTTCTCACCGGCTTGAGACCAAAAGAGCAAGGGCGGATCGTCGTCCTCGGGCGGGAGGTGACCGACCCGTCAGCCCGGCGGGTTTCCGACCTTGGCGTGGCCCATGTGCCCGAGGAGAGAATCCGCATGGGTATTGTTCCCGGGCTTTCAGTGGAGGAAAACCTTGTGCTCAAGAAGCACCACCGTTGTCCCTTTTCGCAGCTGGGGTTCCTCAACGTTCGGGCCATTCGCCAATTTGGCCGCACAGCGATCGAAGAGTACGGGATTGTGACCGCGGGTCCGCAGACCCCGGCCCGCCTTCTCTCGGGCGGCAACATCCAAAAGCTGATCCTGGCCCGGGAGCTTTCCGGCCCACCAGCCCTGGTGATCGCCGCCCACCCCACCTACGGGCTGGACGTGGGGGCCACCGAGCACATCCGCCAGCTTCTTCTGCGCCAGCGGGACGAAGGGGCCGGGGTCCTCCTCGTCTCCGAGGACCTCGAGGAGATCATGGAGCTCGCGGACCGGATCGTGGTGATGTTCCGGGGAGAGGTCGTGGGCGAGGTCACCGGACCCGAGGCCACGCTGGAGGAGTTGGGCCTGATGATGGCAGGAGAGAAGAGGGCGATGCGGGAGGTGCCGGGGTGAGCTGGCGGTTGAGGTTGGAGCGCTCGGTGACCCCCTCGCGAACCACGGTGCTGTTGGTTTCCCTTCTCGGGGTGGTGGCGGCCCTTGTTTTTGCTGTCCCGGTGTTTTGGGCTTACAAGGTGAGCCCCTGGACGGCCTACACCACGATTGCCCAGCGCTCATTTGGTTCTTGGGCCGGGTTCATGGAGGTCCTCCGGCGGGCCATTCCCCTCATGCTGTGTGGGGTGGGGTTGGCGTTGGCGTTCCGGGCGCGGTTTTGGAACATTGGGGCCGAGGGGCAGCTTTTGGCCGGGGCGGTGGCCGCCACGGGTGTGGCCCTGTTCACCAAGATCCCCGCTCCTTGGCTTTTGCCGGCCATGTTCGGGGCGGGTTTTTTGGCCGGCGCCCTGTGGGGTGCTGTCCCTGCCGTGCTGCGCCTCAAGCTGGGGGTCAATGAGGTCATCTCCACCCTGATGCTGAACTACGTGATGATCTACATCGTGGAGTGGCTGGTGCACGGGCCGTGGAAGGGAAAGACCATGCGGGGTTTTGCGTATACGGACTTTTTCCCCGCGGCTGCGCAGCTCCCGTTGATTCCGGGAAGTCGGGTGCACTGGCCCACCTTGGTCATCGCCGTGGCCGCGGCGTTGGTGGTGGCCCTGGTTTTGAGCCGCACGCGGTTGGGGTACGAGATCCGCGTGGTGGGGCAAAGCACGGACGCTGCCCGCTACGCGGGGATTGACTTCCTCAAGGTGATGGTGGCGGTGATGGTGCTTTCGGGGGGGTTGGCGGGGCTGGCTGGGGTGGGGGAGATGGCCGGGGTCCATTACCGCCTGCGCAGCCCCACCCACATCTCCATGGGTTACGGGTATACAGCGATCATCGTGGCTTGGCTGGCCCGGGGAAGCCCGTTGGCTGCCCTGTTCACGGCGCTTCTGTTTGGCCTGATCTTCGCGGCTGGGGACATCATGAAGGCCTCCCTGCAGTTGCCGGCGCAGATCGTGGGCGTGTTCAACGGGCTGATCCTGTTTTTCATCATCGGAAGTGAACTTCTGCTGTATTGGCGGATCAAGTGGGAGAGGGGATGGACTGGCAAACCTGGCTCATCGGGATCGTAGGCCGGGCGCTGGCCTATGGCACGCCCCTGCTGTGGGCGACCTTGGGGGAGGTGTACGCCGAGCGGGCTGGGGTGGTCAACCTGGGGATCGAGGGCATGATGGCCATGGGGGCGTTGATGGCGTTTGCCACGGCCCAGACCACCGGCGACCCGTGGTTGGGGCTGTTGGCGGCGCTGGCCGTGGGCGGGGTATTGGCCCTGCTCCACGCTTTCCTCACCGTGACCTTGCGCGCCAACCAATACGTGTCCGGGCTGTCCCTCACGCTGCTGGGGCTGGGGCTTTCTGGGCTCTTGGGCCGGGGCTGGGAAGGGATTGCCCTCCGGGCCCCGCTGCCCAACGTGACCATCCCCGGCTTGGCCTCCATTCCCCTCTTGGGTCCGATGCTCTTCCAGGACGAGTCCATCCTCACCTACCTGGGGTTGCTCCTAGCTGTAGTTTTGTGGATCGTGCTCTGGCGTACGCGGTGGGGGATTGTGATCCGCGCCGTAGGCGAGGCTCCCGGGGCTGCCGATGCCGTGGGGATCAACGTAGCCTTGGTCCGGTACCTGTGCGTGGTGCTGGGTGGCCTGTTGGCCGGGGTGGCCGGAGGGTACCTCTCGGTGGTCTACCGCCCGGCGTGGACCGAGGGGATGAGCGCAGGGATGGGTTGGGTCGTCATTGCTTTGACCATCTTCGCCTCCTGGGACCCCCTGCAGGCCGTGGGGGGGGCGTTGCTGTTTGGGGCCCTGTACCACTTGTCCTTCCGGCTGCAGCAATGGGTTGCTCCCGAGCTGCTCAAGCTCATGCCCTACGCTTTTGCCATTGTGGTGCTGGCATTTGTCGGCTTGGGTAAGGCCCAGCGACGGCGGGGCGCTCCGGCCGGGCTGGGCTTGCCCTACGTGCGGGGTGAGCGGTGAAAGGAGGTGAGAAGAGGACTGAGACTTTGCGGTTCGAAGGGGCACGTGGGTTGGCGGAAGCAAGGTCGTGATCGACCAAGGAGGTTCAAATGAAGGCACTTCGCTGGACGTTGGTAGCACTGGCGGTGTTTGGGGTGGTGGGGCTGGCGCAGGCCAAGTTGAAGGTGGGGTTCATCTACGTAGGACCCATCGGGGACTATGGGTGGACCCACGCCCACAACGAGGGCCGCCTGATCGCGGAGAAGACACTGGGCATCGAGACGGTTTATGTGGAGTCGGTTCCCGAAGGTGAGGTCGAGACGTACATCGACCTGTTGGTGCGCCAGGGCTGTCGGGTCATCTTCACCACAAGCTTTGGGTTCATGGACGGAACGTTGGCGGCAGCCAAGCGTTACCCCAACGTGATATTTGCCCACTGCTCGGGGTTCAAGCGGGCCCCCAACATGATGAGCTACATGGCCGACTTCTACCAGGTGTACTACCTCAACGGCCTGATGGCCGGGGCCCTCACCAAGACCGGAAAGATCGGGTACGTGGGAGCCTTCCCCATTCCTGAGGTCAAGCGCCACATCAACGCCTTCACCCTTGGGGTGCGCGCAATTAACCCCAGGGCCACGGTCCACGTGCGCTGGATCTACGAGTGGTACAGTCCGCCGGCGGCCAAGGAGGCCACGGAGGCCCTCATCGCCGAGGGGTGCGACGTGTTCGCCTTCACCGAGGACTCCCCCACCGTAATCACCGTGGCCGCGGCCAAGGGCTTCCCCAGCTTCGGCCACTACTCCCCGATGTACGACTTCGCCCCCGCCTACGTGGTGTCCGGCCAGCTCGTGCACTGGGACAAGATCTACGTGGAGTTCCTCAAAGGTGTGCTGGAGGGCAAGTACACCACGAAGAACCTGGCGCACATCGACTACTGGTGGCTGCTGTCCCAAGAGGCGGTGGAGCTGGGGGCCAAGCGGGGGATGGTCATCAACCCCAGGCACGAGGCGGCCCTCAAGGCCGTCAAGGTCAAGACCCCGGACCTGGGGGAGATCTCCGTGTACGACCTGGTCTACGCGCGCCTGGCCCAGATGGGCGCGCCGGGCGTGAGCTTCGATCCGTTCCAGGGCCCGGTTAAGGACCGCAAGGGGGTGCTCCGCGTCCCCGAGGGGTTCTGGCTCTCCTACGATGCCCTCATCACCATGGAATGGGCGGTGGGGGGCGTGGTGGGGCCCTGGCCGGGTGAGCCGTAAAGCCAATAAATCGGACCGGGGGGTCGCCCAGCGGCCCCCCGGCTATCCTTACCCCTATGATCCTGGTCTTTGAGCGCGGGAAAATCGCCGACTTCTTCGGAACGTTCTTTGAGGTGGGCTACGTGGTGGTGGAGGGCGAGCGCATCGCGGCTGTGGGCCCAGGTCCGGCGCCCGAGGCCCCCGGCGCTTCCCGCATCGACCTCGAAGGGCGGCTGCTCACCCCCAGCCTGGTCAACGCCCACGCCCACCTCTACTCGTCCCTCGCCCGGGGCCTCCCCCTCAAGGTCTTTTCCCCCACCCGGTTTGGGGAAATCTTGGAGCAGCTGTGGTGGAAGCTCGACCGGGCTTTGGACCTGGATGGGGTGTACCACTCCGCGCGGGTGGGGGCCCTCGATCACCTCCGCAGCGGGGTGACGGTGGTGTTTGACCACCACGCCTCCCCGTCGGCCATTGAGGGGTCGCTGGGGGCGATTAAGCGGGCGGTGGCCGAAGTGGGCTTGCGGGCCGACCTGTGCTACGAAGTCACCGACCGGGGCGGCCTGCGCGAGCGGGACCTGGGCCTTAAGGAGAACATCCGCTTCGCCCAAGAAGAGGCCGATGGCAAAAGGTTTTCTGCCCACATGGGCCTCCACGCCTCTTTCACCCTCTCCGACGAGACCCTGGCCAAGGCCGCCGCCGCGGCCGAGCCCCTCGGCCTGGCCTTCCACACCCACCTTGCGGAGGGGAAGGAGGACCCCACCGACGCCCTGCAGAAGTACGGTTTGCGCACGGCCGAGCGGTTGGACAAGTTCGGCCTCCTCATTCCCGGGACCCTTCTTGTCCACGGGATCCATCTTTCCCAAGCGGAGTTGGACCTTTTGGCGGCCCGGCCGGCCAGTGTCGTGCACAACCCCCGCTCCAACATGAACAACGCCGTAGGCGCGGCCCAAATCTCGGCCATGCTGGCCAAGGGAGTGAAGGTGGCCCTGGGCACGGACGGGTTTGGCACGGACATGATCGGGGAGCTCCTCGCCGCGCGGCTGTTGGCCCACCATGCCACTGGGCTGCCCACCACCCTCCCTGACCCCGAGCTTCTTGCCATTTTCCGGCGCAACTACGAGCTGGCCGAGCGGTTCTTTGGACTTCCTTTTGGGAAGCTGGCCTCGGGTTTTGCGGCGGACCTTGTGGTGTGGGACTATAACCCGCCCACGCCCGTTCACGCCGGCAACCTCCTTGGGCACTTCTTGTTCGGGCACATCAGTGGCGGCCTCCGCCCTTATCTCGTGGTGGGCCAGGGACGGGTCCTTCACCGCAATGGCCAAGTGGAGACCGTGGACGAGAAGGCTGTGTTGGACCAGGCCCGGGCTGCCGCCCAAAGGCTGTGGTCCAAGGTTTAAAAGGAGACCCCCATGCGCGGCCTTCCCTTCCCCAAGCTTTTGGCCTGGATCGACGAGGAGCTTCGGCACCGGGACGCGCTCTTCTCCGTTCCTCGGGCCCTGTTTTGGCGTCCCCAGCCGCGGGCCCCTTACCGGTCCGAGATTTTCGGGGAAAGGCTGCTCACCCCGATCGGCCCGGCCGCCGGGCCCCATACCCAATTGGCCCAAAACATCCTCTCCGCTTGGCTGTGCGGCGCCCGGTTCGTCGAGCTCAAAACCGTGCAAATCCTCGACGAGCTGGAGATCCCCCGCCCGTGCATCGACATGGTCGACGAGGGCTACAACGTGGAATGGTCCCAAGAGCTGAAGCTAGAGGAGTCGGTCCGGGAGTACATCCACGCCTGGGCGTTGGTCCACGTGCTCCACAAGCTCTTGGATTTCCCCGGCCCGGTGGGCACCGTGTTCAACATGAGCGTGGGCTACGACTACAAGGGCATTACCTCCCCCCGAATGCTGCAGTTCATGGACCGCCTGCAGGACGCCTCCCAGGACCTCCAAGAGCTCCGCGCCCACGTCGCCCGGCGGTGGCCCGAACTGGCCGACGTGGAAATCCCCAGCGCAGTGGTGCGCAGCGTGACCCTCTCCACCATGCACGGCTGTCCACCCGAGGAGATCGAGAAGATCGCCCGCTTCCTCCTGGAACAGCGGGGGCTGCACACGTTTGTCAAGCTCAACCCCACCCTGCTTGGCGGGGAGGCCGTGCTCGACATCCTCCACAACCACCTGGGCTTCCGAGAGATTTCTATTCGCGAAAGCGTGTTTGCCAAGGACCTACAGTATCCCCAGGCGGTGGAGATCCTCCGCAGCCTCAAGGCCGTGGCCACCCGCCAGGGCCTCACTTTTGGGGTCAAGCTCACCAACACCCTGGCCATGGCCAACCACAAAGGCTACCTGCCCGGCGAGGAGATTTACATGTCTGGCCGGGCCCTTTATCCCATCACCCTGAGCCTATTCCGCAAGCTGATGGGGGAGTTTCAAGGGGACCTCGTGGTCTCCTTCTCCGGCGGGGCGGACGCCCTCAACGTGGCCACGGTCTTTTCCTGTGGGGCTTGGACGGTGACCGCTGCCTCCGACCTCCTCAAGCCCGGAGGGTATGGGCGGTTCCGCCAATGGCTGGAGAAGTTGGGGCGGGCCATGCGGGACCAGGGGGCCCGCTCCTTGGAAGAGTTCCGGCAAGATGCCCCAGTCAACCTGGACCGGGCCGTGGCCGAGGCCTTGGACGACCCCCGCTACAAAAAGGGCTACTTCCCCCGGGAGTTGCCCAAGACGGACCAGCCGCTGGAGATGTGGGACTGCGTGGCCTCCCCGTGCGTGGAGCGCTGTCCCATCCACCAGGACGTTCCGGAGTACGCCTACTTTTTGGCCCGTGGGGAGTACGACCGGGCCTTGGCCGCGGTGCTCCGGGCCAACCCCATGCCAGGGGTGACGGGCTATGTCTGTCCGCATCCTTGTGAGGCCCGCTGCACGCGGACCAACTACGAGCAGGCCGTGGCCATTCGCCTCCTCAAGCGGGTGGCCATGGAGCGGGGGAAGGCCCAGGGGCCAGGCCCCAAGCGGAGCCCGCGGCGGGTGGCCGTGGTCGGAGGAGGTCCGGCCGGCCTCAGCGCCGCCTACTTCCTGGCCTTGGCCGGCGCCCAGGTCACCGTGTTCGAAGCCCGGGGTTATCTGGGGGGCATGGTCAACCTTATTGCTCCTTTCCGCTTGCCCCCTGCGGTCTTGGAAGCCGACCTCCGGCGCATCGGAGAGCTCGGCGTGGAAGTGCGCCTGCGCTCCCCCTTCCGCGAGCCTCCGGAAAGGCTTTTGGAACAAGGGTTCGACGCCGTGTTTTTGGGCCACGGGTTTCCCCACGACGCCCCTTTGGCCATTCCCGGCGAGGAAGGCCCAGGTGTGTACGGAGCCCTGGAGTTTCTGTGGCGGTTCAAGGAAGGCCATCCGCCGGCGTTGGGAGCCCGGGTTGTGGTCATTGGTGGAGGCAACACCGCCATCGAGGTGGCCCGCACCGCCCAGCGGTTGGTCCGCGCCCCGGTGACGCTTGTCTACCGCCGCAGCCGCGGGGAAATGCCCGCCGATCCGGAGGAGGTCAAGGCCCTGGTGGAAGAGGGCAATGCGGTAGTCGAACTGGCCTCGCCTGTG
>Ga0116211_1001142_pt1 | contig 12973 bp, 12 predicted proteins | sample SaghotsprinmetaG_FD_94484 | JGI IMG/M metagenome (GOLD analysis project Ga0116211, IMG submission 94484) | Hot spring microbial communities from South Africa to study Microbial Dark Matter (Phase II) - Sagole hot spring metaG | ecosystem: Environmental > Aquatic > Thermal springs > Hot (42-90C) ... | reverse complement strand
TTGATTTATACATATAAAACAATGCCTTATGACAAAGCCCGAGGAACTTTTTTTATAAGGTGTCGTATAAAAATCCCTCACCAGCCCTTCCTATCTTACTTGCTGATTTTATTAAGCTTTTAAGTTCTATCGCCGATTTTGGGAAGAGGAATTAGGACAATTAATATCAATTTGAGCAAATTTAAAAGATTATGCTATTTTAGTAGTCCATTTATCCATTTAACAATCAATTTACATTCATTACTTTAAATAAGGAGTCAACTCTATGGAAGAAGTGTTAGCCTTTGATATAGGTGGGACAAATATTAGGGTAGCCATAATGAATTATACCGATGGCACATGGAACATGATTAAAAGGCATAAGGTCCCTACGAGTTCTTCACCCCTTGATGTATTTATGAACGAGACAAGGCAAATGTTATCAAGTTATGGATCAAAAATAACAAAAGCAGGTATTTCTGTTGCTGGTATCGTTGACTCAAAAAAAGGTCTTCTTATGAAATCTCCAAATATAGCTAAGATTGAGAATGTTAATTTTATTGAATTAATGAATGATGAGTTTTCTATGAAATGTGTAGTTGAAAATGATGCAAATTCAGCAACTTATGGCGAAAAGATTGCAGGAGCAGGGCGAGATTTTGATAATTTTGTGATGCTTACCCTTGGCACAGGTATTGGTGGTGGAGTTGTAAAAGATGGCAGGTTGTTATCTATTGCTGCTGAGATTGGACATATGAGTATTAATAATGAAGGACAACAATGTCTTTGCGGAAATATTGGCTGTATTGAAACTACTGCATCTGCTACGGCAGTGATAAATAAGGCTATATCGGAGATACAAAAGGGAGCAGATAGCATATTAAAATCTCTTTACAATGGTAATTTTTATAAAATGAATGCTGAAGATATATATAATGCAGCCCTTGAAGGCGATATGCTTGCAAGGAATGTCCTAAAAGATGCTGGGAAAAATCTTGGCGTAGGCATTGCAAGTTTGGTAAATATTTTTAGTCCTGACGCAGTTATACTCACTGGTGGTCTAATAGGTGCATGGAATATATATGTAGAATCTGCAAAAAACGAGGCAAATAGACGGGCATTAAAAGAATTGATAAGAAAGGTCAAGATAATCCCCTCTGCATTGGGAGACGATGCAGGTTTGATAGGTATTTCACAAATAGCCTATGAGAAACTTTAGGAACAATTAAATGTCAGAAAATATAAGAAATTTTTCCATCATCGCTCATATAGATCATGGCAAATCTACCCTTGCTGACAGGCTATTGGAATTTACAGGTGCCTTGAGTTCAAGAGAGATGACAGAGCAAGTGCTTGACACAATGGACCTTGAGAGGGAAAGAGGTATTACCATAAAGGCACATGCAGTAAGACTTGAATACAAGGCAAGAGATGGAAATCAATATATTTTGAACATGATTGATACACCTGGGCATGTTGATTTTTCCTATGAGGTATCAAGGAGTCTTGCATCCTGCGAAGGAAGTTTGTTGATTGTAGATGCCACTCAAGGCGTGGAAGCCCAGACTTTAGCAAATACCTATCTTGCTATTGATCACAATCATGAAATAATACCTGTTATAAATAAAATAGACCTACCCTCAGCAGAACCAGAAAAGGTCAAAAAACAGATTGAAGAGGCAATAGGCATTGATTGTTCAGAGGCTATTCTTGCCAGTGCCAAAGAAGGTATAGGTACAGAAGAAATACTTGAGGCAATAGTAAAAAAGATACCTTCACCAAAGGGGGATAGTAAGCTTCCCTTAAGGGCTTTGATATTTGATTCATGGTTTGATAACTATCAAGGTGTGATTGTCTTGGTGAGGGTCTTTGAAGGCACTTTAAGACCAGCCATGAAGATTAGGTTTATGGCTACTGGAAGGGAATATGAGATTACTAAAACAGGTTTTTTTACACCAAAGATGAAAGAGTGTGAAGGGCTAAGTGCAGGTGAGGTAGGTTATTTAATAGCAAGCATAAAAAATGTTAGCGACACAAAGATTGGTGACACAGTTACTGATAGTAAGCACACTGCCGGTACTGCCTTGCCAGGATATAGAGAGATCAAACCAATGGTCTTTTGTGGGCTTTATTCAGTAGAAACGCATCAATATGAAGACCTCAAGTCTGCCCTTGAGAAACTCAGACTTAATGACTCATCTTTTACCTTTGAGCCTGAGACTTCAACAGCACTTGGCTTTGGTTTCCGTTGTGGTTTTTTGGGATTACTCCACATGGATATAGTAAAGGAGAGACTTGAAAGGGAGTTTGAACTAACACTTATAAGCACAGCCCCTACTGTTATTTATAAAATAACTGATACGAATAATAATGAAATTTTTATTGACAACCCAAGTGCCTTACCAGAAAGGTTTGAAAAGATTTTTGAGCCCTATGTAAAGGTGACAATCTTTGTCCCTCAAGAATTTATTGGGCAAATTCTTGAACTATGTCAGGAAAAAAGGGGGACACAAAAGGATTTTTCTTATTTAAGTAAAGACAGGATAATGGTAACCTATGAAATCCCTTTGAATGAGATACTTTGGGATTTTTATGATAAATTAAAATCTGTATCAAAAGGATATGCTTCAATGGATTATGAGTTTATGGGTTATAAGCCATCAGAGCTTGTCAAACTTGATATACTCATAAATGGCGACACTATTGATGCACTTTCTATGATAATTCACAAGGATAAGGCTTACTACAAGGCAAGGGCGGTTGTAGAAACCCTTCGTTCTGTCATACCAAGACAATTATTTGAGATATATATTCAGGGTGCGATTGGTGGGAAGATAATCGCAAGGGAAAATATAAAGGCATTGAGAAAGAATGTGCTTGCCAAGTGTTATGGCGGAGATATAACGAGAAAGAGAAAATTACTGGAAAAACAAAAAGAGGGGAAAAAGAAGATGAAACAAATTGGAAGAGTTGAAATACCTCAAGAGGCCTTTTTATCAGTTTTAAAGGCAAAGGAATAGGAAATGAACAAACAAAAATTATGGGAATATACAAAGGCTATTGCAACTGCCCTTATACTTGCACTAATAATCAGGGCTTTTGTCATTCAGGCTTTTAAAATACCTTCAGGTTCAATGCTCAATACTTTACTTATTGGAGACCATATCCTTGTCAATAAATTTATTTATGGCACAGTGATACCTTTTACGGACCAAAGGATATTGTCATTTAAAAAACCTGAAAGAGGAGACATAATAGTATTCAAATATCCAGAGGATCCTGACAGGGATTTTATAAAACGGGTTATTGCCATTGAAGGTGATATAATTTATGGGAAAAATGGTGATGTATTTATAAATGGCAAAAAACTTCATGAATCTTATGTACAACATACAGACCCGTCGCATAAGTCAAACCCAATTGAACCAAGGGATGATTTTGGTCCCTTTCTTGTGCCCAAAGATAAGTATTTTGTAATGGGTGATAACAGGGATCAAAGTTATGACAGCAGGTTTTGGGGTTATGTAGATATGAAGATGATAAGAGGCAAGTCATTTATTATTTACTGGTCTTGGGATAGTCTTAATACAAGACCCCGCCTATCAAGGATAGGCACATTAACAAAATAGATGTTTACAGGGATAATCGTCGAATTAGGAACAGTTAATGCCATCGAAAAGACGGCTGAGGGAGCAAGACTGTCTATTCATTGCCCAAAGATCATTAAAGATGCCTCAATTGGTGATAGCATAGCGGTCAATGGTATATGTCTTACCATTTCTGAAAAAAGAAGAGATACCCTCTATTTTGATATTTCAAGACAGAGTTTAAACATTACAACGGCTCATTTATGGAAAATAGGTGATAAGGTTAATTTAGAGCCTGCTTTAAGGATTGGCGATAAGATGGGAGGACATTTTGTGACTGGGCATGTAGAGGATACAGGTAAGATTATTTCAAAAACCCCTTATGGCAATGCCCAAAAAATATTTATAGAGGCATCAGAGGGTATTTTGAATTATACTGTTGAAAAGGGATCTATATCTGTTGATGGGATAAGTCTTACTGTAGTTGATGTTAATACTAACTCTTTCTCTGTAGTCATTATACCCCATACTTATAAAATGACTACCTTAGGCTATAAAAATATCGGTGAGCCCGTTAATCTTGAGCCAGATATGCTTGCCAAATATATTTATAGTTTTGTCAATAAGTTTTTACTTAAAGATAATAAAGACAAAAGTCTTATGATAACCTTGCAAAAATCAGGTTATCTTTAAAAGATGTTCATAAAGCATCTTGAGGGCATACATAGAGGCATCATTTTTATTTTGTTTCCTGTCTTTTGTTAATTTTAGTTCTTTAACAAACATATTATCTTTTTCAAACAGGGCTATATAAAGAAGACCCAGTTCTTTCCCTTCAATAGCCTTAGGGCCCAAATTACCAGTTGTAGCTATTGAGTAGTCAGAATTGGTAATAAGGCTAACAGATTTTGCCATTTCCAGTGCAATCTCTGGACTTATGGTTCCATATTTTTCAATTAAGGACCTGTCAATTTTCAATATTCTTTCCTTTGCAATGGCAGAATAGGCAACAACTGATGATAATAAATAAGAACTTGCACCTGACATTTCGGTAAGCATATGACTAATCAGTCCACCAGTGCATGATTCTGCAATTGAAAGTGTTTTTCCTCTATAAATCAAAATATTGTGAACCTCAAGGGCAAAATCCATCTTTAACCTCCTTGTTATATCAAAACCTTATAATAATAAAAAATCTTAAATGACATCTACAAAATTTAATGACCCAAAAATAGCGAAAGGAAGGGTTGTTTCAGAATTTTTATAATCGACGATTTCATCCTAATTTTGCTTTATTCTTTATAATGCAATGCCTTTTGCTAAAGTTTCTCAAGAATTTCTTTTATAAGGTGTCGTATAAAATTTTTCACCAGCCCTTCCTACTTGATTTTATTAAGTTCTCAGTTCTATCGCTGATTTTGGGAATGAGCGATGACATTTTTCACTGCTTTTTTGATATAATTGACTTATGCAAAACCGTGTAATAAATACCTTTTACGATATAATTGAGGCATTAAAGGCAAATCCAGACTGGCAAGAGGAGATGAGGAGGCTTGTTTTGACAGGAGAATTACTTAACCTCCCCTCGAGGTTTGATAATTTTGTCCAGAATGAATTTGTTCCACTAAAAAATAAGGTTATAAAGATAGAAAAGGATGTAGAGATACTGAAAGAAGATGTAGAGATACTGAAAGAAGATGTAGAGATATTGAAAGAAGATGTAGAGATACTGAAAGAAGATGTAGAGATATTGAAAGAAGATGTAAAGATATTGAAAGAAGATGTAAAGATATTGAAAGAAGATGTAAAGATATTGAAGAACGATGTATCTTATTTAAAAGGTGATATTTTTGAAGGCAAGGTAAGAGATAAGGCACCAGCCTTTTTTGGAAAATTATTAACAAAGACAAAGGTAATAAGAATAGAAGATTATTCAGAAGTTCTTGACGATGCAAATGAGAAAGGCTTGATAACGGACAAAGAGCGAGCTGAAGCATTAAATATAGATGTTTTGGTCAAGGGCATTATGAAAAATAACAATAGAGAAGTGATTCTTGCTGGTGAGGTATCGGTAACTGTTGACATAGAAGATGTAGAGAGGGTATCAAAAAGGGTAAAGATTTTTTCAAAGGTCTATGATAAAGAGACAATAGGTGTAGTGATAGGTCAAAAGATTACAGAAAGGGCTAAGCTTTTGGCTGATGAAAGGTTAGTTGTAGTAATCTAAATTTTTTGTTATTTCAAAAATCTCTTAAAAAAGAAAACATAAGGAAGCTAAAAGATGTGGCAATGTCAAGGCAGTAATTGTGGGTATATTTACAGCCCTGAAAAAGGCGATAAAAAGGGAAAAATCCCTGCAGGGACTAAATTTGAAGAACTTCCAGATGACTGGAAATGTCCTGTTTGTGGTGCAAGCAAAAAATTTTTCAAAAAATTAGAAGATTAATCTTTAGCAGTGGAGGAATGAGTGAAAAAAATACTTATTATCGATGATGACAAGACTATTGCAAAGGTAATTTTAAAGGTTTTAAACAAAAGGATAGGTATTGATGCTGAAATAGCCCATTCACTAAAAGAAGCCAAATCTATCATTGAACATCATGATAATAATAATAATATTTCCCTTGTTATTTGCGATTATAACCTCCCTGACTCTCCGGAAGGTGGGGCTATTGATTATATCATCTCAAAAAAAATCCCCATAATCGTTTTGACAGCATCTTATGATATTGATATCAGAGATAAGATGATGTCAAAAAAAATCGCTGATTATATAGTAAAAAGAAGCACTAAAGACCTTGATTATTTAGTATCATCTGTAAATAGGATATTAAAAAATTCCTCCATTAAGGTATTAATAGTTGATGACTCTACTGTTTATAGAGACACCATGTCTGGAGTATTATCAAATCAACTTTACAATGTGTTTATTGCAAAAGGTGGGAAGGAGGCATTAACTATTTTTGAAAAAAACCCTGATATCAAAATAGTAATAACCGATTACAATATGCCCGATATGGATGGTTTGCAATTATTGATAGAGCTTAGAAAGAAATATAAAAAAGACAAACTTGCAATCATAGTTACTTCAGGTTATGGTGGTAGTAACGAAATACCAAAATTTTTAAAGGCGGGCGCAAATGATTATATCAACAAACCCTTTAGCACAGAGGAATTTATTTGCAGAGTAAATTTTAATATTGAACTTCTTGAAATGATAGAGATTCTTAGAGATTACGCAAATAAAGACCCAATGACAGGACTTTTTAACAGGCGATATTTTGTTGAAGCAGGCTTAGTTATTCACGCTACAGCTAAGAGGAATAATGTAAATATTGCCACTTTGATGTTTGATATTGACAAGTTTAAATCAATAAATGATACCTTTGGACATGATGCAGGCGACAAGGCTATAAAAACACTTGCCCAAATATTGTCCTCTTCATTTAAAAGAAAGACTGATATTGTTGCAAGATTTGGTGGTGAAGAATTTTGCATACTTACCAGCTATGAAGATGAGAGAAACTTATTAGGTTTTGCTGAAGAAATTAGACAGAAAATAGAACAAACAACTATTGACTACGCACACCATACCATAAAATTCACCTCTTCCATAGGTATCTGTAAAACCTGTTTTGACACCCTTGAGCAAATGATTAAATTAGCCGATGAAAGGTTATATGAAGCCAAAAATACAGGTCGTAACAAGATCTGTATCTGCTAAGGTTCATCAAATTTATATTCAGGCATTACCCATTTTATAATCTCTCTTGACATAGCCTTAATAGTTGCCTCTTTAGGTTGAATTGAGACCTTGAGCCCTTTCTTTTCAATTGCTTTAGTTGTAACAGGACCTATAGAAGCAATTGTCAGGGTCTTTAAAAAATCAAGTGCCTCTTGACCGAGTATTTCAATAAAATTGTTAAAGGTAGCAGCGCTTGTAAATGTTGCTATTGTTATCCTTCCTTCTTTGAGAAACCTCAGCAATCTCTTTCCATGTCTTTCAGGTTTTATAACCCTATAAGCTATTGGTGTATCTATAATTGCACCCTTTTCCCTCATCATTTTAGGAAATAACTCCCTTGCATTATCAGGCCGTGGTAGTAAAAACCTTATCCCCTTTAAATTTTTATGTGTAGCTAAAAAAGACTGTAGTAATCCCTCAGAATTAAACTCAGATGGCATTAAATCAACCCTCAAACCCATCTTGTTTATTGATTCTGCAGTCTTTGAGCCAACTGCACAGAGTTTTATACCCTTTAAATCTCTTATGTCCTTACCTTTATAAATCAGACGCTCAAAAAAGAATGAAAAACCTTTTACGCTCGTAAATACAAGCCAGTCATAATGCTCTATCTTTTCTATGCAATCGTCAAGTTCTGAATAATCAACAGAAGGGACAATCTTGATTGTTGGAAATCCAAAGATTTCAGCCCCTAAATCCTCAAGTATCTCATAGTCATAGGAATACTCCCTTGTAATCAAAATCCTATGACCGAAAAGTGGCTGTTTTTCATACCATTTAAGAGTTTCTCTAAGACTTACCACATTTCCAACAATCATTACTGCAGGTGGACGAATATGTTCTTCCTTGATAATCTCTGCAATGCTATTTAGAGTAGATACAACGGTCTTCTGATCAGGTCTTGTCCCCCAGCGGACTACTGCAGTTGGGGTGTCAGGGGATTTGCCATTTTCTATGAGTTTTTGAGTAATCTTTGCAATATTTTTAATTCCCATCAAAAAAATTAGGGTATCAAAACCCCTTGCAAAGTGTTCCCAATCAATAGTGCTTTCAGGTTTTGTCAAGTCCTCATTGCCTGTAATGACAGCGAAGGACGATGAGAGTTTCCTATGGGTTACGGGGATACCTGCATAAGCAGGCGCAGCAACAGCGGAACTAACACCAGGTATTATCTCAAAGTCAATCCCTTTTTCAGCAAGTGTTTGTGCCTCTTCTCCACCCCTACCAAATATAAAGGGGTCTCCCCCTTTTAGTCTGCAAACAATCTTACCTTTTGTTGCATAATCAACAAGAGCTTGATTAATCTCATCTTGGGTCATCTCATGGAAACCACCTCTTTTGCCAGCATAGACAAACTCTGCATCATGGGAGATGTAATTTAAAATCTGTGCATTGAGATGAAAGTCATAGACCACAACTTCCGATTTTTCAAGACAACGGAGACCTTTGATTGTTAACAGACCAATATCTCCCGGCCCTGCACCAACTATATAGACTTTACCTTTTTTCATCTTTCATAGACCGCTTTTAAGATTGTATCAGCACCTTTGTCAAGGAGTTCTTCGGCAAGTTTTATTGCTAAGGCAATTGATTCAGATATGCTGCCTTTGATACTACCTTTAATAATCTTATCTCCATTTATTGAACCAATCAAACCATGTAGGGTAATTTCATTATTATTATCAGAAATGATTCCATGAGAAGCAATAGGAACTTGACAACCACCTTCAAGTCTTTTTAAGAAAGCCCTCTCTGCACTTACACAAATATTAGTATAGTAATCGTTCAGTGGTTTTACAAGATCATTTACAAAATGGTCATCAATCCTTGTTTCAATCCCTACAGCACCTTGACCCACTGCTGGCAGGCTTATTTGTTCATCAAGTATCTCTGTTATCCTATCTTGCCAACCTAACCTAATCACCCCTGCAGAAGCCAATATAATTGCATCGTAAAGACCTTCATCAAGTTTTTTTATCCTTGTGTCAAGATTACCTCTAAGTGACTCAATCCTTAAATCTGGTCTTTCAGCTAATAATTGACAGGTTCGACGCAGACTGCTTGTCCCTATTTTTGCAGAATGAGGGATATCTTTAAATGACTTTATTGCACTGTTTTTTTTGCAAATCATTGCGTCTCTGGGATCTTCTCTTTTACAAATTGCTGAAATATAAAGACCTGATGGGAATTCAGATGGCACATCTTTCATGCTGTGAACTGCCATATCAATTTTACAACTTAAGAGGGCATCTTCAATCTCTTTTACAAACAAGCCTTTCCCCCCGACCTTTGCCAGCGGGACATCAGTAATCTTGTCTCCTGTAGTTTTTATTTTAACAAGTTCTATCTTTAAAGCAGGATTATTCGCCCTCAACTGTGATGCTACCCATTCTGCCTGCCAAAGTGCTAACTTGCTACCCCTTGTGCCAATTAATACCTTCTCTCTCACTCATTAGACTCCTTAATACATAGTTTTTTTGCAAATATAATAACCTTTTTCCCATAAGTTTTGAAAAGGGGGAATTTTTCTCACCCAAAATCAGCGATAGAACTAAAAAGCTTAGTAAAATCAGCAAATAAGATAGGAAGGGCTGGTGAAGGATTTTTATACGACAAAGTTCCTAGGGCTTTGTCATAAGGTATTGCATTATAAAGAATAAAGAAAAATTAGAATGAAATCATCGATTATAAAAAGCCTGAAACAGCCCTTACTATCGCTATTTTAAGGTCTCAATATCAAGTTGAATTAATTAATTTGATACCTTAAACTATTGTTCTATGAAAATTACAACATTTATAAATTGGAATTTTCTTGAATAATAAGAAATATTTATTAATTGCAGTTAAAGCCCTTGAGCAGGGTGAACTTTTTATCGCAGAAAAGATTCTTGCTCAGCTTTATAAAAGACAGCCGGAGGATAATTCAATATTATATCTCTATATCGACACACTTATAAATATAAAAGATTTAAATAAACTTCTTGATTTATTTGATATCACCAGCAAAAAAGAGACGATTTATAACATTTTAAAAGAATATGGTATAAGGTTTTGCAGTGAAAATGTTTTTGAGTCAATAGTTATATTAAGCAAACTTCATGAATATTGTCCTGATGATAAAGAAGTAATGTGTTATCTTGGATTTAGCTACTATAATATGAAGATTTTTGAAATTGCAGATACTATATTAAAGACTTATGTCGATTCAGGTGGAACAAAAAAAGAAGCTTTTTTATATCTTGCTGATATTGCTCATTCTGTTAAGAGAGATAGTAAATTAGCCTATTTTTACTTTTCAAAATCCCTTGGTATCTCTGATGAAAAAGACAAACACGTTTATCATATGCTTGCCTTACAATCCTTTGCCTTAGGAAGATTTAATGAAGCGATTGAATTCTTTCATCGTGCAAGTGATTATAAAAATAATCACATTGAAGGTTATTTTACAGAGGGATTATCCCAACTATTTATCAATGATTACAAATCAGCTGAAGCATCTATAAAAGAGGTTATAAGCAGATTTGGTGATTATAATCCTGCCCAATTCATCTTAAATAATTTACAAAATCCACAGAATTTTTTGTCCTACTTTTTTCAAACAAACTTGAGTTCACCAAAAACAAAATCTCTCTGCACAACTTTACGCCCTTTTGCCAAGGAAATAGAAAGTCAAATTATTTGCCATAGGGATAAGATATGGCATTCTGCTAACTTTTACAATGACCTTGATGGATTGATTTTATATGCCATGATTAGAATTATCAAGCCCAAAAATGTGATAGAATTTTCGCCCTATCGTGGCTATTCTACATTGTTTATTTATAAGGCATTAGAGAAAAATAATGAATTTTTCAGCTTTGAGACCTTTGACCTTGCTGAATGCACAGAGTTTACAGAAATGATGAGGTTATTCAATATAAATCTCAAAGTAAGGACTGGCGATGCTATACAAACAGTCCCTCTATATATCAAGGAAAATAATCTTGATAGAAATATTAATTTTTGTCATATTGATTCCCTTCATGAATATGAATTTGCCCAAGATTATATAAACAAAATATTCCCACTTTTAGGGGATGACTGTATAATTGCTATACATGATATCTACTATATGCCTGACAACTTAGAAATTCCTTTTGACCATTATGGTGCCATTAATTCAAAAAATATATGCGAAAATCCTGCAAGCATTGGAGAGGCAAAGGCTGTAAGGGATTTTTTTAAAGACAGAGATGATTACATTTTGTTTTCAACAAATAAATTATTTGGTGGTTTAGGACATGGTGCACCACCGTTACCATTAAATAGTGAATTACTATCATTGATAGGTTCAAAGCCAACATTTCTTGAGAATAATTTTTATTGGACACAGTCTCCAATGCTTCTTATAGCAATACCTAAAAGAGTATATTCCTTCCTAAAAAAAGAATTTATCTGTTTGATTTAGAAGACCCAAAATCAGCGATAGAACTAAAAAGCTTAGTAAAATCAGCAAATAAGATAGGAAGGGCTGGTGTGGAATTTTTATACGACACCTTATAAAAAAAGTCCCTTGGGCTTTGTCATAAGGCATTTCATTATAATGAATAAAGCAAAATTAAATAAAATCTGTCGATTATAAAAATCCTGAAACAGCCCTTCCTATCGCTATCTTGGGGTCAATTACTATTAATTGACAACGAAAGTAATTGTGTATATAAGTTATTTGTTCTATTATATTGTAAAAAAAGATTATCGTTAAATTTTACTAATAAATTGGAGGGATAAGATGATAGGTTTTCTTGGTGGTGGAAACATGGCAGAGGCATTGATTAGAGGTCTTACTCTTAAGGGGGTACAAGATTTAATCTTTTATGATCCATCTATTGAAAGGATAAAACTCCTCATGGAGAAATATGGTGCTGGTTTTGGCGGGACTAATATAGAGGTAATAAGAAGGAGTTCAATAGTTATTATTGCTGTCAAGCCACAAATTATTGATGCACTTATTGAAGAAATCAAGTCAGAGGCAGATGAAAGTAAACTCTTTATATCAATTGCAGCAGGGATAAGGTTGGATTATTTATCAAAAAGATTATCATCAAAAAGGGTTATACGAGTAATGCCCAATACACCTGCACTGATGGGTGAAGGGATGACTGTCATCTCCTCATCAAACGATGTAAGTAATGAAGATTTAATGAAAACAAGGGAAATCTTTGAAACTGTGGGAAAGGTTTTAATCATGCCAGAGGAAAGAATGGATCCTGTAACTGCCTTATCAGGGAGTGGACCTGGCTTTTTGGCCTTTATTGTTGAGGCGATGATAAAGGCAGGAGTAAACTTAGGTTTTTCAGAGGAGGATGCTTCAATAATGGCAATACAAACCTTTATTGGCACTTCAAGGGTCTTTGAATCTGGCATAAAACCAGAGAAATTAAGAGAAATGGTCACATCCCCAAATGGCACTACTTATGCAGGATTACAAAAGTTGAAAGAAAGGGATATTGAAGGAGTTATCAATGATACTTTAAAATGTGCAACCCAAAGGGCAGAAGAGTTAGGAAGAATAAAAACACAATAGCTTTTTCTAATAATTTTCAACAAAGGTCAAGCAATTAATCAAGGGGAATCAAATAAATTTTAGATGTTTTTAAATTTTTTTAAAAAGGAAGGTGTCATA
>Ga0116211_1001136_pt1 | contig 12998 bp, 13 predicted proteins | sample SaghotsprinmetaG_FD_94484 | JGI IMG/M metagenome (GOLD analysis project Ga0116211, IMG submission 94484) | Hot spring microbial communities from South Africa to study Microbial Dark Matter (Phase II) - Sagole hot spring metaG | ecosystem: Environmental > Aquatic > Thermal springs > Hot (42-90C) ... | reverse complement strand
TTAGCCTTTCCTTCAGGTCTTCAGGAAATCCATAAGATGCCTCTACCTTTAAATGCCCATTTTCCTTAAGGCGGATTATGCAGCCCTTTGCATTAAAAAACCTTGCGGTCTCTTCGCATATCTTTAGCAAGAGTTCATTGAAATCCCTTAGATAAATGGTCTCTTTTGTGAGTTTGCACAGGGCAGCAAGCCTGTTTAATTGAGACCTTTCTAATGCGCTTAATGCATCTGTCATCTCTTCCATAACTAAGCCTTATATTTTAGCCATTAAATCTCTATAAGCATCGATATATGCCTTAGCTGATCTCAACCAAGAAAAGTCCATTCCCATGACATTCTTTAAAATAGATGCCCATAGCTTCTCATATTTATTGTATATAAGAACCGCAACCTTCACAGAATCCGCGAGAGCCTCTGAAGAATTTTCTTCAAACAGAAAGCCTGTAATACCATCCTCTATAGTATCAGCAAGACCTCCTGTTTTCCTCGCTATTGGTATAGAACCGTATCTCATAGCTATCAACTGACCTAACCCTCCTGGCTCATAAGTTGAAGGCATTAAAAACATGTCAGAGCCAGCATAGCATAAATGCGCAAATGGTTCATCAAATCCTTGATAAAAAAATAAATTCTGAGGGTAGAGGCTTCTTAAATATTCAAGGCTCTTATGATATCTATCCTCTCCTTTTCCAATTATAGCAAGATTTGCCCCTAATTTAATTAATTCCGGGATTGCTCCAATAAGGGTATCTATGCCCTTTTGCCAGGACAGCCTTCCAATAAAGCACAAAAGGGGCTTGTCCATCCCCCCTGCCAAAGAGCATCTTTTTATCAGTTCCATTTTGCATATATTCTTTCCTTTGAGATTTAGTCTTGAAAAGCTGCTCGGCAGGAATTTGTCCTTCGACGGATTCCATTCTGAATAATCTATGCCATTTGGTATGCCGACAATTGAATCAGCCCTTTTTCTTAAAAGGCCGTCCAGTCCATTTCCAAACTCAGGCGTAAGAATCTCCCTTGAATATGTTTTGCTGACGGTAGTTATTAAGTCTGTTCCAATAATGCCTGCTTTGAGGAAATTAACATTCCCGTAAAATTCTATTCCATCGGGATTAAAGAGTTCCCAGCCGAGTCCGATGATCTCCATTGTTTCAGGGGGGAATATACCCTGATAGCCTATGTTATGTATTGTAAAGACCGACCTTGTTCTCCTGAAAGCAGGGCTGTCTCTATGCACTGTTTTCAGGTAAAGCGGAATAAGTCCTGTCTGCCAGTCATTGCAATGAATAATATCAAAATGAATATCAATTCTCTTGCATATCTCGATAACACTCTTGCAGAAAAAAGCAAATCTTATGCTGTTGTCAGAATAATCTCCGTATTGGGTCCCGTATATATCTTCTCTATTAAAGAAATCATCATTTTCGATGAAAAATATATGCTGCATTGAAAACACTCTGCATGTTTTGGTTATATTTCCAAGGGGGACATCAAATGACATGCCTGTTTCATTGATTTTATCTTTATACCGCTCTTTTGTAGTTTTGTATAGCGGTACGAACAAATATGCATTTATCCCCATTTTCAGATACTCATTGAAAAGGGCGCCTGCAACATCTGCAAGCCCTCCTGTCTTGGAAAACGGCACAGCTTCTGATGCTGCTATAGCAATATTCATATCTTGGCTTCCCTGAGAAACTTTGTAGCCTCCTCAGGAGGAGTCGGATTAATAAAAAAACCAGAACCCCATTCAAAACCTGCGCGTTTAGTAAGTCTCGGCAGTATCTCTATATGCCAGTGGTAGTATTCGTTAATCTCTTCTTTAAATGGAGATGTGTGAAGTATAAAATTATAAGGCGGGAAATCAAGTACAGCATCCAGTTGTTTGAGTATCCTCTGAAGCATCTCCGCAAGACTCGCAAAACTCTTGTCTGCTGGATAAAAGTTCGATTCGTGCCTCTTGGGAAGTATCCATATCTCAAACGGGTCCCTCGGAGCAAAGGGAGAAAGGGCAATATATTTATCATTTTCATAAATTACCCTCTTTGCAGAATCAATTTCTTGACTTATAATATCGCAGAATATGCACCTCTCCTTTGCATCATAATATTTTTTTGAAGACTCCATCTCCTCCCTTACTGTCTTTGGAATAATCGGAAGGGCTATAAGCTGGCTGTGTGTGTGCTCCAGAGATGCGCCTGCAACCTCACCCTCGTTCTTAAAAATCAATACATATTTAAACCTTGTATCTTTTTTTAGATCCGTTAATCTGAAATAGTAAGCCCAGAGCACATCTTCTGCAGCCCTCTGAGATATGGTAGCGAGTGAATGCTGGTGATCCGGGGTCTCTATTATAACCTCGTGGGCGCCGATTCCATTCATCATGTCAAAAATGCCCTCTCCCTTTTTGCTCAGGTCTCCGTGTATCTGCAATGCAGGAAATTTGTTAGGAACTACCCTAAGCGTCCAGCCCGGGGAATTCGGAGCCGTGCTCGCAGGCCTAAATGCTATTATTTCTGGTGTGGTTGTGTGTTCATTTCCAGAACAGAATGGGCAAAAACCTCCTGCCTTTCTCTTCTGAGAAGGAGATATAAAGTCTGTAGGCCTCTTTCCTCTCTCGACAGAAATAATCACCCATCTTCCAGATATTGGGTCTTTTCTCAACTCGGGCATATTTCCTCCTATCATGCAAATTGGACAACTGTTATAAGTGTATGTAGATTAACCGCAATTGTTTTATAATTATACCAGCTATGAAGCCAACTTTCCATGCGATACAGGTAAACGGCCCATTTGAAGACCCATGCATTTATATAAGGATATTGAGAGAAAAAAGGGCGATCTTCTTTGATTTAGGCTATATTGGAAGAGTAGAACTCGGCAATCTCTTAAAGGTCTCTGATATGTTTGTGACACACACTCATATGGATCATTTTGTTGGATTTGATACTGCATTGAGGGCGATGCTGAGAAGGGATATTCCTTTAAGGGTCTTTGGGCCAGATAATATAATTGATTGCATTGAAGGAAAACTCAAGGGATATACATGGAATCTTATTAAAGACTATCCACTCAAGATAGAGGCATTTGGTGTGAGCAGCAATTCCATATCTCATTCCAGTTTTTATGCAGAAAATGCTTTCAGCCGCATAGATAATCCTCCAATGGGGTTTGATGGATTTCTTTTGAAAGAACCTATGTTTAGGGTTAAAGGTCTTCTGCTGTCTCACCAAATACCTGTGATGGCCTATTCTATTGAGGAAGAACAGCATATAAATATAAACAAGTCTGTTCTCTCTGAAATGGGGCTTCAGGTAGGTCCATGGCTCTCTGAGTTTAAAAAAGCGATCAGGCAGGGAGATTCAGAAAAGACATTTGAACTTAACAAGAGAACCTTTAGCATTATAGAGCTTATGCCAATAGCAACAATAACAAAAGGCCAAAAGATATCTTATGTAATGGATGCATCTCCGACTGATGTGAATATCGAGAGTATAATCTCTTTTGTTAGGGGTTCTGATCATTTCTTTTGCGAGGCATACTTTCTCGAAAAAGACAGAGAAAGGGCTGAAAAGAGGCATCACCTGACAGCAGCTATTGCTGGAATGATAGCGAGAGAGGCAGGCGCTGCAAATTTGACAATAATGCATTTTTCTCCGAAGTACAGGCATCAGGAAGAGGAATTATATCAGGAAGCTATGAGGGAATTCAGACCGTGAAAAATCAGGAAATTGCAAGGATATTCAATGAAATAGCTGATCTCCTCGAGATTAAGGGAGAGAATCCCTTCAGGATAAGGGCATACAGAAGGGCTGCACAGAATATAGAAGGACTGACTAAAAGTGTAGAAGATATTTCAACAGAAGAACTCCTTAAAATCCCCGGGATTGGGCATGACCTTGCAGGAAAGATAGAGGAGCATATAAAGACAGGAAAGGTGCAGGCTCATGAAGACCTCAAACAAGAGATACCCGAAGGACTGCTTACTATTCTTTCTGTTCCGAGTCTTGGACCAAAGACATCAAAACTCCTTTATGAAAAATTAAATATCAGAAACATAGACGACCTCGAGAAGCTTGCTAAAGAACATAAACTCGCAGGTCTCCCCGGAATAAAGGAAAAGACAGAAGAAAATATTTTAAAAGGCATTGAAATGCTCAAAAGGGGAAAAGAGCGACAGCCCATTGGAAGGGTTCTTCCAATAGCTAACGATATTATCGAGCATTTAAAAAAGAAAGCCCCTGTCTTGAAGATAGACCTTGCAGGAAGTTTAAGGAGATGGAAGGACACCATAAAGGACATAGATATCCTTGCAGCATCAGAAAATCCAAAAGAGGTGATGAGGGTATTTGTTCATCTTCCTCATGTAAAAGATGTTTTAATGCATGGTCATACAAAATCAACAGTAATAATTCATGAAGACCTTCTGGTTGATTTGAGAGTAGTGGAAAAGGATTCATACGGCGCAGCCCTTGCATATTTCACAGGAAGCAAGGCGCACAATATAAGGCTCAGAGAGATGGCAGTGAAGAGAGGTCTTAAGATTAACGAGTACGGAATATTTCGAGAAAGGGATGATAAAAAAATAGGCGGCGAAAAGGAAGAAGATGTTTATAAAATTCTGGGGCTTCAATATATATCCCCTGAATTAAGGGAAGATCAGGGAGAGATAGAGGCTGCATTAGAGAGAAGGCTTCCAAATCTCATTGCCTTAAAAGATATTAAAGGAGACCTTCATGTCCATTCAAAATGGAGCGATGGAAGCCACACATTTGAGCAGCTTGTTGATGCAGCTAAGGAATATGGCTACTCATATATAGCAATAACAGACCATTCAAAGGGTCTTGCAGTAGCAAGAGGACTGACAGAAGAGAGGCTCCTTGAACAGAAAAAGGAGATAGGTGCCATTAATAAGAAACTTAAGGGTTTTAGAATCATTCATGGTGTTGAAGTTGACATAAGGAGCGACGGGAGTCTTGATATATCTGATGATGTGCTTAAAGGGCTTGATATTGTTGTAGCATCCATACATTCTGGATTCAAACAATCAAGAAGGCAATTGACATATAGATTGGTCTCTGCAATGAAAAATCCATATGTGAGCATAATAGCCCATCCTACTGGAAGGCTTATAGGCGAAAGAGATGCTTATGATGTTGATATGGATGAAATACTCTCTGCTGCTAAAGATACAGGCACTGCAATAGAGATAAATGCATATCCTTTAAGGCTCGATATCAATGACATTTATGCAAAAAAGGCAAAGGAAATGGGAATACCCATTGTTATAGCAACAGATACCCATGTGACAAACCAATTTGATTACATGCAGTATGGCGTCTCCATTGCAAGACGCGGCTGGCTCGAAAAAGGAGATGTTTTAAATACTCTTGATGCAGGAAAGCTTTTAAAACGGCTGAAGGCATGCGAAGTCCAATAGGCGTTTGAAATCAGCAGACTGCTCATGAATATTGCCCATTCTCTTTTCCCCATGCCGTTGAATTTGCTGTGGCTCATATTAAGCAATGAGTAAGCTGTCCCCGGTTTCGATAATTAAGATTTATTGCAATGTCCTGCGAGCTTGTCAGCTTTGCTGATTCTTATTTAACCTGTTGTGGTGGTGAAATTATTTTGACTTATAAGCAATTTATGTTTTAGACTAATTATCCGGAGGATAACGAATGATTGGGCAAAAATTTTTAAGGTTAAATCCTATATTGATGCTTTTTTGCGTCTGCATATTTTTCCTTATTCCACAACCCTTTGAAGCCTACGGCAAAGAAACGAATAAAAATGAAGCATCTCTAAATGAATTGAAGAATGAAATACTATCTTATTTTGAACCAGTAACAGGGAAAATTGTTTTTGTGCAGGGGAAAGCTGTTGGAACGGACATCGGTTCAAAGAGATTAGTAAGACCTAAAATGAGGCTTTATGCCTTTAAGGAAGGCGTGGATTTCATTCACCCGGTCACAAAAGAGCCGCTCGGAAAAGTTGAGATGCCTGTTGGAAATATTGAGATAACATCAGCAGGTGAAAATGATTCTTCAGGCATTATAGTAAAAGGCAAACCAGATGACTTCGTTGGAGCAAAGATAAAAATACAAAACACAAAGACCAAGGTTTTATTCTATCAAGGAAATGTTGACTGGCACCTTGGTGATTCTTATTACCAGATGCTGAAAGAAAGCGGAAGATTTGATTTAATAGATACTGCATTAGAGACAGATGAGATCTCAAAAGAGACAGATGAGATCTCAAAGATTATTTCCGATGCAGGGGCAAAAGGCGCTGAGGTTGCGCTGATTTTGCGTTCTGAAGATGCTGCTGATAATGTTAATCTTACGCAAAGGCTCTTCTGGGTTAGCGATTCAAAGGAATTCTCTAAAAAAACAGTTCCGATAAGTATCTCATTTGTAAAAGAGCTCAAGTTTAAGTCTGGACTTTTTGGACCAAAAGAGGGAGATGTGCTTTTGTCTTTCCGCTTGCCCTTTGGAACAACCCGACTTGCAGTAGGTGATATTGATGGAAACGGAGAACCTGAAATAATTTTTGCAACAGGAGACAGGGTAAAAATTTATAGTCCTGGTGTTGACCTAAAGTTTTTATGGGAATTTAAGCTGCCATCAGCAGGTGAAATCCTATGGATTGATACTATAGATGCCAACAAAAATAAAAAGGATGAGATATTAATTACGGTCTTAAGTAGCAATGAGGTTATATCATATATATACGAACTTGACTCGTCTTCTATAGGAAAAGGCGGCGAATCAGGATTTGTGCAACTCTATAAGGCAAAAGATACATTCATACGGAGATTAGAAAACGGCATCGTAGGACAGAGATATAACAAGAGTGAAGGCTATGACGGAAGTGTTTTTTATATCTCATATAGTGAAGGCATTTATAAAGATGGAGATAAGCTTAAACTCTTAGAGGGTGTAAACATATATGACTTTCAGTTTGTCAGGTCTGTTGATGGAAGACAAGCAATTATCTCATGGGATGACAATGGCTATATAAACCTTTACAACGACAAGGGTGTAAGGACATGGAACAGCAAGGAAAGCATGGGTGGTTTTCTTACTGAGTTTAAAAAGGAATCTCTTTCAATGATGGTTGATAAAGGCACATGGTCTGTAAAAGACAGGCTTATTATAAAGAATAACGAGGTTTTTGCCCCTAAGCGCAAACCCTTAGTAGGAGTAGCAAAGGGATTGGGATATAAAAGCTCTGAAATAAGGAGTTTCTGGTGGAACGGGATTTCTGTTGAAGAGAGGGGACTGTTTGGTGAGATAGGCGGAGAGATCCTCGATTATGCTATTGTCGGAGACAGGATAATAGTTCTCTCAAAGCCCTTGTTTGGCATAAGACCAAAAAATATCCTAAAGGGTGAAAATCCATTTGGCATTATGCTCTATATTTTTTCATTGAAGGGAAGATAAATAGAGCAGCGAATCTCTGCAGTTCTGGAGGATTAATTGGAAAAAAGGGCGATACCCCGGCATATCGGAATAATAATGGATGGCAACGGAAGATGGGCCGAGATGAGGGGACTGCCAAGGTTCGAAGGTCATAAAAAGGGCGTAGAAAGGGTTAGAGAAGTTGTTGAGGCTGTCAAAAGCATAGGCGTGGAGTTTTTATCTTTATATGCATTCTCAATGGAGAACTGGACAAGGCCTGAAGACGAGGTCTCTGTAATAATGGAGCTTTTGGAATTAGCGCTTAAAGGCGAGTTCTTGAATTTTATGCAGGAGGGAATAAGGTTTAAGGCTATTGGAAACAGGGAAAAACTGTCTGAAAACATTAGATCTATAATGGAAATGGTTGAGAATGCAACTGAAAACAATAAAGAATTGGTTCTGCAGTGTGCGCTTAGTTACGGCGGGAGGGACGAAATAATCAGGGCAGTTAGAAAGGCCGTAGCTTTAGGAATAAAAGCAGAAGACATTACAGAGCAGAGCATAAACAACCTTCTTGACACTGCAGGAGTACCAGATCCAGACTTCATAATAAGGACGAGCGGAGAGCAGAGATTGAGCAACTTTTTGTTATGGCAGTCAGCATATTCTGAATTCTACTTCACAAAGACCCTTTGGCCTGACTTTTCAAAGGAAGAACTGCTAAAGGCGATAAATGAATACCAGATGAGGGATAGGCGATTTGGAAGCATAGGCATTTCATCTGCTCTGCATGCTTCGAGGACTTAGGGTGCTGGCATCAGAGAATCTGAAGCGGGTTGTAATCGCTGCAATCTTATTGCCCATTTTTTATCTGTATATAAAATTATTGCCTCCTATCTTCTTTATGATCTTATTATGTATAGCATCTGTCTTGGCTCAGGTTGAGTTGTATTCAATGTACAAAACAAAAAGGGCATTATCACTTCTCGGCTCATTCTGCGGTGCCTTGCTAATTCTTTCCCCTTGGCTTTTTACAGGTAGCCCTTTTTTTGCTTTAGGCATCATAATAATGCTCTCCTTTATGCTTATATCATCTGCCCGTCTTTTTCTTATAAAAGATCCCTTATCTTCTCTTAAGGATTTATCTCCTGTTATTATTGGTTTTCTATATATACCCAATTTATTGTTGACGCAATGGCATCTGAGGCTGCATGGATACGAATGGATAATATTCTTATACGGATGCGTATGGGCTTCTGACAGTCTTGCCTATTTTGCGGGCAAGAGTTTTGGCAAGAGGAAATTATACAGAGAGGTAAGCCCAAATAAAACAGTAGCAGGCGCATTCGGCTCTGTAATCGGCGGTACGCTTTCTGCATATTTACTCGGAAACTGGCTCCTTATTCAAGGGTATAACATTAAAATCCCCACACTGTTCTTGATTGGCGCAGCAATAGGCTCTGTCACGATTGTAGGCGACCTCGTCGAATCCATGTTCAAGAGGGATGCCGGAGTAAAAGATTCTGGCTCTCTTATTCCCGGACACGGTGGCATCCTCGACAAAATAGACGGCGTCCTCTTTGCAGGGCCTGTGCTATACTGGATAACATTAATTTTATGAAAAACATTGTAATACTCGGCTCAACAGGCTCCATAGGCAGGAGCGCTCTTGAAGTCATAAAAAAATTTCCTGATAAATTCAAAGTCATAGGACTGACAGCAGGGAAGAACATCTCTCTGCTGATAAAACAAATAGAACGGTTCAGACCTAAAATAGTTGCTGTTTCAGACGAAAAGGCGTATAAAAATCTAAAATCCCAAATCCCTAAATTTCAAAATGTAGAAATACTTTTCGGCACAGAAGGAATCTCTTCTGTGGCATCAATGCCTAATGCAGACATCGTCATATCAGCTATTGTAGGGTCTGCAGGTCTCTTGCCTACCCTTGCAGCTATCAGAGCAGGCAGGACAGTGGCACTTGCTAATAAGGAAACCCTTGTAATGGCCGGGGACATAGCCATGTCAGAAGCAAGACAATACGGCACTACATTGCTGCCTGTTGACAGCGAGCACAGCGCAATATTTCAGTGCATATCAGGGCATGGGAAGGATTCAATAAAAAAGATTATCCTGACTGCGTCAGGAGGGCCTTTTCTCGGCAAAACAGTTTCAGAGTTAGAGCATGTCGTATCAGATGATGCCCTTAAACATCCAAACTGGAGCATGGGCAGAAAGATTACAATAGATTCAGCAACATTAATGAATAAGGGTCTTGAGGTAATAGAGGCTTGCTACCTCTTTGGACTTAGCCATGACATGATAGATGTGATTATTCATCCACAAAGCATTATACATTCTATTGTGGAATTTGTTGATGGAAGTTGTTTGGCTCAGATGTCAAAGCCTGACATGAAGGGACCGATTGCCTATGCCCTATCGTATCCTGAAAGACTCAATAATGTCATGAAGCCTATTGATTGGAAAAGGCTTTCGGGGCTTACATTCCAAAAGCCTGATATTGATACATTTTCATGCCTTTCCCTATCATATTTTGCATTAAAGGCAGGCGGAACAATGCCTGCTGTTCTTAATGCATCTAATGAGATCGCTGTTGCAGCATTTCTAGAAGGCGTTATCGGTTTTAACAGCATACCTGTTATAATAGAGAAAGTAATGAATTCCCATCACCTACAGCCAGTAGATGATATCGGCGTTATAATTGAGGCAGACAGATGGGCAAGGGAAGAGACAAAGAAACTGATATATGGAGGAATTACAGAATAGATGACGATATTATATGCAATACTTTTATTTGGGTTTTTGATATTTATCCATGAATTGGGGCATTTCATATTTGCAAAACTGAGCAATGTTAAGGTCCTGAAATTTTCTCTGGGGTTTGGTCCAAAAGTCATTGGTAAAAAAATTGGCGATACAGAATATCTCCTTTCTGCATTTCCACTCGGCGGCTATGTGAAAATGCTTGGAGAGGACCCAGCAGAAGAGTTAGAAAGTTCTGAAAAAGAGCGGTCTTATAAAAATCAGCCTGTACACAGACGCGCATCAATAGTTTTTGCAGGACCAGTTTTTAATTTTTTAACTGCAGTAGTAATCTTCTTTTTTATATCATTGATAGGCATACCAACCCTTCTGCCTTTTGTAGGAGAGATAACGGAAGGCGCCCCTGCTGAGGGGTTATTGCTAAAAGGCGATAGGGTTATCGAGATAAATAACAAACCTATCAAGCACTGGCATGAAATGAGCGAGATCATTCATAAAAGCCCTGGCAAGACCGTTAAAATGGCTGTTCAGAGGGATTCTGATGTAATACATATATCTGTTATCCCAGAAAAGAAGATAATTAAGAATATCTTTGGCGAGGATGAGGAAATTGGGCTTATCGGAATAAAGTCATCTGGTGAAACAGAAAAGGTAAGGCAAAATTTGCCAAATGCTGTTAAAAATGCATTTGTAAAAACATGGGAGATATCCGCCCTTACAATAGTTGGCATAATAAAACTGATACAGAGAATAATCCCTGCAGAGACAATAGGCGGGCCAATCCTGATCTTTCAGGTAGCAGAAAAGCAGGCAGAAGCAGGAGCGCTAAATTTCTTTGCATTTGCAGCATTAATTAGCATAAATCTCGCGATATTGAACCTTTTGCCAATTCCTGTTCTTGACGGAGGGCATTTATTGTTTTTGGCAATAGAAGCCATAAGAAGAAAGCCATTGAGCGAAAAGGCTATAGCAATAGCCCATAGAATAGGGATAGCCTTTATTATTTCACTAATGGCTTTAGCAATGTATAATGATGTCTTCAGGCTTTTTAATGGAACCCCTATACCGTAATACCCTAAAAACAGAAGAGAGCACGGAAAAATTAGCATAGTTTGTGATCTATTATGCGCCCTTCAACTATAAAATATCTCAACTCAGCAGGCGGCGCTGTCTTTAGGCGGACAGATAACTCTTTTGAAGTAGCTCTTATTGCCACAAAGAATAAATCTGTCTGGACATTGCCAAAAGGCATAATAGACAAAGGCGAAAATCCAGAGGCAACTGCTGCAAGAGAGATAAAAGAAGAGACAGGTCTTATCGGAAGGGTAATTGATGCGCTCGGTGAAAAGTCTTTCTGGTTTTTCCTAAAAGAAGAAAACATGAAATGCAAAAAGACAGTAAGATATTTTCTTTTGGAATATGTATCTGGCAATATTGAAGACTATGGATGGGAGGTAGATGACGCCAAGTGGTTTCCTATAAATGAGGCAATACAACTCGTAAAATATAAAACAGACAGGGAGATATTGGAAAAGGCGCTCGAAAGACTAAAAAAAGAAGTTGAGAAGATAGGAAGTTAAGAAGTTATGATGGAAAAGAAAAAAAATTAAAACATTGGAGAAAAATGCTGAGAAGTTCTGTTTTTAAAGCTCAACTGCTTAACCTCTTAACTTCTCAGCTTCTATGAAAGAATGGGACAGATATTAGACAGGACTACACTAAAAACAGAGATCAATAGGCTAAAGGCTAAAGGCAAGAAAATAGTTTTTACAAACGGCTGTTTTGATATAATCCATATTGGACATGTCAGGTATTTAAAAGAGGCGAAGAAGTTAGGAGACATTCTGGTAATAGGTCTAAATTCGGATTTATCTGTTGGCAGGCTAAAAATAGGAAGACCGATAAATCCCGAGACTCACAGGGCAGAAGTCTTGGCATCTCTTGGGATGGTTGATTATGTCACACTATTTAGTGAAGATGCTCCATATGAATTGATTAAATTTCTCAAGCCGGATGTTCTTGTAAAAGGTGGAGACTGGAAAAAAGAAGATATAGTTGGTTCCGATTTAGTGCCAGAGGTTTACAGTCTGTCTTATGTCTCTGGAGTATCAACAACGGCTCTTATAGAAAAAATAAAGGGAGAAATTACTCCCAACTCGTGACATCCCTGTCTTCGCCGTCTCCTCCGGGCGAGCCATCCCTGCCATAAGAAAATATGTCGTATTCTCCATGCGTTCCAGGAGACTGATAAATATATGGCCTGTTCCACGGGTCAAGAGGCAATGCCTTTTTAAGATATGGACCTTCCCATCTTTCGATTCCCGGATTTATCATAAGTGCATTCAGCCCTTCCTGTGTTGTTGGGTATCTTCCCACATCGAGCCTGAACTGATCGAGAGCCTGTCCTAACAGTTCTATCTGTGCCTTTGCAGCGGCCTGCTTGCCTTTGCCGAGCTTTGGAAACAATCTTGGGCCAACAAGCGCAGCAAGAAGGCCTATTATTACCATTACCACAAGAAGCTCAACGAGTGTAAAGCCCCTTTTGTCTTTTAAAAGTTTCATTGTTTCTCTCTTTAGCTTTGATTCTATTATTCTATATTATTTGTCCTTTGTATCATCTGGCAACTGCTGCTCTGGTTCTTTAACAGCTTCTTCTTTTTTTAGAATCTCCATTTCTTTGCCTATACCCTTAAGTCTTTCTACATAATCAGAAGTTGCAGCCTTTGCCTCCTCTTGATTCCTTATAACCCTTGGGGTAAGAAGAACAATCAATTCTGTCCTGTCATCCTCCCTTGATGTGGATCCAAAAAGGTA
>Ga0116211_1001120_pt1 | contig 13085 bp, 10 predicted proteins | sample SaghotsprinmetaG_FD_94484 | JGI IMG/M metagenome (GOLD analysis project Ga0116211, IMG submission 94484) | Hot spring microbial communities from South Africa to study Microbial Dark Matter (Phase II) - Sagole hot spring metaG | ecosystem: Environmental > Aquatic > Thermal springs > Hot (42-90C) ... | reverse complement strand
GCAGCTGCGGGAAGGGATGCACACCACCCCGGATCCGGTGGAGGTGCAGTCCCTGTGCGCCGAGCTGCTCGCCGCCGGTGCCCGAGCGGTGGCCATGGAGGTCTCCTCCCATGCCCTGGATCAGGGGCGGGTGGCGGCGGTGCGCTTCGATACCGCCGTGTTGACCAATCTGACCCACGACCACCTGGACTACCACGGTGACATGGAGAACTATGCCATGGCCAAGCAGCGGCTGTTTCAGACCCCGCATTTGCGCTGCGCGGTGCTCAATCTGGACGACCCCTTCGGCGGTCGGCTGCTGGCCACCGCGGCGCCGGGGGTGCGCTTGATCGGCTATTCGCTGCGTAATGAGCGGCCGCCGCAGGCGGTCCTTGCGGGCTGGATTTATGCCACCGAGGTGACGCCCCTGCCCACGGGGCTGCGCATTCGCTGGCGCGGCAGCTTTGGCGAGGGGGAGTTCGAGGCCCCCTTGCTGGGACGCTTCAACGCCGCCAATCTGCTGGCGGTGGCGGCGGTGTTGCTGGAGCAGGGGATGGACCCCCAGCAGGTGGCGGCGCGTTTCGCCCGTCTCCAGCGGGTGCCGGGGCGCATGGAGCCTGTTGGCGGCATGGATGGCCAGCCGCTGGTGGTGGTGGATTACGCCCACACCCCGGATGCCCTGGAGCAGGTCTTGACCGCCCTGCGCGAGCATAGGCCGGGCCGGCTTTGGTGCCTGTTCGGCTGCGGCGGCGACCGCGACCGCGCCAAGCGTCCCAAGATGGGGGCCATCGCCGAGCGGCTGGCGGATCGGGTGATCGTCACCGACGACAACCCCCGCGGCGAGGACGGCGACCTCATCGTACAGGAGATCCTGGCTGGTATGACCACCCCCGCTCGGGTGACGGTGGAGCGCGACCGCGCCCGCGCCATCCAACAGGCGGTGGCCGGCGCGGCGGCCGGCGACCTGGTGCTGGTGGCGGGCAAGGGGCACGAGCGGACCCAGCAGATCGGCGAGCGCAAGTTCCCCTTCAGCGATCACGAGGAGGTGCTGCGCGCCCTCGGGCGGGGGGCGGCATGATCCGTTTCACCCTCTCTCAAAGCGCGGCGCTGCTGGGTGCGCGCCTTTTGGGCGCCGACGCCGAGTTCTCCACGGTGTCCACCGACAGTCGCAACCTTAGTGCTGGCAGCCTCTTCGTGGCCCTGCGGGGGGAGCGTTTCGACGGTCACGACTATGTGGCCCAGGCCGCCGAGCGCGGGGCGGCGGGGGCCTTGGTGAGTCGCCCGCTGGCGCTGGATCTACCGCAACTCTTGGTGGACGACAGCCGTCTCGCCCTGGGGCGCCTGGCCGCCGGCTGGACCACCGTCTGGCGGGCGGGACAAGGGGATCTGCCGCCGCGTCTGGTTGCCATCACCGGCAGCAACGGCAAGACCACGGTAAAGGAGATGGTCGCCGCCATCCTGGCCCAGCGCGGTTCGGTGCTGGCCACCCGCGGCAATCTAAACAACGACATCGGTGTGCCCCTTACCCTGCTGCGGCTCCAGGCGGAGGCCTTCGCCGTTGTCGAAATGGGGGCCAACCATGCCGGCGAGATCGGCTATCTCAGCCGCCTTGCCCGTCCTGACGTGGCGGTGCTCAACAATGCCGGGCGCGCCCACCTGGAGGGTTTTGGTAGTCTCGAAGGGGTGGCCCGCGCCAAGGGGGAGATCGTGGAGGGGGTGGCCGAGGATGGCCTGTTCATCTTCGATGCCGCCTCCCCCTGGGCCGGACTCTGGCGCGAGAAGGCGGCGGGCCGGCGCCTCCTTACCTTCGGGGTGGACGAGCGGGCCGAGGTGCGCAGCCCGGCGGATGCCATCGTCCTCGAATGGCGCCCCGGTGGCTTCGTCAATCGCTTTGGGGTGCGGACCCCAAAGACGAGCTTTGAGGTGGAGCTGGCCCTGGCCGGCCGGCACAACCGCCAGAACGCCCTGGCGGCGATTGCTGTTGCCCTGGGGTTGGGCCTGACGCCGGAGGAGATCCAAAAGGGGCTGGCCAGCGTGCGGCCGGTTCCTGGCCGCTTGCAGCCCCGCGCCGGGCGCGCCGGGGTGCAGTTGATCGACGACAGTTACAACGCCAACCCGGACTCGGTGGGGGCCGCCATTGAGGTGTTGGCGGCGGCGCCGGGACGCCGCTTCCTGCTGCTCGGCGAGTTGGCCGAGTTGGGGGAGGAGGTGGAGGTCTTTTATCGCCAGTTGGGGGAGCAGGCGCGGGCGGCGGGGATCGACTTTCTTTACGCCGTGGGGCCGGCGCGGACCGCCGCCGAGAGCTTCGGCCCCGGCGGCTATGGCTTTGCCGACCGCCAGGGATTGCTGGACGCCCTCGCGCCGCGTCTTCGGGCCGGGGATTATGTACTGGCCAAGGGCTCCCGTCGGGCCGGCATGGAAATGCTGATGGCGGCCCTGGTCGCCCCCGCGGAGGGTTAAACGATGCTGTTTCATCTGGCGGAGTATTTGGGGCAGTTTGACCCTGGCTTCTATGTCTTCCGTTATCTGACCCTGCGGGGGATCCTGGGCACCCTCACCGCCCTGGCCATCTCCTTCCTGGTGGGCCCCTACATGATCCGCCGTCTTACCCAACACCAGATCGGCCAGACGGTGCGCAAGGACGGCCCGCAAAGCCACCTCTCCAAGGCCGGCACCCCCACCATGGGGGGCGCCCTGCTGCTGGTGGCCATCGCCATCAGCACCCTGCTGTGGGCGGACCTGCGCAATCGCTATGTCTGGGTGGTGCTGCTGGTCACCCTGGCGTTCGGCGTGGTGGGCTTTTACGACGATTACAAAAAACTGGTGCTGAAGGATGCCAAAGGGTTGGCGGCCCGCTACAAATACCTGTGGCAGTCCGTCTTCGGCCTGGGGGCGGCCGGCGCGCTCTATGTCACCGCCAGCACGCCGGTGGAGACGCAGCTGATCGTTCCCTTTCTAAAACGCGCGGTGTTCGATCTCGGACCCTTTTTCATCGTGCTCGCCTACTTCGTCATCGTCGGCGCCTCCAACGCGGTGAACCTCACCGACGGCCTGGACGGTCTGGCCATCATGCCCACGGTGCTGGTAGCGGGGGCCTTGGGGATCTTCGCCTACGCCTCCGGCCACAGCGTCATCGCCAACTACCTGCTCATCCCCAACATCCCCGGGGTGGGCGAGGTGGTGGTCTTCTGCGCCGCCCTGGTGGGGGCCGGCCTCGGCTTCCTCTGGTTCAACGCCTATCCGGCCCAGGTGTTCATGGGGGACGTGGGGGCGCTGGCCCTGGGCGCGGCCCTCGGCGCCGTGGCGGTGGCGGTGCGGCAGGAGTTGGTGCTTTTCATCATGGGCGGGGTCTTCGTCATGGAGACGGTGTCGGTGATTTTGCAGGTGGCCTCCTACAAGCTCACCGGCCGGCGCATCTTCCGCATGGCGCCGCTGCACCACCACTTCGAACTCAAGGGCTGGCCGGAGCCACGGGTGATCGTGCGTTTCTGGATCATTACGGTGATCCTGGTGCTGATCGGCCTTGCCAGTCTGAAGATCCGGTAGGTTGGGGTGACGAAGGAACCCCAACAAATCGCGTCCGAACCCCTAATCGTCGTTTGTCACTGTGTCATGCATCCACATGATTTCATACATCGGAATTGTTGGGGTTCGCAAGCTCACCCCAACCTACGGGGCTGTGTCATGCATCCACATGATTTCATGCATCGGAATTGTTGGGGTTCGCAAGCTCACCCCAACCTACGGGGCTGTGTCATGCATCCGCATGATTTCAGGCATCGGAATTGTTGGGGTTCGCAAGCTCACCCCAACCTACGGGGCGGGGCCTGCAGCCCAGACCGGAACCTTTTCCGGGTCGAGCCAAGACACCCGCCTATGTCCGCAAGCCACCCAAGGCAAAGGTTCCGGTCGCGGGTACAACCCGCGACCGGCGTGGGTGCGACCGGCGCGCTATGAGCAGGTTTGCGTAGGTATGACGGAACGGCGTGGCAAGCCCTTGATCGTTGGCCTCGGCAAGACCGGGCTCTCCTGCGCCCGCTACTTTGCGGCGCGCGGCATCCCGGCGGCGGTGATCGACAGCCGCGCCCAGCCCCCCGGTCTGGCGGCCTTGCGCGCGGAGTTGCCCGATACCGCGCTGTTTCTGGGCGGCTTCGATGGACGCATCTTTCAGGCCGCCTCTGAGCTGGTGGTGTCGCCGGGGGTTTCCTTGCAGGAGCCGGCCATTTGCGCCGCCCGCGCGCGCGGTATCCCGGTGATCGGTGACATCGAACTGTTCGCCCGCGAGGCCGCGGCGCCGGTGGCGGCCATCACAGGTTCCAACGGCAAGAGCACCGTCACTACCCTGCTTTGGGAGATGGCGGCGGCGGCCGGCCGCAAGGTGCGGGTGGGCGGCAATCTGGGGGAGCCGGCCCTGGCCCTGCTGGACCCCGCCGCCGAACTCTATGTGCTGGAACTCTCCTCCTTTCAGCTGGAGACCACCCACAGCCTGCGCGCCGCGGCGGCGGTGGTGCTCAATCTGTCGCCGGATCACCTAGACCGCCATGGCTCACTGGAAGACTACGCAGCGGCCAAGGCGCGCATCTATACGGGCGCCGCTCACCGCATCTTCAACCGTGACGACCCGTGGGTGTCGGCGATGGCCGGCCAGAAACTTTCCAGCGACCTGCGTTTCACCCTCGGGACACCCGCGGATTCCGGCGAGTTTGGGCTGCGGCAGCGGGACGGCGTCGCCTGGTTGTGTCAGGGGGAGGATTTTCTGCTGCCCGCCACCGAGCTGCGCATCCCCGGTCGCCACAACCTGGCCAACGCCCTGGCGGCCTTGGCGATGGGACACGTCCTGGGCCTCGACCCGACAGCGATGCGGCAGGCCCTGTACCGCTTCCGCGGCTTGCCGCACCGCACCCAATTTGTGGTGGAATTTCAAGGGGTACGCTGGTACAACGACTCCAAGGGGACCAACGTCGGCGCCACTCTCGCCGCCCTGGAGGGGTTCGCGGCGGAGCCCGGTCGCACCGTGCTGATCGCCGGTGGCGAGGCCAAGGGGCAGGATTTCGCCCCGCTGGCGGAGGTGGTGGCCCGCACCGCCCGGGCGGTGGTACTGATCGGCCGCGATACCCCCCTGATCGAACAGGCCCTGGCCGGCTGCGCGCCGCTGCTGCGCGCCCGCGACATGGAGGAGGCGGTGGCGCTGGCGGCGGAACAGGCGCAGCCGGGGGATCGGGTGTTGCTGTCCCCCGCCTGCGCCAGCTTCGACATGTTCCGCAACTACGAACAGCGGGGCGAGGTCTTTTCCGAACTGGCGCGGAGGCTGCTTGGATGACCCCGGCGCTCGATCAGGCCAGCCTGCCGTTGCCCGTGCGCCAGGGCCGCTCGCGCACGGCCAACCCGCTGCCCGAGCTGGATTACCCGCTGCTCGTGGCGGTGCTGGCCCTGCTCGCCTTCGGGGTGGTGATGGTGGCCTCCGCCTCGCTGCACAAGGTGGCGGCGGATCCTTATTTCTTTACCCAGCGCCATCTGCTGGCGATCCTGCTGGGCTTCGTCGGCGCCTTGGTCTTCTTCACCCTCCCGCTGGAGCTTTGGCGCCGCTTTAGCGTGCCGCTTTATCTGCTTGGCCTGCTGCTGGTGGCGCTGGTGCTGTTTCCGCAGATCGGCAAGGAGGTGAACGGCGCCCGGCGCTGGATCGCCCTGGGGGACTCCTACAGCCTCCAGGCCTCGGAGTTCATGAAGCCGCTGTTGATCCTGTTTCTGGCGGCCTATCTCAGCCGCCGCCGCGAGCAGATCTACCTTAGCGCCACGGCCTCCCTGGCTCCCCTCGCCTGGACCATGGCCGCCGCCGTGCTGGTGCTTTTGGAGCCCGACTTCGGCACCGCCGCGGTGCTGGCCGCCACCGCCCTCGGTCTGCTGTGGCTGGGCGGCATGCCGCTGCGCTACTTCGCGGTGTTGTTCGCCGGTTTCGTCGCCGGGGTAGTGGCCCTGGTGGTCTATTGGCCCTATCGGTTAAAGCGCGTGACCTCCTTCCTCGACCCCTGGGCCGATCCCACGGACAGCGGCTATCAGCTGGTGCAATCGCTGATCGCCCTCGGCCGCGGCGAGTGGTTCGGGGTCGGCCTGGGCAACGGCATCCAAAAGCAGTATTACCTCCCGGAGGCGCACACCGATTTCATCGTGGCGGTGATCGGCGAGGAACTCGGCCTGCTCGGTCTGCTGCTCTTGTTGTTCCTGTTCGGCGTGGTGACCTGGCGCGCCAATCGCCTCGCCCTGACCGCGGAGGGCAACGGCAACCTGTTCGCCGCCCTGCTGGCGCAGGGGATTGGCCTGTGGATCGCCCTGCAGGCGGCGGTGAACATCGGCGTCAACTTCGGTCTCTTGCCCACCAAGGGATTGACCCTGCCCTTCCTCAGCTATGGCGGCAACAGCGTCATGGTAACTATGGCGGCGATGGGCTGGCTGTTCCGCATCGACCGCGACAACCGGCGGGCCGGTGCCGCCAAGGGGGGAAGGCCGTGACGGGTGCGCGGGTGATGATCATGGCGGGCGGTACCGGCGGCCACGTCTTTCCGGCCCTGGCGGTGGCGCAGGCGTTGCAGCGGCGGGGGGTGGAGGTGATTTGGCTGGGGGTGCGCGGCGGCTTCGAGGATGGCGTGGTTTGCCAAGCCGGCTATCCCCTGGAGTATATCGAGATCCGCGGCCTGCGCGGTCAGGGGATCGGTCGCTGGCTACTGGCCCCCCTGCGTCTGCTGCGTGCCCTCTGGCAGTCCCTGCGGGCCCTGCGGCGACAGCGTCCCCGGCTGGTGCTGGGGATGGGGGGGTTCCTGTCCGGGCCCGGCGGGGTGGCGGCGCGCCTGCTGGGGATCCCGCTGGTGATTCACGAACAGAATGCACTGCCCGGCCTCACCAACCGGCTGCTGGCCCGGCTTGCCTCACGGGTGCTGGAGGCCTTTCCGGGGAGTTTCGGGCGGCGGCCCGGAGTACTGGCGGTGGGCAATCCGGTGCGGCCGGAGATCGCCGCCCTGCGGGACCCTTCGGCGCGCTTCGCCGGCCGCGAGGGGCCGTTGCGCCTGCTGGTGTTGGGCGGGTCGCTGGGGGCGCAGGCCCTGAATGAGACGGTGCCGGCCGCGCTGGCACGGTTGCCGCCCGGCCTGCCGCGGCCGCAGGTGCGCCACCAGGCGGGGCGCGGCAAGGCGGATGCCACGGTCGCCGCCTATGCGAACCTGGGGGTGACGGCGGAGGTGGTCCCCTTCATTGCCGACATGGCGGAGGCCTATGCCTGGGCCGACCTGGTGATCTGCCGCGCTGGCGCCCTCACCGTGGCCGAACTGGCGGCGGCCGGGGTCGGCGCCATCCTGATCCCCTATCCCCATGCGGTGGACGATCATCAGACCCACAACGCGGCCTTCCTGGTCCAGGCCGGCGCGGCCCAACGGCTGCCGCAGCCGGAATTGACGCCGGAGCGGCTGGCGGAATTGCTGGCGGGGCTTTGCAACGGGCGTGGGCGGGTGCGGGCGATGGCCTTTGCCGCCCGCTCCCTGGCCAGGCCAGAGGCCACCGAGACGGTGGCGCGGATTTGCGAGGAGGCGTTGCTATGAGCGAGCGGATGCCGAAGGTGCTGCTGCGGCATGCGGCCGAGGCGATGGGGCGGATGCGTCACATCCACTTCGTGGGGATCGGCGGCGCCGGCATGAGCGGCATCGCCGAGGTGATGCTCAACCTCGGCTACCGGGTGAGCGGCTCCGACCTGCGGGAGAGCGCCGTGGTGCGCCATTTGCAGGGGCAGGGGGCGCAGGTGCTGCTCGGCCACCGGGCGGAGCACATCGCCGGCGCCGACGCGGTGGTGATCTCCAGCGCGGTGCGGCCGGACAACCCGGAGGTGGTGGCGGCGCGTGAGCGGCGCATCCCGGTGGTGCCGCGGGCGGAGATGCTGGCGGAGCTGATGCGCTTCCGCTTCGGCATCGCCATCGCCGGCACCCACGGCAAGACCACCACCACCAGTCTGATCGCCAGCCTGCTGGCCGAGGGCGGGCTCGATCCCACCTTCGTCATCGGCGGCCGCCTCAACAGCGCCGGCAGCAACGCCCGCCTCGGCGCCGGCGAATTCCTGGTGGCGGAGGCGGACGAGAGCGATGCCTCCTTCCTCTATTTGCAGCCCATGATGGCGGTGGTGACCAATATCGACCGCGACCACATGGGCACCTACGACGGCGACTTCGACCGTCTGCGCGAGACCTTCGGCGAGTTCCTGCATCACCTGCCCTTTTATGGCCGCGCCGTGCTGTGCGCCGACGACGCCGAGGTGCGCGGCCTGCTGCCCAGCCTGTCGCGCCCCTTTCTCACCTATGGCATCGAGCAGGAGGCGGACCTGCGCGCCTTCGACCTGCGGCACGCCGCCAGCCGTACCGAGTTTCGCGTGCGGGTGCGGGGGGAGGGCGGCGAGAGCCGTTTCCTGCTCAATCTGCCGGGGCGCCACAACGTGCTCAATGCCCTGGCGGCCATTGGCGTGGCGCGCGAACTGGGGGTGGACGACGAGGCCATCGCCCGCGCGCTGGAGGGCTTCCAGGGCATCGGCCGCCGCTTCAACATCCTGTACGACGGCCCGGTGGATGGCAAGCGGGTGATGCTGGTGGACGACTACGGCCATCACCCGCGGGAGATCGCCGCCACCCTGCAGGCGGCGCGTAGCGGCTGGCCGGGCCGGCGCATCCTGCTGGTGTTTCAGCCCCACCGCTATAGCCGCACCCAGGAGCTGTTCGAGGACTTCGTGCGCGAGCTGTCGCAGCCGGACGCGCTGCTGCTCACCGAAGTCTATGCCGCCGGCGAGGAGCCCATCTCCGGGGTGGATGGCCGCGCCCTCAGCCGCGCCGTGCGCGCCCGCGGGCAGGTGACGCCGGTGTTCGTGGAACCGCTGGCGGAATTGCCGGAGGTGCTGCGCGCCCAGCTGCGGGACGGCGACATCGTCTTGCTGATGGGGGCCGGCGACATCGGCGCCGCGGCGGCGGCGCTGCCGGAACGCCTGGGCGAACCGGGGGGCTGAGGGTGGGGGTGATGCTGTACGACGAACCCTTGTGTCGGCACACCACCTGGAAGGTGGGCGGCCCGGCGCGGCGATTCTTTCGTCCCGACGATCGCGCCGACCTGCTCGCCTTTTTGCGCGCGAGGCCCTCGGAGGAACCCCTGCTGTGGCTCGGCCTGGGCAGCAACCTGCTGGTGCGCGACGGCGGTTTTCGCGGCACCGTCATCGCGCTGGCCGGGCGCTTGAACGAAATCGCCCCGCCGGCGGGGGACGAACTGATCGCCGAGGCCGGGGTCTCCTGCGCCCGGCTGGCGCGGGAAGCGGCCCGGCGCGGACTGTGCGGGGTGGAATTTCTGGCCGGCATCCCCGGCACCCTGGGCGGCGCCCTGGCCATGAATGCCGGCGCCTTCGGCGGCGAGATCTGGCCGCGGGTGGCCTGGGTGGAGACGGTGGACCGGCAGGGAGAGGTGCGGCGGCGGCGGCCGGCGGCGTTCGAAATCGGCTACCGGCGGGTCGTCGGCCCGCCCGGCGAGTGGTTTCTCGCCGCCGGCCTGCATTTGATTCCCGGGGACGTGGAGGCCGGGCAGCAGCGCATCGCGCGCCTGCTGGAGCAGCGGGCCGCCAGCCAGCCTATCGGCCTGCCCAGCTGCGGCTCGGTGTTCCGCAACCCAAGCGGGGATTATGCCGGCCGGCTGATCGAAGCGGCGGGTCTTAAGGGGCACTGCATCGGCGCCGCCTGCGTCTCCACCAAGCACGCCAATTTTATTATTAACACAGGCGGCGCCCGCGCCGCCGAGATCGAAGCGATGATCGGCCTCATTCAAGAACGGGTGGAGGCCCACAGCGGGGTGCGGCTGGAACCCGAGGTGCGCATCCTAGGCGAGGCAGAGGCGAGGACATGAAGGTGGCGGCGGGCGAATTCGGCAAGGTGGCGGTATTGATGGGGGGCGTCTCGGCGGAACGCGAGATCTCCCTCAAGAGCGGCGGCGCGGTGTTGGCGGCCTTGCGGCGGCGCGGGGTGGATGCCCAGGGCATCGACGCCCGCGGCGGCTTTTTGCATGAATTGGCCGAGGGCGGCTTTGATCGCGTCTTCATCGCCCTGCACGGCCGCGGCGGCGAGGACGGCACGGTGCAGGGGGCGCTGGAATTGCTCGGCCTCCCCTATTGTGGCAGCGGGGTATTGGGCTCGGCCCTGGGGATGGACAAATACCGCTGCAAACTGATTTGGCGCGGACTCGGACTGCCGACGCCGGAGTTTCTCCTGGTATCTAATGAAAAAGAGCTTGAGGCTCTTGTCAATTGGGACTATCCCTTGGTCATTAAGCCGGTACATGAAGGCTCCAGCATTGGCGTCAGCCGGGTTGATGAACCGGCCGGGCTGACTGCCGCCTGGCAAAAGGCCAAGGGATACGACGGCCAGGTGTTGGTGGAGCGGTGGATTCAGGGCGGCGAATATACCGCGGGACTTTTACAGGGAAAACCCTTACCATTGATTCGGGTCGAGACGCCGCGCAAGTTTTTTGACTACGAAGCGAAGTATCATGAAGACTCCACCCGCTACTATTGCCCCTGCGGCCTGGATGCGGCCACGGAGGGGCAGTTGCAACAACTGGCGCTGGCGGCCTTCCAGGCGATCGACGCGCGCGGCTGGGGGCGGGTGGATATGCTGCTGGATGGGGCTGGAAAACCCTGGCTGATCGAGGTCAACACCCTCCCCGGCATGACCGACCACAGCCTGGTGCCGATGGCGGCGCGCCAGATGGGGTTGGACTTCGACGACCTGGTGCTGGCGATCCTGGCCACCACCCTGGAGTCCGATCAGTGAGCGGGGCGCCCTTCGACGAGCTGGGGCCGCCCCCGGCGGGTTGGGTGATGCGCCCTTGGGCGCGCCTGCTCGGCGTATTGATTCTGGTTGCGGCTACCGGGGCCGCGGGATGGGGCTGGCTGCTCCATCAGGGGGCGCAGTGGTGGCCGTTGCGCACCATTCGTATCGAGGGAACCATCCGCCACCTGCGGCCGGCGGATCTGGAGCAGGCGGTGGCGCCCCAGTTGCAGGCCGGGTTTTTTCGGCTGGACGCCAAGGCGGTGCAGGACGCCGCCCTTGCGCTGCCCTGGGTGCGCGGGGTGACGGTGCGGCGGGTGTGGCCGGATGTGCTGCTGTTGTGGGTGGACGAGCAGATCCCCTTCGCCCGCTGGGGCGCCGACGGTCTAGTGACCGCGGACGGGGTGGTGTTTCGGCCGCGGCCGGAGGAGATCCCCGGCGATCTGCCCTTGCTGGAGGGGGGCGATGACGAGGCCGCCGAGGTGACCGAGGCGTTCCGCCAGATGCAGGCCAAGGTGGCCCCCCTGGGGCTGCGAATCGCCGCCCTGCGGCTGGATCGGCGGGGGGCCTGGGCGATTACGTTCGCCAATGGCCTGGAGTTGCGTCTGGGAACCCAGCAGCGGGACGAGCGGCTCGGGCAGTTCGTGCGGGTCTTTCCGGTGCTGGCCGCGCACGGCCTGCAAGGGGCGGAGCGTCGGCAGCCGATCCGCATCGACATGCGCTATGCCAACGGCATGGCGGTGCAGTGGCAGGTCGAGCCGCCGGCGCCGGCGGGGCGGGTATAGGGATGGTGGCGGAGCGGGATTACCCCAGGATGATGAAAAAGACGGAAAAGAATCTGATCGTCGGGCTCGATATTGGCACCTCCAAGGTGGCCGCCATCGTGGGCGAGGTGAAGGACGACGGCTCCATCGAGGTGGTGGGGGTCGGTTCCCACCCCTCCCGCGGCCTGAAAAAGGGCGTGGTGGTCAATATCGAGTCCACCGTGCAGTCGATTCAGCGCGCGGTGGAGGAGGCGGAGCTGATGGCGGGTTGCGAGATCCATGCGGTACATGCCGGCATCGCCGGCAACCACATCCGCAGCCTCAATTCCCATGGCATCGTGGCGATCCGCGACCGCGAGGTCTCGGCGGGGGACGTGGATCGGGTGATCGACGCCGCGCGGGCGGTGGCCATTCCGGCGGATCAGCGTATTCTGCACATCCTGCCGCAGGAGTTCATCATCGACAACCAGGACGGTATCCGCGAGCCGGTGGGCATGGCGGGGGTGCGGTTGGAGGCGCGGGTGCATATCGTCACCGGCGCGGTGAGCGCGGCGCAGAACATCATCAAATGCGTGCGCCGCTGCGGGTTGGAGGTGGACGACCTGATCCTGGAGCAGTTGAGTTCCGCGGTGGCGGTGTTGAGCGAGGACGAAAAGGAACTGGGGGTGTGTCTGGTGGATATCGGTGGCGGCACCACCGATATCGCGGTCTTCACCGAGGGGGCGATTCGCCACACCGCGGTGATCCCCATTGCCGGCAATCAGGTGACCAACGATATCGCTGTGGCCCTGCGCACCCCTACCCAGCACGCCGAGGAGATCAAGTTGAAATACGCCAGCGCTCTTAGCCAGTTGGCCGGCGCCGAAGAGGTGATCGAGGTGCCCAGCATCGGCGAACGGCCGGCGCGTCGTCTGTCCCGCCAGACCTTGGCGGAGGTGGTGGAGCCGCGCTACGAGGAACTCTTGACCCTGGTGCAGGCGGAGTTGCAGCGCAGCGGCTTTGAAAACCTGATCGCCGGCGGGGTGGTGCTGACCGGCGGCAGCTCCCGGATTCCGGGGTTGGTGGAACTGGCGGAGGAGGTGTTCCACATGCCGGTGCGGCTGGGCATACCGCAGAACGTCGGCGGCCTCGCCGATGTGGTGACCAATCCGGCCTATGCCACCGGGGTGGGGTTGTTGGTGTTCGCCCGCAAGGATCGGCTGGAGCGGCAGCGGGATCGGGAGGCGCGCCAGGGTCTCACGGCGGTGTGGGAAAGAATGAAAAATTGGTTTCAAGGCAATTTCTGAAGCCGGGGTTTGGGGTAAACTATTCCGCTTATGGGCTCGTTCGAGGACGGGGCCGGGACGATGAGGAGTGCAAGGTCATGAACGATTATGTATTCGTGGATCATTACGCGCAGAACGCGGTGATCAAGGTGGTCGGGGTGGGCGGCGGCGGCGGCAACGCCGTCAACCACATGATGGACGCTAACATCGAGGGCGTCGATTTCATCTGTGCCAACACCGACGCCCAG
>Ga0116211_1001107_pt1 | contig 13161 bp, 12 predicted proteins | sample SaghotsprinmetaG_FD_94484 | JGI IMG/M metagenome (GOLD analysis project Ga0116211, IMG submission 94484) | Hot spring microbial communities from South Africa to study Microbial Dark Matter (Phase II) - Sagole hot spring metaG | ecosystem: Environmental > Aquatic > Thermal springs > Hot (42-90C) ... | reverse complement strand
AATTTTGATTTATACATTTAAAACAATGCCTTATGACAAAGCCCTACAAACTTTTTTTTATAAGGTGTCGTATAAAAATCCTTCACCAGCCCTTCCTATCTTATTTGCTACTTTTTAGTTTTATCGTTGATTTTGGGTTTTGGCAGCAGTTCTTTGCGACTGGAGCGTTAAACAGTCGCAAGTGTTCGAACCCGAAGAAACGGGATCCCCAAAAAGTTACAGAACTTTTTGGGTTGGTAGTTGAGTTTTGCGGCCGTAGCGAAAGGAGCATTAGAACTGTCAAAACAAATGAAAGAGACTTATCCTTATCGCTTTATCTCAGCAAAATTAAAATGAAATCGTCGATAATAAAAATTTCGAAACAGGCCTTCCTATCGCTATTTTTGGTGAACACTTTTAAAAAAACACCTTCTCTTACTCCACTCCTTAGAAAAAGGGGTTAGGGGGTGTGAGAACTGTAGTGAGTAAGTGATTGGTGATTTAGTGATTTAAAAAATTCAAATTGCTAATTCTCTACTGTAACAGTTTTAACTGTTTGAAAGTTTAGTTATGTTCTAATGCTCTTTCTTACTCACTAACATATATTTGCTACTAATCTCACTGATTTTTTAAGGGTTCCCTTTACAAAGTTTTGATTAAATAAGAAGAATTTAAAGAGGATCACCTTGCTGACACTGAAGATAGGGATGAATGTGTATAAAAGGAAGATTAAATAAAGAGGTAAGTTTAAATATTATGTTCAAATTATTTGTAAGGCTATAAGCAAACTTTCCTATAAGAACTCCAGAAAGCGCATGTGTTTTAAATTGTCCAATTTAAAATATGAAAAACCTTAGTTCATTAACCCCTTTGATAGTAACTCAATTTTAAAAAACCTTTAACCAAAAGTAATCATTTCTTAAATGAGTGGTAAGATTAAAATGTCATAATCAATCACAATAGAAAATGAAAAAGATCTTGTTTATATGTGGCTCTCTTAACCAGACATCAATGATGTATAAAATAGCTACCCACCTCCGAAGTGATTATGATTGTTTTTTTACTCCATATTATGGAGATGGTATTGTAAGGTTACTCACTAAGGCAGGAATGCTTGACTTTACAATTCTTGGTGGAAAATTTAAAGAACAGACAGATAATTATCTAAGAGATAACTGTTGTCCTGTTGATTATGAAGGGAGGTCAAATAACTATGATTTGGTGGTCACATGCTCAGATTTAATAGTGCAGAAAAATATAAAGAAAAAGAAGTTTATCTTAGTGCAAGAGGGGATGACAGACCCAGAGAACATTATATATTGGATTGTAAAAAAGTTAAGACTACCTCGTTATCTTGCAAGCACATCTACAACAGGGTTATCAAACGACTTTGTAAAGTTTTGTGTCGCCTCAGAGGGATTCAAGAGACACTTCGTCAACAAAGGTGTTAGAGAGGAATTAATTGAGGTGACAGGTATTCCAAACTTCGATAATGTTGAGCAATACAAAGTCAATGATTTTCCTCATAAAGATTTTGTCCTTGTGGCAACCTCTGACGCTAGAGAGACCTTCAAGCCAGACAGGAGGAAAAGTTTTATTAAAAAGGCCTTAAAGATTGCTGATGGGAGAGAAGTAATCTTCAAACTTCATCCAAATGAAAAAAAGTATCGTGCAGATGAGATTAAGCAAATTGCTCCAAAGGCTACCATATATCATGATGGCAATGCTCATGAAATGGTAGCAAACTGTGAAACCTTAATCACTCAATATTCTTCTCTTGTATTTACAGGTCTTGCTCTGAATAAAGAGGTTTATTCCTATTTTGATGTTGCAAAGTTAAGAGAAATGACACCTATTCAAAATGGAGCAAAATCATCAGAAAATATTGCCAATATATGTCGAGATTATTTGGAATGAACAAAATTCAGGTAGTAACTATAATTCAGACAAGGACAGGTTCAAGTAGATTCCCTCAAAAAGTATTGAAGAGATTGGGTTCAAAACCTCTTTTTATTACTATGGTTGAAAGGATAAAACAAGCTAAGTATGTTGGCAGAGTGGTTATTGCCACTACCTTTATGCCTGAAGATGACATTATAGAAATGATTTGTTTAAGTCATGGCATAGATTGTTTCAGAGGTCATCCAACAGACTTGTTAGACAGACATTATCAAACAGCACTCTTTTATCAAGCAGATGCAGTGGTAAAAATTCCGTCAGATTGTCCACTTGTAGATATTGATGTAATTGACCAAGTCATTGGATTATACATTTTTAACCATGATAAATATGATTATGTTAGTAACCTACATCCTGCCACATTCCCCGATGGTAATGATGTTGAGATTATGAGTATTAATGCACTTAAGACTGCCTGGATAGGAGCAAACAGAGAATATGAAAGAGAGCATACAACTCCATATATTTGGGATCAACCTGAATTGTTTAATTTAGGTAATGTTTATTATGAACAGGGAAATTTATCAATGACTCATCGTTGGTGTCTTGATTATAAAGAGGATTACGAATTTATCAAGACAATTTATGATGCTTTGGCACCAGAAAATCCATATTTCGGAATAAAGGAAATATTGGAATATCTTAGTAAAAATCACTATGTGAACAAGATAAATGAGGTTTATAAAGGTGTAAATTGGTATAGACACCATTTAGATGAGTTGAAGACTATAAAACAAGAGGAGACAAGGGTTGCTATATAGTCAGTTGCAAAAACTAAAAAATCTATCTATTAAGGCAAGGGTACAAATTATCAGGCTTTGCACAAAGGGAGGATGCTTTGCAGGTTCGGCACTTTCTATTGTTGATTTGATCCTTTTTCTCTACGAATGTGTATTAAATAAAAATCTTTTACAAAGAGACTATTTATTTCTATCAAAGGGTCACGCAGTGCCAGCCTTATATAGTGTTCTTTCTGTAACAGGAAGAATGGATGAAAGTTGGATTGATTATCATCTTGAGCCTGATAGTTTGATATATCTACATCCCAATAAAGACATTTCAAGTGTGGATTTTCATTCTGGTTCTCTGGGGCATCTGCCATCCGTTGCAGCAGGAGTCGCCCTTGATATGAAACTAACAAAAAAAGATGGTAGTGTCTTTGTGATTGTAGGCGATGGAGAACTTAATGAAGGCTCAATATGGGAGACTCTTTTGTTTATATCCTCGTACAATCTTAATAATATGACTATCATTGTAGATAGAAACAGGATTCAAGCAAACATGCCTACTGAATCACTCATAATGCTTGAGCCTCTTAAGAAAAAGTTTGAAGCCTTTGGTTTTGCTGTTTTGGAAACAGATGGTCACGATTTTGATTATATTTCTCAGACTTTTGACAATTTATCATTAAATAGGCATAAGAAGCCTTCTGTAATAATTGCACATACAATAAGAGGCAAGGGGATAAGTGCCTTCGAACACAGACTTGACAAATGGTTCGTCAAGCTTAACAAAGAAGATGCTCAATCTTTGATTGATGATCTAATGATAAGTAATTTTCAGAATTCATGTTTTGCACCAACAAAAACAAGAAATGACATACGAAGAACATCTATATAATCTCATTAAGGATGATGAAAGATTTATTGTCTTGACTTCAGAAAACAGGTCTTCTATCAGAGGACTTCCAGATCTTATTAAGGGAAGATTTATTGATACTGGAATATCAGAGCAGACCTTAATAGGTGTATCTGCAGGGCTTGCCCTGCGAAAAAGAATACCACTTATACATGCTATAGGTGCATTTATAACTATGCGTGCCTTTGAATTTATTCGCACTGATATTGCCTATCCAAATCTACCTATAAAAACTGCTGCCACTTTTACAGGTTTTTTATCTGAAGGAAATGGCCCAACACATCAGGCTGTAGAAGACTTAGCGTTGATGAGGACTATGCCCAATATGATAATTTTTTGTCCTGCTGATGAACTTGATTTGTTAATCGGATTAAAAGATGTGATACATCTAAATAAACCTTGTTATATTAGGTTAAATCATCTGCCACCTGCTTATAACCATTCTATTAACTTTGAGATTGGTAAGGCGGAAGTATGTCATCAAAGTGCTGAATCTTGCAAAGTTACATTATTAACCTATGGTACTCTTTTTAAAGAGGCAGTAAAAACATATAAGATTCTTGAAGAATATGGCATAACTGTTCGCTTAATAAACATGAGATTTCTCCAACCTGTTGATGAAGTAGTTCTTGTGAATTCTTGTTACGATTCAGAATTAATAGTAACGATTGAAGACCATTACATATATGGTGGTCTCTATAGCATCCTTTGTGAACTTTTTGTAAGGAAGGGAATTATTAAAAGGGTCTTGCCCTTTGCCCTTGAAAACAAATGGTTTGCACCAAGTTATTTAGACAGGGCGATACAACACGAAGGTCTTGCTGGAGAGATTATAGCAAATAAAATAATAAAACAATTAGGAGGAACTAATGCCGAACAAGGTTGAATTTAATCAAACCTATCCAGTAATCGAGGAGTCAAATAAACTTTATGCAAGGGCTCTTGGTTTGATCCCTTCAGTTACACAAACATTTGCAAAGGGACCAACGCAATATATAAAAGGTGTTGCGCCTAAGTATCTGCAAAGGGGAAAGGGTTGTAGGGTATGGGATGTTGATGGTAATGAATACATTGACTATACGATGGCTGTTGGGCCTCTATCACTCGGATATTGTTATGATGTGGTAGATAAGGCAATAAACGAGCAATTACAAAATGGTATAGTTTTTTCTCTTATGCATCCCCTTGAAGTAGAGGTGGCAGAGTTAATCAGAAATGTAATCCCAAATGCAGACTCTGTTAGATTTAGCAAAACCGGTGCAGATGTTGCCTCTGCAGCAGTTAGATTGGCAAGGGCTTATACAGGGAGAGAAAAGGTTGTGTGTTGTGGTTATCATGGTTGGCACGATTGGTATATAGGTATTACATCAAGAAATGTAGGAGTTCCTTTATCAACAAAAGACTTGACACACACCTTTGAATATAACAATATTGATTCTCTCATTGATGCTATTGATGTAGATACCGCCTGTGTAATTCTCGAGCCTTATACTTTTTATTCCCCTGAAGGAGACTTTTTGCATGAAGTAAGAAATCTATGTAACAAAACAGGTGCATTGTTAATTTTTGATGAGATGTGGACTGGTTTCAGGCTTGCTATTGGGGGAGCTCAAGAGAGATTTAATGTTGATGCAGATTTGGCATGTTTTTCTAAGGCAGTTGCCAATGGAATGCCTATCTCTATACTTACAGGAAGGCATGAAATTATGGAATTATTGGAAGAGGATGTATTCTTTTATACAACCTTTGGCGGAGAAACACTATCTCTTGCAAGTGCAAAGGCAACAATAATTGAATTAATTGACAAGAAAGTTCCCAACTATCTCGAGACTTCAGGTGCTTATTTAAGGGATAACTATAACAGAATAGTTGAGGAATATAATATGCCATATACTAAATGTATTGGTTTAGGCTGTAGGTCTTTGATCACTTTTGATAGCATTGCTGGTAATCCACTACATCTTAAGTCGCTTCTTCAACAATATCTCATTAAGAATGGTATTTTATGGAGTGGTTTTCATAACATTTCTTACAGTCACAAGATGGAAGATATTGAATATACTATTAATGTTTACAAAGAAGTTCTTAAGAATCTCAAAAAGGCCGTTGATGATAAACAAGTCTATCAATCATTGCTTGGTGAACCAGTAAAGGATTTATTTAGAAAGACAAGTGGATTTAATATCAAACCACCACTCGTAAGGACAAATTAGAATGAACCTATTTTCCTTAAATGACAGAGTTGCAGTTGTTACAGGTGCAGGAGGTTTGCTTGGTAGAGAACATGTCAAAGCACTTTCAGAGGCGGGAGCAAAGGTTGCTGCCTGTGATATTAATAAAGAGCTTGCCGATAAGGCTATTGTAGAATGCTTAACACCTTCACTGTCTTTTCAAATGGATGTTACATCAAAGGAGTCAATCAAAAGGGCACTTGAAGAGATAATTAATGTCTTTGGAAAGGTTGATATACTTGTTAATAATGCTGCAATAGATGATAAATTTGAATCAAGTGCGATGGCGATAAGTCAATCTGCTTTTGAAAACTATCCTATTGAATTATGGCAGAAGAGTATCGATGTCAATCTTACTGGAACTTTTTTATGTTCACAAATAGTTGGTTCAGAGATGCTCAAAAAAGGCTATGGAAGTATCATTAATGTTTCATCAACTTATGGCATTGTTGCTCCAGACCAATCAATTTATAAAAATCCAGACGGTGAACAGATATTTTATAAAACCCCATCTTATCCAACCACTAAAGGTGGAATTATTTCTTTTACAAGGTATCTTGCATCTTATTGGGGCAATAAAGGTATCAGGGTTAATTGTCTTTCACCTGGAGGGGTAGAAAACGGACAAGATCCTTTTTTCATTCAGACCTATTCATCAAGGACTTTATTAAAGAGAATGGCAAAACCTACAGATTACAAAGGTGCTTTAATTTTTCTTGCATCAGATGCTTCATCTTATATGACAGGGGCAAATCTTATTGTTGATGGAGGCTGGAGTTCAATTTGATGAAGGTGATGCTTGCAAGGCTTAAGGCAAAAATTGAAAAGATAAAGATAGTTGTTACTGATGTAGATGGTGTCTTAACTGATACAACCGTTTACTATACCCCTGAAGGTGATTATATGAGGGGATTTTCTGTAAGAGATGGTATGGGGGTTGAAAGACTGCGTCATTTATTTAATATTGAGACAGTAATTATCTCTGGTGAGGCATCGGATTCAATTAAAAAAAGGGCTACAAAACTTGGCATCAAAGAAGTTCATCTTGGCATCAAAGATAAGCATCAGACCTTAAAAGTGATACTCAAAAAAAGAAAACATGATTACACTGATGTTGCATATATTGGTGATGATTTGAATGATTTAGAGGTATTAAAGTTGGTTGGTTTATCTTGCTGTCCTTCTGATGCTTATGAAGATGTAAAAAAGAAAGTTGATATAGTTTGTCGTAATAAGGGTGGACATGGCGCTTTTAGAGAGCTTGCTGAGTTGATTATAAAGGTTAAAAGTGCCTCAAAATCTTGCGAAAAAAATATTTAGGTGTTAATCAAGTCTCAGATTTTTGTTCTATAACTTTAAAAAAGGAGGTCGTAACATGAAAAAGGTAAGGAAGGTAAAGATTAATGAAAGGTATATTGGTCATGGTGAACCTGTTTATGTGATTGCAGAGATTGGTATTAATCACAATGGCTCTTTAGAAATGGCAAAAAAGATGATTGATGGAGCCATTTTTGCAGGTTGTGATGCAGTAAAGTTTCAGAAAAGGACACCTGAATTATGTGTGCCTAAAGATCAATGGCATATTGAGAGAGACACGCCATGGGGAAGAATGACCTATATTGAATACCGCCATCGTATAGAATTTTCACGAGATGACTATGCAGAGATTGATAGATATTGCAGGGAAAAGAAGATTGATTGGTTTGCCTCTTGTTGGGATGAGGAGTCTGTAGAATTTATTGAGCAATTTGATACACCGCTTTTTAAATTACCTTCTGCATCACTTACAGACCATCAGTTAATTAGGGCAATGAGGGCAACGGGCAAACCACTTATGATTTCCACAGGTATGTCAACCACATTGCAGATAGAGAGGGCAATAGAGGTTGCAGGGACCATTAATCTACTAATTGCACATTCTACCTCATCTTATCCATGCAAGGTAAATGAGTTGAATCTAAAAATGATTCAGACACTTATGAATACTTATCCAACAGTTCCAATAGGCTATTCAGGTCACGAGACAGGATTGGCACCGACACTTTGTGCAGTTGGTATTGGTGCATGTTTTGTCGAGAGGCATATTACACTTGATAGGGCTCTTTGGGGAACTGATCAATCTGCATCTGTTGAGATATATGGTATGCACCAGTTGATTAGAAACATAAGAGACATTGAGCAAGCTATAGGCGATGGTATAAAAAGGGTATATGAAAGCGAAATCCCTGTTATGCAAAAACTTAGAAAAGTGACAGCTAATACTACTGATTGATTGTAGGTGATACTAACCTTTATATCCTTTAACATCAATTAATAACAAAAATGCCATGGATATTTATATTAGTTGCAGGACTTTTTGAAATAGGATGGATTTATAGCCTCAAGGCTACAGAAGGTTTTACGAGATTTATCCCAATTATATTCTATGCCTGTTGTGGTCTTGGGGCTGCATTTTTTCTTTCTCAAGCGATAAAACACATAAATACAGGAACTGCCTATGCTGTATGGGTTGGGATTGCCATAGCAGGCACAAATATAGTAAGCATGTCCTTTTTGGGCGAACCTTTTAGAATAGCTAAGCTTATTTTTATAATAATGATAATAATTGGAGTTGCTGGTTTAAAGGCAATAGAATCGTAAAGTAAAAAGTTTCTAAATCTCTTGGTAGCCACTGGAATAGGGAGTCAAAGTAAATTAAGTAATTTTCAATTTCAAATTTATTTTGAGTGTCAGCTGCCTTAAGATAGACACCTTAGTTTTAACTCCTCACTGTATCAGTTAAAAACACGATAAATTAAATCAAATTCTTAAAAAATAGCATTTAAATTTCGACAGTTTTCAAGAATTCCCCCATCTTTTTATCCGTTGAGTTGATATGATTAATAAGCCAGTCTGTCAGAAAATTAAGTATCTCCATTGAGACAGAATTTTGCGAACTCTTAATGCTATTTTCAATCTCAAAGACCTTTATACAAAAGTCCTTGTGCTTTGCCTTGTGGTCAGCAAAGGCTATATATTGGTGCTTCTGCATGTAATTTTCCTCTGTGTCAAAGTGATAGATTGCATAATTTTTAAGTTTTGTAACAAGGCTTTTTATAAAATCCTTGTCTTCTTTACCTTTCATTGCTTCATAGAGACTATTAATCATCTCCACAAGAGACTGATGCTGTTCATCAATTTCTTTAACTCCAACTGAAAGACTTTCATTCCATTGAATCATCGACATAAAAAACCTCCTCAGTTTGGTTTAGGCTTCAGCAAATTCTTAAAAATCAAATTAATCCCTTAAAATACAGAAAGCATAAAGGGTTTAAGGATTATAGATTTAAACTCCCCCCTTTGATAAAGGGAGATGTGTTTTTCATTTTAGCACTTCCACATAAAAGAAATCTTGAGAAGTTTTAACACCCAAAAAAAGCGATAAAAAGGGCTGTTTCAGGCTTTTTATAATCGACAAATTTTATTGCTTTATTCATTATAATGCAATGCCTTATGACAAAGTCCTAGGAACTTTCTTTTATAAGGTGTCGTATAAAAATTCCACACCAGCCCTTACTATCTTACTTGCTGATTTTATTAAGCTTTTTAGTTCTATCGCTGATTTTGAGTTAACATAAGGTATTGCATTATAAAGAATAACCAATATCCAGCGATAAGGATAAGTCTCTTTTGTTCGTTTTGACAGTTCTAATGCTCCTTTCGCTACAGCCGCAAAACTCAACTACCACCCTAAAAAGTCTTACGACTTTTTGGGGACCCTGTTTCTTCGGGTTCAAACAATTGCGGCTGTTTAACGCTCCCGTCGCAAAGAACTGTTGCCAAAACATCGCTATTCGTTTCAGAGCCCTATCCTTATCGCTGTATTTGAGAATAAAGCGAAATCGTAGATTATAAAATTCCGAAACAGCCCTTCCTATCGCTATTTTTGAGATAGTTTCTGACAATTCTATGGAGAATTCTTTTTACTCAAAAACACACTTATGTCTGTAACATCTATCTGTTCAGGTAAAAGGTATTGTTCTGCATACTTCATGCAAGCGCCACTCTTTAGGAATATATCGAAGATGTCTGCATCTATGTGTCCGTCTTTTATCATAAATGTCAGTATCTTTAATGCCTCTGATAGGGTCTTTGCCTTTCTGTAGGGTCTATCCCTTGATGTAAGGGCTTCAAAGATGTCTGCAATGGCAAGAATCCGTGATTGCACAGAGAGGTGTTCTTGTGATTTCTTAAAGGGATAACCCGTGCCTACGAGTGTCTCATGGTGAGATGAGGCGATGTCTATAACCTTGCTTAATTGTTCAGGGAATGGGATTTTGCTAAGCATCTCGTAGGTCATAATAACATGTTCATTTATCTTAAACCTCTCTTCTTCTGTCAGTGTGCCCCTATTAATCATGAGGTTGTAGAGTTCGCCACGATTAAACTCATATTTAGGGACTTTGATAGGATTGCCATTAATATCAGTTAAATCAGCATAAGGTCTTGTCCTTGGTATAATATGCTCAGGTTTGTCTGATAGGAGATTTTCATTCACGGGTAAAGAGGGCTCGGGTTCTTTGTTCTTTAATGCCATCTCTTCATTTGATATGCCTAAACGATCGCTGAAGTGTCTTTTCCAGGTCAGTTCTGCTATCTTCTTGAGCCTTTCTTTGTGCTCATCGCTCATAAACTCCACACCAATATTACAACTTGCCACAAATGCAAAATCCTCTTCTAATTTCTTAATATTCCTCTGCAACTCTTCATTCAAGGCCTCTATATCATCTCCAGACTGAAGTAATGACTTGTAATATTCAATCTCTAAATCTCTCCTTATTACCTCAAAACGGGTTCTTATCTCGTGAATCCTGTTGTAAATAGTCTCAAGTTTTGTTGCCTTATCCACTACATATTCAGCAGAGATGACCTTGCCACAGTCATGGAGCCACGAGGCAATTCTAAGCTCATCCCATTTCTCTTCACTGTCCATATTGAAGTCTTTGAATTTTTCATCCTGTGAATCATGCAATGCCTCCGCTATCATGAGTGAAATCTTCGGCACCCTTTCACAATGCCCAGAGGTGTATTGAGACTTGGCATCTATTGATGTAGCAATTACTTGTATGAGTGCATTAAATAGGTCATTGAGGGATTTAATAAGATTTCTATTATAAAGGGAGATACCTGCCTGTGAGGCAAGGGATTTAAGAAATTTTATGGTTTCTATATCATATTCAGAGGTAAGTTCATTTGTGCCTTTTTGGATGCTGTTAAAGAGTTGCATTATGCCTAATATCTGCCCTTGTGCATTCGTAATGGGCACATTTATGGAGTTATTTATGATGTAATCAGTAGGCTCTTCTTTTAGCCCTGTTGGAAATAGTGATTGCTGGGTATTACAGAAGACTACATCGTGTTTGTTAAAGGCATTACAAGCCCAATAAAGAACTGTGTTTTGGCTCAAAAAGGGCATCATCTTAGGGTTAATCATAACCCTCGGCACGGGGTTCTCTGATAGACCACCAAGCACTATACTCCCTGACTGGATAGAAATTAACTCAACCTCAAGGATATCCTTGTCTTTAAGATAAAGCACTCCGCCATTTGCATTAGACAACTCCTTTGCAAATTCAAAGATTAAGGTAATAAGCCTTGCTATGTTTTTTTCTGCAGAAAGGGATAGGCTTGCCTTAAGTAGCATCTCAAGCTTATTCTGTGCGTCAATCAAATCATCGGTGTTCTTTTTGATGGTAGATTTCGTGACATTTATTGCATGGATAAGTCTCTGCACCTCTTTGATGTTTGAAATAATTGGCTTTGATTCAGAAAAATCAAATTTTTGAATCTTATCAGTTTCCTCAATAATTTGGGAGATAGGATTTGTAGCCCTGCGAGATAAAAAAACAGCAAGGGGAATGATAAATATCAAAGAGATTAAAGACAAGATTATATTTCTTGCATTCATTACGGTGATATATCCAGGAATCTCATCATAGGGGACTGTAAGCGCAATTATTATATCAAGACCCTTTTGCGTAGTCTTAGTTAGTGTTGCGAGATACTCTTTTTCACCAATATCAATAAAGAATGGCTTGTTCGTGACTTTTATCTCGCCTGAATCGAGCTTCTCTGCAATTGATCTTATTATCTGATTAGTGGACTGTTTTGCATCAGGGAGTTTGAGTTCACCCTTAATCTGTTCTTCCCATTTTACACCGGGGAATGAGACTAGCCTACCCGAATTGTCTATCACCCAGAGAAAACCTGTATCACTTACCCTTTGTCTTGAAAGAAGCTCAGATAATTGGGCGAGAGAGAAATCAATACCAACAACACCTGCATTGTTACTCAAGACTTTTGCACAGGTAATCCCCGGTAGCCTAGAGCTACTGAATATGTAAGGAGGGGTAAAGACTGGATTTTGCTGTTCAAGGGCTAATTTATACCAAGGTCTCTTTCGTGGGTCATAGTCAAACTGTGTGTCAATCTTTTGGGATAAAAAATTAAGGTCTTTATCAAAGTATCTCCATCTTTGGATTAGACTGCCTTTCTGCTTAAGAATAGTCCTATCAATATACATAGTATTTTGAGGAGTTTTATAAATTTCAAGGAGTTGTTTATTGCCCCTTGTAGCGATTACCATGTAAAAATGTCCGTCATCAAAGCCAACATAACTTGAAAAGATGTTTGGGTTTGTATCAAGCAATTTTGTGAAAAAATTCAGGTGTCCTTTAATCTTTTCCTCATTGTCAATATCATTGGGACCTGCAAACCTGATAGAAGTTACGAATGCATAATTTGAAATGGGTTCAAGCACTAAATTAATCTTATTGATGTTTTTCTCTGTAACCTCTGCAAGGAGTGATTCAACAGACTGCACTGCTGACTTCTTGCTTTCAGTAGATACAACTATCACATGAATGATTGTAAGTATAACAGCCACTTCAATGATGATTATGGTGAGAAGTGTCGTTAAGGACATTTTCATAAGATTGTTAATTTTTATAGATTATATATTAATGATTAAAGCAGAAATACTTTGACCGAGATCCAGCGATAAGGATAAGTCTCTTTTGTTCGTTTTGACAGTTCTAATGCTCCTTTCGCTACAGCCGCAAAACTCAACTACCACCCCAAAAAGTCTTGCGACTTTTTTTGGGACCCCCGTTTCTTCGGGTTCAAACACGTGCGGCTGTTTAAAGTTCCAGACGCAAAGAACTTTTGCCAAAACATCGCTATTCACTTCAGAGCCCCATCCTTATCGCTGTATTTGGATAAAGTTAAACTGTAATCCATAAAAGGTTATCTTTTTTTAGTTTTTTGCTTAGTAGAAGCAGACTTTTTATTTTGTGCTAATAATTCAGCAATCTTT
>Ga0116211_1001084_pt1 | contig 13301 bp, 10 predicted proteins | sample SaghotsprinmetaG_FD_94484 | JGI IMG/M metagenome (GOLD analysis project Ga0116211, IMG submission 94484) | Hot spring microbial communities from South Africa to study Microbial Dark Matter (Phase II) - Sagole hot spring metaG | ecosystem: Environmental > Aquatic > Thermal springs > Hot (42-90C) ... | reverse complement strand
TTTCAGCGCAGGACTTTGCCGCCCGGGCCGATCACGGTCAATTCGACAAACCGCGAGCCGTGACGCGCCGTCCCCGAATAGTTGATGCGGTAACCGCCGAGATCGGCGCCGCTCATCGATTCCAGGGCGGTGATCAGCTTGTCGCGCGACAGGTCGCGGCCGGCACGACGCAGGCCTTCGACCATGGTGCGTGCGGTCAGGTAGGCTTCCAGGCCGTAATAGGAGAAGTTGCCGCCCTTGGATCCGAGTTTCTGGTAATCGCGGACGACCGGCACGATGTCGTTCCAGGGGTAGGGGACAACCTGGGAAATGCCGATGCCGCGGGCTTCGGGGCCCAGTTCCTGGACCAGTTGCTCGGTACCGACCGGCGACAGGGTCATGAACATCGGATTCTGCCCGGCGCGCTTCATCGCCCGGACGAAGGCTGCGGTCGGTTTATAGAGCGTGACCATGACCACTGCCTGGGGGTTGCTCTTGGCGATCGACTGGACCGCAGCATTGACGTTGAGCGAATTACGCTCGACGGTACCGACCGCCGAGGGGGTCAGGTTGTGTTTTTTCAGCGCGGCGGTGACGCCGTCGAGGCCGGCCTTGCCGAAGCCATCGTTCTGGTAGAAGACAGCGATGCTGCGCAGGCCGATCGAAACCATCTGGTTGACGATGGCTTCGGTTTCATCGGCATAGCTGGCGCGGACGTGGAACATGTAGCGCGAGTTCGGATTGGCCGAGATCGGCTGGCGCAGCGTGTCGGCGCCGGAAATGGTCCCGACCAGCGGCACCTTGGCCGGCCCGAAAACCGTGTTCATGGCCTCGGTGGTCGGGCTTGAGCCGTAGAAGGAGAGCAGCGCGAAGGCGTTCTTCTCGGTGATCAGGCTGCGCGTGTTGGCAACCGTGCGTTCCGTTTCATAGCCGTCGTCGAGCGCCACCAACTGCAGCTTGCGGCCATTGATGCCGCCGGACCTGTTGAGTTGCTCGAAATAGGACTGGATGGTTTGCCGCATGTCTTCGCCGTAGGCGCCGTTGGGCCCGGAGAAGGGGGCGGACATGCCGATGGTGATGCTGGTATCGGTCAGCCCGGGGTCTGCCCAGCTAACCGTGGAAAGCGCCATGGCACAAGCCGCGGCAATTTGCTTGAAAACCTTCATGCTGTAGCCTCTCTCCCTGGAACCTGCTGCGATTCTAGCAGTGGAAAGGCTGGGCGGGACAATCGTGGCGACACAATGTGCCACGATTGTCCCTCGACGAAAGCCGGTTACTCGCCAAAGAACTCCCGCACTTTGTCCATCCACGACTTGGCGCGGGGATTGTGCTTATGGTCGGAGTCCTTGCTCGATTCTTCCAGTTCGCGCAGCAGTTCCTTCTGGCGGTCGGTCAGGTTGACCGGCGTTTCGACGACGACATGGCAGAGCAGGTCGCCGTGCGTATGGCTGCGAACCCCCTTGATGCCCTTGCCGCGCAAGCGGAAGACCCGGCCGGACTGGGTTTCCGGGGGGATCTTGATGGCCGCGGCGCCGTCCAGTGTCGGGATTTCGATCTCGCCGCCGAGGGCGGCGGTGGTGAACGAGATCGGCATCTCGCAGTGCAGGTCATTGTGATCGCGCTGGAATACCGGGTGCTGCTTGAGATGGATCTGTACGTAGAGGTCGCCCGGCGGGCCGCCGTTGACGCCGTGCTCACCTTCGCCGGCGAGCCGGATGCGATCGCCCTCATCCACGCCGGCCGGGATTTTCACCGCCAGCGTCTTGTGCTGCTTGATGCGACCGGCGCCGCCGCAGTTCTTGCACGGGTCGGCAATGAAGCGACCGGTGCCGTGGCACTTGTGGCAGGTCTGCTGGATCGAGAAGAAGCCTTGTTGCAGGCGGACCTGGCCGGAGCCGCCACAGGTCGGGCAGGTTTTCGGCTGGGTACCGGCCTTGGCGCCCGAGCCGTGGCAAACGTCGCATTCCTCCATGGTCGGGATGCGGATCTTGGTCTCGGTGCCGTGCGCGGCCTGTTCAAGCGTGATTTCCAGGTTGTAACGCAGATCGGCACCGCGGTAGATGTTGGAACGTCCGCCGCCACCGCCGCTACGGCCACCGAAGATTTCGTCGAAGATGCCGCCGAAGGCGTCGGCAAAACCGGCACCGCCGCCACCGCCGAACCCGCCCATGCCGGCCTGCGGGTCGACGCCGGCATGGCCGTACTGGTCGTAGGCAGCACGCTTCTGACCATCCGACAGGATCTCGTAGGCTTCCTTGGCTTCCTTGAATTTTTCCTCGGCCGCCGGGTTGTCCGGATTCCGGTCGGGGTGGTACTTCATGGCCAGCTTGCGGTAGGCCTTCTTGATTTCGTCGTCCGAGGCGTCGCGGTTGACACCGAGGATTTCGTAAAAATCGCGTTTAGACATGACTGGTTCCCGTCAGTTACTGCACAAAGGCCGGATCAAGCGGCGCCTGCGCGTCCGCTTCGATCCGGCCACTTGAAACGGCGCGCAGGCGTCCGTTTTAAGCCTTCTTGTCCTTGTTCACTTCCGTGAATTCGGCATCGACGACATCGCCTTCGACGGTTTTTTCCTTCGGCTGTTCGCCACCGGCGGCACCGGCGGCGCCGGCTTCGGCCTGTTGCTGGGCGTACATCTTTTCACCCAGCTTCTGGGCCGCGGCCGACAGGGCCTCGGTCTTGGCGGTGATGACGTCCTTGTCGCCGTCGCGCAGCACGTCTTCGACGTCCTTGATGGCGGCTTCGATGGCTTCCTTCTCGGTCGCATCCAGCTTGTCGCCGTATTCGGTCAGCGACTTCTTGACCATGTGCACCATGCCGTCGGCCTGGTTGCGGGCGTCGGCCAGTTCGTGCGCCTTCTTGTCCTCTTCGGCGTGCAGCTCGGCGTCCTTGACCATGCGTTGAATTTCTTCTTCGCTCAGGCCGGAGTTGGCCTTGATGGTGATCTTGTTTTCCTTGCCGGTGGCCTTGTCCTTGGCGGTGACGTGCATGATGCCGTTGGCGTCGATGTCGAAGATGACCTCGATCTGCGGCGTGCCGCGCGGGGCAGGCGGGATGCCTTCCAGGTTGAACTGGCCGAGGCTCTTGTTGCCGGACGCCACTTCGCGTTCACCCTGGAGCACGTGGATGGTCACGGCGGCCTGGTTGTCGTCGGCGGTCGAGAAGACTTGCGAGGCCTTGGTCGGGATCGTGGTGTTCTTCTGGATCAGCTTGGTCATGATGCCGCCCAGGGTTTCGATGCCGAGCGACAGCGGGGTCACGTCGAGCAGCAGCACGTCCTTGACTTCGCCCTGCAGCACGCCGCCCTGGATGGCGGCGCCGACGGCGACGGCTTCATCCGGGTTGACGTCCTTGCGCGGCTCGCGGCCGAACACTTCCTTGACCTTCTCTTGGACCTTGGGCATGCGCGACTGACCACCGACCAGGATCACGTCGTCGATGTCGCCGATCTTGCAGCCGGCGTCCTTGAGCGCGGTCAGGCAGGGGGCGACGGTGCGCTCGATCAGTTCGTCGACCAGCGACTCAAACTTGGCGCGGGTGATCTTCAGTGCCAGGTGCTTCGGACCGGAAGCATCGGCAGTGATATAGGGCAGGTTGACTTCGGTCTGCTGGCTCGAGGACAGCTCGATCTTGGCCTTCTCGGCGGCTTCCTTGAGGCGTTGCAGGGCCAGCACGTCCTTCTTCAGGTCGACGCCGGATTCCTTCTTGAACTCGTCGATGATGTAGTCGATCAGGCGCTGGTCGAAGTCTTCGCCGCCGAGGAAGGTGTCGCCGTTGGTGGCCAGCACTTCGAACTGCTTTTCGCCATCGACGTCGGCGATCTCGATGATGGAGATGTCGAAGGTGCCGCCGCCGAGGTCATAGACAGCGATCTTCTTGTCCTTGCCGGACACTTTGTCCATGCCGAAGGCCAGTGCGGCAGCGGTCGGCTCGTTGATGATGCGCTTGACTTCCAGACCGGCGATGCGGCCGGCGTCCTTGGTTGCCTGGCGCTGGCTGTCGTTGAAGTAGGCCGGCACGGTGATGACCGCTTCGGTGACTTCCTCGCCGAGGTAGTCTTCGGCGGTCTTCTTCATCTTGCGCAGCACTTCGGCGGAAACCTGCGGCGGCGCGATCTTCTTGTCGCGGGCTTCGACCCAGGCGTCACCGTTGTCGGCCTTGACGATCTTGAACGGCATCAGCGCGATGTCCTTCTGCACTTCCTTCTCTTCGAAGCGGCGGCCGATCAGGCGTTTGACGGCGTACAGCGTGTTCTTCGGGTTGGTCACGGCCTGGCGCTTGGCCGGGGCGCCGACCAGGATCTCGCCGTCGTCGGTGTAGCCGATGATCGACGGCGTGGTGCGAGCGCCTTCCGCGTTTTCGATGACCTTGGGGGTGCCGCCTTCCATGATGGCGACGCAGCTGTTGGTGGTGCCGAGGTCGATACCGATGATCTTGCCCATGATGTTCTTTCCTGAAAGTGAATTACCGATGTTCGTGAATTGGGGGCGGCGCCCCGGATTTCAAGTGGATTATTTGCCCTTGGCGACCATGACCAGCGCCGGACGCAGCACGCGGTCGGCGATCAGGTAGCCCTTCTGCAAGACGGTGACGACGGTGTTGGCTTCCTGGTCGGAATCGACCATGCCGATCGCCTGGTGCTTGTGCGGATCGAACTTCTCGCCGGCCGGATTGACCTCGATCAGCGCATTCTTTTCAAAGGCGGCAACCAGTTGCTTGAGCGTCAGCTCGACGCCGGACTGGAAGCTTTCGACGGTCTGTTCCGGCACGGCCAGCGCGGCCTCCAGGCTGTCCTTGACGGCCAGCAGTTCGCCGGCAAACTTCTCGACGGCAAACTTGTGCGCCTTGCTGATGTCTTCCTGGGCGCGGCGGCGGATGTTCTCGCCTTCGGCCTTGGCGCGCAGCCAGGCATCGTGGGTTTCGGCGACCTTGAGTTCGAGGTTGCGGATCTGTTCTTCGATGCTGGGCAGGGTGTCGGTATGCGATTCCTGCGGCGCTGCTGCGGCATCAACTTCGATGTCGGGCTGGTTTTCCTGCGGGGTTTCCGGATTGGACATGCACATTTCTCCAAAAAGACTGTCGAAGCAGTTGGGGATCGTTCGCCGGTTTTCAAGAGGCTTTCGGGAACTTTTTGATCACACTTGTTTACAGTGCTGCTGCCGCGCCCGTGCTAGCATCCGGGCAGCAGGGCATCTTCAGATCGTCGGCCATGGAAACGATAGGCAAATACCGCGTAATTCGAGAGTTGGGCAAGGGCGCGACCGCCACAGTCTACCTTTGCGACGACCCGGACGAGGGGCGCCAGGTGGCCGTCAAGGTCATCCGCTTCGGCCAGGATTGCGCCGCCATGTCGCGGCGCATGCGCAAGCTGTTCCAGAATGAAGGCATGGTCTCGAAGCGGCTCGATCATCCGAACATCGTGCGCGTCTACGATGCCGTGGTCGAGGACGATTTTGCCTATCTGGCGATGGAATATGTCGACGGTTTCAGCCTCGAACAGCACTGCCGGATCGACAAGCTGCTGCCCATGCACCGGGTCATCGGCATCATCTTCAAGTGCTGCATGGCGCTTGACGCCGCCTACCGGCAGGGCATCATCCATCGCGACATCAAGCCGGCGAACATCATGGTTGCGGCCAACGACGAAGCCAAGATCGCCGACTTCGGCCTGGCCCTGAACATGAACAAGGACATGGACCGCGACTCGACCTTCATCATGGGGGTCGGCTCGCCCGCCTACATGTCGCCCGAGCAGATCAAGGCCTATCCGCTCAATCAGAAGACCGATCTCTACTCGCTGGGCGTGGTGCTGTTCCAGTTGCTCACCGGGCGGCTGCCGTTCCGTGCCAACAACCAGGCGACGCTGGTGTACAAGATCGTCAATACCGATGCGCCGGCGGTCACCTCGCTGAATCCGAACCTGCCCGAAGGGCTCAACGCCATCCTGCGCAAGGCGCTGGAAAAGGACCTCTACAGCCGCTACCGCAACGGGGCGGAAATGGCCAAGGATCTTTCCGCCGTTCGCTACCAGATGCTCGAAGAGGACCAGACCGAGCAGGACAACCGTCGCTTCGAGCAGTTGCGGCGGCTGCAGTTCTTCACCGAGTTCGAAAACATCGAACTGTGGGAGGTGCTGCGGGTTTCGGTTTGGCGCGAAATTGCGCCGAATGTCGCGCTGATCCGCGAGGGCAGCAACAACAAGCTGTTCGGGATCATCATTTCCGGTTGCGTCGAAATCTCGATCGCCGGCAAGGCGCTGTGCCGTCTGTCAGCCGGCGAACCGGTCGGCGAGGTGGCCTTCCTGCATCCGTCGAGTGATCTGCGTCATGCCACGGTGGTCTCGCTCGAGCCGACGCTGTTCCTCGAAATCAATGCAGCCGCGCTGGCTCTGTCGTCTGAGGAACTGGTCGAGCGCATGCGCAACGCCTTGCTGGCGAAGATGATCGAGCGCATGCGCGAGGTCAACAAGATCGCCGCCAGTCTGGGGCAGGCGGCGCTGGCGCCAGAGAAAAGCTCCCAGTACGGCAGCGGTTTCAGCCTCGAACTGGCACCCGATTGATTCATCCCGGCAGGCCGAAGGCGCTGCCGGGATCCTGAAACTCAGACCTTGAAACGGCCGACCAGGTTGGCCAGGCCATCGGCCAGGCGCTTGAGATCGTGCGCGGCACCGGCCGTCTGCTCGACGGCGCCGGTATTGCTGCGCGCCATGCCGGCAATCGCCTCGATACTCGTCTCGACATCGCCGGAGAAGCGTCGTTGCTGCTCGGTGGCGGCAGCGATGGCGTCGAGCCCCTGACCGACTTCGCTGACCGAGCCGTTGGTCGCCTGCAGGACGCTGGAAACCGAGGCGACGGCGGCCTGGCTGCTTTCCAGATGGTGCATGCCGGCCTCGATGCTGCGGCGGACGGCCACCGACTGGGCGCTCAGGCTGGCGGTGATGGTGTCGATCTCGCTGGCCGAGCGCGACGATTTTTCGGCCAGCTTGCGGACTTCGTCGGCAACCACGGCGAAGCCGCGGCCCTGTTCGCCGGCGCGGGCTGCCTCGATGGCGGCGTTGAGCGCCAGCAGGTTGGTCTGCTCGGCGATGTCCTTGACCTCGCGGGTCATCATCGTGATCGATTCGGTGTTGCGCACGAAGTTGTTCACCGAGTCGGCCATTTCCTTGACGGCGCTTTCGACGACATTCATTTCGCCGAGCAGGGTCTGCAGGTTGCGGCTGCCTTCGTTGGCCCGGGCCAGGCTTTCCTGCGATTGGTGCTGAACATGTTCGGCGCTCTGGGCGATCGACGAGATGCTGGAGACCAGTTGTTCGACCGCAGTCGCCGCATCGTTGGACTTCTCGTTTTGCAGGTGCGAGCTCTGGGAAACCCGGTCGGCACTGTCGGACAGCGCGGCAACCCGGGCCGAAACCTGGGCGGCGGCATCGCGGACCTGGCTGACCAGTTGCTGGAAGTTGCCCATCATTTCGTTGAATACCTGGGCCGACTGACCGACCTCGTCCCGTCCCTTGACCGGCAGGCGACGGGTCAGGTCGCCTTCGCCGCGGGCGATGTCGCGCAGGCCGCTGCGCAGGTGGTCGAGCGGTACGGTGACGAAATGGTGGGTCAGGAAGTAGATGATCAGCAGCAGTGCGCCGAGGGCGCCGAGGGCGGCGCCGGCAATCTTCAGGCGGAAGCTGGCGACTTCGGCCTCAACCGAGTCGAGCGAGACCTTCATGCTGACCAGACCGAGAACGGTGCCTTCCGGAGCCTGGTGGCAAACGATGCAGTCCTTGCCGAGGTAGTTGGACGAGGCGTTGGTCGGGTTGATCACCCGCAGGAAGGAACTGCCGCCCTCGTGTTCGACGGCGATGTAAGGCTTGCCTTCGCGCATCACCTTCTGCTCCTGCGCGTCGAGTTCGCGGTTGCTCTTGGTGTCCGGGCCGTACAGCTTGATCACGGCTTCGCTGCGGGCAACGTGCAGGTCCTTGATGATCGACAGCTGCTTGATCTGGTCGAGGAAGACCTCGCGCTGATCGACGGTGCCGGTGATCATCATGCCGGTGAGGCCGGCCATGGTCATTTCGTGAATGCTCTGCGAGAAATCCTTGGCCTGGTTGATCGCGGTATCGCGATTGACGTTGGTCATCCAGACGATGGCTCCGGCCCAGATCAGTGCGAGGACAACCCAGATGGCAGCAGTCAGGCGAACCCAGATTTTCAAGTCGGCAAAGCGCGGCATTTTTATCAACCCTTGTTGTGACGACTTGGTCAGTTTGTCTCAGACGGCCAAGTCTATTTGTTGGATTGTGCCAGCAGCGCCATTCTCATGCAAAAAAATTCCTGAAGTGCGAATTTGTCCAAAAAGCGTATTCGTGCTTCCCTTGAGGTCAAATGGCGTCGCCACGCGCGCCAGCGCGATCGCGCCAACGCCGCTTTCGCTCAAGGATTTCAACTCGCCCGAACCATTTTCATCGGGTTGCCACAGGCTAAGCTTCTGCCAAGCCTCGTCGTTCTCGTCGATCCAGCCGTTACCGTCGTCGTCGAGTTGCGCCAGTTCGGCAAAGCCGTCACCGGAATTCGGGCCAAACATTTCATTGCCGTTGTTGATCTTGCCGTCGCCATTGCGATCGAAGACCAGGTAGGCGCTGCCACTGGCCAGGCGGGAAATCTGCTCCTCCTTGCCATCGCTGTCGAGGTCGAAGGAGAAGCGTTGATCCAGCAGGCTGGCGGCGTTGCCCGAGAAGTTGAGAACCAGGGGGTCGACCTTGCGCGCCGCATCACCCAGTCGCAGGCTGATCGAACTTTCCTCGTGATAGGCGCGCGACATCATCAGGGTGATGTCAAAGCGGATTTCCTTGCCGTCGGCGGTCTTGACGGTGCCGCTGGCGGTGAAGCTGGTGGCTTCAACCTCGGTATAGGATTCGTGATAGTCGTATTCGATGCCGAAACCGGCCGGGGCGTTCGCATTCTGGCCACCGGCGTTGCCCGGCGGGGCCGGAACATCGACCGGACGGGAACGATCCGCGAGTTCGCGCGCGTCGAAGATGCGGGTCGACTTGCCGGTCAGTGCCTCGAGCATCAGGCGCATCAACAGCATGCGCGGATCTTCGTCGATGCGGTCCTCGATTTCCTTGTCGATACTGTCGGCCGCTGACGCCGCCGCTGCCGCCTTGCCGGCCTCGGAAATCACCACCAGGGGGCGGGCAGGTGCATCACCCGCCGCGCCCCGGCCTTCGAAATCGGGGCGCTGGGGGCCAACCCAGGCACGCAGCGACTCGCTGACCTCGTGACGCTGCATGCTGCTGTGCGATGAGGCCAATTGCAGTTCGGCACTGGCGATTTTCATGTTGGCCTCCCGGCAATGTGATCAGACACATTGTTAACGGCAGGCGCGGCGGGAAATTAAGTTGCGGCCCCGAATTTTCTGGCTTCGTCCAGGCTTCTGGCGAGCGCTTGCGGATTGTCTTCTGCCTTCGTCTCCCAGCCGCCAAGGTGGCGCTCGACGAGGTCGCCGAGCGCGGCAATCCAGTCCGGGGCCTCGTTGAGTGCCGGAATGTAGTGGTATTCCTTGCCGCCGGCAGCAAGGAAATCGTCGCGGCCTTCCTGGGCGATTTCTTCGAGCGTCTCCAGACAGTCGGCGGAGAAGCCGGGACAGATCACGTCAACCCGACGGACGCCGGCCTGACCCCAGGCGTGCAGGGTTGGCGCGGTGTAGGGCTGCAGCCATTCGGCCTTGCCGAAGCGGGACTGGAAGCAGATCTGGTACTGGTCGTCGCGCAGGCCAAGCCGTTCGGCGAGCAGTCGGCCGGTCTTGTGGCATTCGCAGAAGTAGGGGTCGCCAAGGTCGAGGCTGCGTCTCGGCAGGCCGTGGAAGCTCATGAGCAGCCGGTCGCCGTCGGCCAGTGGACCGACCTGCTGCCAGTGGCGACGGACGCTGGCTTCGAGTGCCGCCAGGTAGCCGGCGTCGTCGTGGTAGTTGCGCAGGAAACGCATCTCCGGTTGGTTGCGCGTCTGCAGCAGCCAGCGAGCGGCTTCGTCGACGACGGTGGCGGTGGTGCTGGCGGCGTACTGCGGGTACATCGGCACGATCAGGATGCGCCGGTGGCCGGCGGCTTTGAGGCGGTCGAGTACGGCGCCGACCGAGGGCTGGCCGTAACGCATCGCCCAGGTGACCTCGACCCGGTGGCCGCGCTCGCCGAGCAGTCCCTTGAGCAGCTTGGCCTGGCGTTCGGTATGTACGCGCAGCGGCGAACCTTCGTCGGTCCACACGGAGGCGTACTTGGCGGCGGATTTCTTGGGCCGGATATTGAGGATGATGCCGTTCAGGATCAGCCACCACAGCGCCTTGGGGATTTCGACGACACGCGGGTCGGAGAGGAACTGCTTGAGATAGCGGCGCAGCGCCGGCGCGGTCGGCGCCTCGGGCGTGCCGAGGTTGACCAGGATGACGGCGGTGCCGGCGGGCGTGCCGTGGCGGTACGGCGGTTCGGGCTGGAAGCGGGGCATCAGTTGTCGTTCTTGCCGGAAAGGGCGGAGGTGAGCAGGCGGGCGGTGATGTCGACGATGGGGATGACACGCTCGTAGGCCATCCGGGTCGGGCCGATGACGCCGACCGAGCCGACCACCTGGCCGTCCACGCTGTAGGGGGCGGCGATGACGCTGCATTCGTCGAGCGTGGCGATGCCGGATTCGCCGCCGATGAAGATGCGCACGCCTTCGGCGCGGTTGGAGATATCGAGCAGGCGCATCAGGCTGGAGCGTTGTTCGAAGAGGTCGAACAACTGGCGCAGGCGTTTCATGTTCGACGACAGTTCCTCGACGTCGAGCAGGTTCTTTTCGCCGCTGATCACGTAGGGTTGGGCATTTTCGGCCAGGGCCGCATCGCCGGCCTCGAGCGCCAGCGACATCAGCGGCTTGATGTCCTCGCGCAGTTGCTGGATTTCGTGCGCCAGGCGCTGGCGGATCTGCTCGAAATCGAGGCCGGCGAAGTTCTGGTTCAGGTAATTCGCCGCGGCGACCAGTTCCGACGGGCTGTAAGACTTGTCACTGGTCAGGATGCGGTTCTGGACATCGCCGTCGGTGGTGACGATGATCAGCAGGATGCGCTTTTCGGACAGGCTGAGGAATTCGATCTGGCGGATGCGGTTGGCGGCACGACGCGGAGCGATGACGACACCGGCGAAGTGGGTCAGGTTGGACAGCAACTGCGAGGCGTTGGCGATCACCTGGTTAGCCGGCAGGCCGTGCAGGGCTTCTTCCATCGCGCCCATCTGGCGGGCTTCGAGCGGCTGCACGGTGAGCAGGCTGTCGACGAACAGGCGGTAACCGCGCGCTGTCGGCACCCGTCCGGCCGAGGTGTGCGGGCTGGCGACGAAGCCGGCCTCCTCGAGGTCGGCCATGACGTTGCGGATCGTCGCCGGCGACAGGTCGAGGCCGGAAAATTCCGACAAGGCGCGCGAGCCGACCGGTTGCCCGTCGGCAATGTAGTGTTCGACCAGGGCCTTGAGCAGGGTGCGCGAGCGATCATCAAGCATGGCGTGGATTCTACCCAAAAGCGGCGGCGGCACGGCAAGCCGTTTTTTATGCAAGAATTCGCACCCATGAACCGCCTGCGCCAACCCCGAACCATCGCCCTCGTCGGCAAGTACCACAGCCCGGAAATCGCCGAATCGTTGCGGCGTCTGGCCGAGTACCTGCACGAGCGCGGCGTCTCGGTCTTCGTCGAGCGCGAGACAGCCGAACATATCGGCAAGCTGGTCGACCTGTCGCGCTGGGTCACCTGCGGCTTCAACGACATCGGCGCCCATGCCGACGCGGCCATCGTGCTTGGCGGCGACGGCACCATGCTCAACGCGGCGCGCCGGTTGGCCCGCTACTGCGTGCCGCTGGTCGGGGTCAACCAGGGGCGGCTCGGCTTCATGACCGACATCGCCCGCCAGGACATGCTCAGTTGCATGGACGACCTGCTCGACGGCCGTTTCCTGCGCGAGAACCGCATGCTGCTGGCGGCCGAAGTGATCCGCGACGGCAAGGAGTTGGCGACCAACATGGCGCTCAACGATGTCGTCATCGACAAGGGTGCAATCGGCCGGATGATCGAATTCGAATTGTTCATCGACGGCGAGTTCATCTACAACCTGCGTTCCGACGGCCTGATCGTGTCGACGCCGACCGGTTCGACCGCCTATTCGCTGTCGGCCGGCGGCCCGATCCTGCATCCGACGCTGACCGGCATCGCGCTGGTGCCGCTGTGTCCGCACGCGCTGACCAACCGCCCGGTGATCGTCAATGACAACGCCGACATCGAACTGCGCGTCACTCACGCCGACGACCCGCGGGTGCACTTCGACGGTCAGCTGACGCTCGACCTGCAGACCGGCGACAGCGTCCGTCTGCGCCGTTCCGAACACACCATCTGTTTCCTGCATCCACCGGGTTACAGCTACTTCGCCATGCTGCGGCAAAAGCTGCAGTGGAGCGAGCGGCCCAAGGGATAAGCATGCTCCGCCACCTGACTCTGCGCGACTTTGTCATCGTCGACCGCCTCGAACTCGAATTTTCCGCCGGTTTCGGCACGCTGACCGGGGAGACCGGCGCCGGCAAATCGATCCTCATCGACGCCCTGGCCCTGGCGCTTGGCGAGCGTGGCGACGCCGGCGTCGTCCGTGCGGGCTGCGACAAGGCCGAGATCGCCGCCACCTTCGACGTTGCCGCCTTGCCCGAAGTCGCTGCCTGGCTCGACGAAAACGGACTCGATGCCGGCGACGAACTGCTGCTGCGCCGGGTGGTCGACGCCAACGGCCGCTCGCGTGCCTGGATCAACGGCTCGTCGGCGACCGTCCAGCAGTTGCGCGAAGTCGGCGAGTGGCTGGTCGATATTCACGGTCAGCACGCCCACCAGTCGCTGTTACGCGCCGATGCGCAGCGCCAGTTGCTCGACGGCCACGCCGGTCTGGGCGAATTGGTACGCGAGGTCGGCGGTGCCTGGAAGTCCTGGCGCGATGCGGAACAGGCCTGGCGGATGGCGAGCGAAGGGGCGGCGGCACTGTTGCGCGAGCGCGAGCAACTGGAATGGCAGGTCGGCGAACTGGCAGCGCTGGCTTTCACCGCCGACGAGTGGGCCGAGCTCGACCTCGAGCATCGCCGCCTCGGCCATGCGGCCAGCCTGATCGAGGGGGCCCAGTACGCACTCGGCGTGCTCGCCGAAGACGACGCCGCCTGCGAGCGCCAGATCGACCGCGTCGCCACCCGGTTGGCCGGGTTGGCCGATTATGATCCGGCACTGGCCGAGGTCGCCGGGCTGCTCGGTTCGGTTCAGGCCGAGTTGGCGGACGCCGTGTC
>Ga0116211_1001074_pt1 | contig 13374 bp, 9 predicted proteins | sample SaghotsprinmetaG_FD_94484 | JGI IMG/M metagenome (GOLD analysis project Ga0116211, IMG submission 94484) | Hot spring microbial communities from South Africa to study Microbial Dark Matter (Phase II) - Sagole hot spring metaG | ecosystem: Environmental > Aquatic > Thermal springs > Hot (42-90C) ... | reverse complement strand
TTCAGCTGTCCAACTGAGAGTTCCGTATAGCCGATGCGGTTTGCCGGCACCATCAGCATGTACTCGAAGAAGGCGATGCCCCAGCTGATCAGGGCGGCAACGAGCCAGGGCTTGCCGTTCAGGGTCTTCAGGTGGCCATACCAGGCGAAGGTCATGAACAGATTGGAGCAGCAGAGCAGGGCGGCGGTTTGCAACCAGATGGGCATGATGGGGCGGGGCTCGAAATATTGACGCGCTAGCGTATTTCCAGGCGGTGCCGCATGCAATGGTCATCTGGTGCGCACGCTTCTGTCGGATTATCATCGCGCGCGTTTTTTCACTGAGTGGCAGTTTTATGGATTGTCGCCCCGGTTGTGGTGCCTGCTGCATAGCACCTTCCATCAGTTCTCCTATACCCGGCATGCCGTACGGTAAGCGTGCGGGAGAGCGGTGCGTGCAGTTGACCGCTGATTTTCTTTGTTCGCTGTTTGGAGACCCGCGGCGGCCAGTTGTCTGTTCTGCCTTCGCGGCCGATCCTGCCTGCTGCGGCAATGACAGGGAGGAGGCGATTCGTCTGTTGGGCTGGCTTGAGCAGGCAACAGCGTAGCGGTACGCCAGTTACGGCTTTCGTTGCTTGTAGCGGCTCTCGCTCGCGCCTACACGTCTGGCGGGGGGGGATAAACAAAAAAGGCTGCCCAAGGGCAGCCTTTTTTGCGCGAGCTTGTCGCTTAACGCGGCAGATCGCGCTTGGCGTGGCCGGTGTACAGCTGACGCGGACGACCAATCTTCTGGCCGGATGCGATCATTTCTTTCCAGTGGGAGATCCAGCCGACAGTGCGCGCCAGGGCGAAGATGACGGTGAACATGCTGGTCGGAATGCCGATGGCCTTGAGGATGATGCCCGAGTAGAAGTCCACGTTCGGGTAGAGGTTGCGCTCAGCGAAGTAAGGATCGTTGAGGGCAATCTCTTCCAGCTTCATGGCCAGATCCAGTTGCGGGTCATTGATGCCCAGCTCGCCCAGAACCTCGTCGCAGGTCTGCTTCATGACCTTGGCGCGCGGGTCGAAGTTCTTGTAGACGCGATGTCCGAAGCCCATCAGCTTGAACGGATCGTTCTTGTCCTTGGCCTTGGCCAGGAACTTCTCGACGTTCGATACGTCACCAATCTCGTCCAGCATGGTCAGTACGGCTTCGTTCGCACCGCCGTGAGCCGGTCCCCACAGGGCGGCGATGCCGGCCGCGATGCAGGCAAACGGGTTGGCGCCGGTGGAGCCTGCCAGACGCACGGTGGAGGTGGAGGCGTTCTGCTCATGGTCGGCGTGCAGGATGAAGATGCGATCCATTGCCTTGGCCAACACCGGGCTGATCGGTTTGATCTCGCACGGGGTGTTGAACATCATGTGCAGGAAGTTTTCCGAGTAGCTCAGGTCGTTGCGCGGGTACATCAGCGGCTGACCGATCGAGTACTTGTAAACCATCGCGGCGATGGTTGGCATCTTGGCGACCAGGCGTACCGCGGAAATCTCGCGGTGGTGCGGGTCGTTGATGTCCAGCGAATCGTGGTAGAAGGCCGAAAGCGCGCCGACAACGCCACACATGATGGCCATGGGGTGGGCGTCACGACGGAAACCATTGAGGAAGGACTTCAGCTGCTCGTGAACCATGGTGTGGTTCTTCACGGTGCTAACGAACTGTGCCTTCTGTTCGGCGGTCGGCAGTTCCCCGTTCAGCAGGAGATAGCAGGTTTCCAGATAGTCGGATTTCTCTGCCAGCTGCTCGATCGGATAGCCGCGATGCAGCAGGATGCCCTTGTCGCCATCGATGTAGGTGATCTTGGACTCGCAAGAGGCGGTCGACATGAAGCCGGGATCGAAGGTGAAGTGACCCGTGGAGGTCAGGCTTCGTACGTCAATTACATCAGGCCCTACGGTACCGGTTAAAACGGGCAGTTCGACGGGGGCAGCGCCCTCGATGATCAACTGCGCTTTCTTGTCAGCCATGTATGGCCTCCTGTTTTGTGCTTGGAATCATCATGGCCCCCCACGCAGGGCCCGCATCACTATAGTGTGATAAACCGCAAAGTCAATTTGCGCGAACCCATGCCGCAGAGGGCTCTGCAGGGGGATGCGTACAGCTTGGGTGCACTGTTTACGGCATTTATATAGAGGTCGCTATCAGCCTTTAGTGGCACTTCACCACATTGTCATTAGTGACCTAACTGTTTATACTCGGAAACCGACCGGCAGGGGCCTTACAGGCAGTATTCTGTAGGTTGTCACTCGTGGGTAGCGGGTACTGCTGCGTACTCTTCCCAACAACTTTGCCCTGCGCTCTGGGGCTCTCAAGTGTGAAAAAAAGCCGTGAAAAGCCAACGACCTGTAAACCTAGATCTTAGGACAATAAAACTCCCCATCACTGCTTACACGTCGATTCTCCACCGTGTATCCGGTGTCATCCTGTTCGTCGGTATCGCCTTGCTGCTGCTCGCGCTCGATACCTCGCTGTCTTCTCCGGAAGGCTTCGAGGAGGTCCGCGCGTACCTGGGTAGCCCTCTGGCAAAGCTGGTGAGCTGGGCGTTGCTGTCCGCACTGCTGTACCACCTTGTGGCGGGTGTTCGTCACCTGATCATGGATTCTGGCCATGGTGAGACGCTGGAAGGCGGCAAGCTGGGCTCGAAAATCGTAATCGCCGTATCGGCGGTGCTGATCGTTCTGGCGGGAGTGTGGATATGGTAACCAATGTCACCAACTTTTCGCGCTCGGGTCTGTACGACTGGATGGCGCAGCGCGTTTCTGCAGTGGTTCTTGCGGCTTATTTTCTGTTCCTGCTTGGGTACCTGATTGCGAACCCGGGACTGGAGTACACCCAGTGGCACGCGCTGTTCTCGGCCAACTGGATGCGCATCTTCAGTCTGCTGGCTCTGGTCGCCCTGAGTGTGCACGCGTGGGTAGGCATGTGGACGATCTCCACCGACTACCTGACCAATATGGCGATCGGTAAGTGGGCTACCGGCGTTCGTTTCCTGTTCCAGGCGGTGTGTGGCATTGCCATGTTCACCTTCTTCGTCTGGGGCGTGCAGATTCTTTGGGGTATCTGATTCATGGCTAACATTCGTACGCTTTCTTTTGATGCCATCATCGTCGGTGGCGGTGGCGCCGGTATGCGCGCGGCGCTGCAGCTGTCCCAGTCCGGTCACAAGACCGCTGTGGTCACCAAGGTTTTCCCGACTCGTTCGCACACCGTTTCCGCTCAGGGCGGCATCACCTGCGCCATTGCTTCGGCCGACCCGAACGATGACTGGCGCTGGCACATGTACGATACCGTCAAGGGCTCCGACTACATCGGTGACCAGGATGCGATCGAGTACATGTGTTCTGTCGGTCCTGAGGCTGTGTTCGAGCTCGAGCACATGGGCCTGCCGTTCTCCCGCACCGAGCAGGGCCGCATCTATCAGCGTCCGTTCGGTGGTCAGTCGAAGGACTTCGGTAAGGGCGGTCAGGCCGCTCGTACCTGTGCCGCTGCCGACCGTACCGGTCATGCGCTGCTGCACACGCTTTATCAGGGGAACCTGAAGAACGACACCGTTTTCCTCAACGAGTGGTACGCGGTCGATCTGGTGAAGAACCAGGACGGCGCAGTCGTGGGTGTCATCGCCATCTGCATCGAAACCGGCGAAACCGTCTACATCCGTTCCAAGGCTACCGTGCTTGCCACTGGTGGCGCTGGTCGCATCTATGCATCGACCACCAACGCCCTGATCAACACCGGTGACGGTGTAGGTATGGCTCTGCGTGCCGGTGTCCCGGTTCAGGATATCGAGATGTGGCAGTTCCACCCGACCGGTATCGCCGGTGCCGGCGTGCTGGTGACCGAGGGTTGCCGCGGTGAAGGTGGCTACCTGATCAACAAGCATGGCGAGCGCTTCATGGAGCGTTATGCGCCGAACGCGAAGGACCTGGCCGGTCGCGACGTCGTTGCACGTTCGATGGTCAAGGAAATCCTGGCGGGCAACGGCTGCGGTCCGGATGGCGACCACGTGATGCTGAAGCTGGATCACCTGGGTGAAGAAGTGCTGCACAGCCGCCTGCCTGGCATCTGTGAGCTGTCGAAGACCTTCGCTCACGTCGATCCGGTCGTCGCGCCGGTGCCGGTTGTACCGACCTGCCATTACATGATGGGTGGTATCGCCACCAACATTCATGGTCAGGCCATCACTCAGGATGCCAACGGCAACGACAAGATCATCGACGGTCTGTTCGCTGTGGGCGAAGTGGCCTGCGTATCCGTACATGGCGCCAACCGTCTGGGCGGTAACTCGCTGCTGGACCTGGTGGTGTTCGGCCGCGCTGCCGGCCTGCACCTGGAAAAGGCGTTGAAGGAAGGTATCGAGCACCGCGGTGCCAGCGAAACCGACCTGGACGTTGCTCTGGCTCGCCTTGCCGGTCTCAACGAACGTACGACCGGCGAAGACGTCGCTCCGCTGCGCAAGGAACTGCAGAACTGCATGCAGAACTACTTCGGCGTGTTCCGCACCGGCGAATACATGCAGAAGGGCATCGCTCAGCTGGTGGATCTGCGTCAGCGTATCGCCAACGTCAAGATCTCGGACAAGAGCCAGGCGTTCAACACCGCGCGCATCGAAGCGCTCGAGCTGCAGAACCTGCTGGAGGTCGCCGAGGCCACTGCAATCGCCGCCGAGACCCGCAAGGAGTCCCGCGGTGCTCACGCTCGCGAAGATTTCGAAGAGCGTGATGACGAGAACTGGCTGTGCCACACCCTTTACTTCCCGGGTGACAAGCGCGTTGCCAAGCGTGCCGTGAACTTCGCTCCGAAGACCGTTCCGGCATTCGAGCCCAAGGTTCGGACTTATTGAGGTCGCCGATATGTTGCAAGTGAGTGTTTATCGCTACAACCCCGATCAGGACGAAAAGCCGTTCATGCAGGATTTCCAGGTCAATACCGATGGTAAAGACCTGATGGTTCTGGACGTCTTGGCTCTGATCAAGGAACAGGACCAGGGTTTCTCCTATCGTCGCTCCTGCCGTGAAGGCGTGTGCGGTTCCGACGGGATGAATATCAATGGCAAGAACGGCCTGGCTTGCATCACCCCGCTGTCCTCCGTGGTCAAGGGCAACAAGCTGGTCATTCGTCCGCTGCCTGGTCTGCCGGTCATTCGTGACTTGGTCGTCGATATGAGCATCTTCTACAAGCAGTACGAGAAAGTGCGTCCGTATCTGATGAACGATACGCCGCCGCCGGCTATCGAACGGCTGCAAAGTCCGGAGGATCGCGAGAAGCTGGACGGTCTGTACGAGTGCATCCTGTGCGCTTGCTGCTCGACCAGCTGCCCGTCGTTCTGGTGGAACCCTGACAAGTTCCTCGGTCCCGCTGCGTCGCTGCAGGCCTATCGTTTCCTGGCCGACAGTCGCGACACCGAAACCGAGAACCGTCTGGCCGGTCTGGACGATCCGTTCAGCGTGTTCCGCTGCCGCGGTATCATGAACTGCGTCGACGTTTGTCCGAAGGGATTGAACCCTACCAAGGCAATCGGTCACATACGCAACATGCTGCTGCAGAGCGGTACCTGATGACACCCCGGTCGCGAAAGGTTATGCGCTAGCCTGGAATGGCCGGATTGCTTTACCCGTAACACCTGCGGCGCCGAAGTCGAAGCTCGGCGCCGTAGTTTTAGTAGGAATCCCAGCTCACAAAGCCGGGATTTCACTCTGAAAATTTGATGACCAGCAGGAGCATCCGGGTTGTGCCCGGGAACTATCTGCGCGGTCCGTAGTGGCTTTACCTGAGTCGCTGCTTCAGAACTTGGGAAGTCATGCTGCGGTTTCCACGCTGGTGGTGTCTCCTTATCGAAGGTGACCAGACATGCAAGAAAGCGTAATGCAGCGCATGTGGGACAGTGCCCACCTATCCGGTGGTAACGCTGCCTATGTGGAAGAGCTTTATGAGCTCTACCTGCACGATCCCAACGCTGTGCCCGAAGAGTGGCGCACTTACTTCCAGAAGTTGCCCTCCGGTGGCAGCGCTTCAGCCGATGTATCGCATTCGACGATCCGCGACCACTTCGTCCTGCTGGCCAAGAACCAGCGCCGTGCTCAGCCTGTATCCGCAGGCGCTGTCAGCAGCGAGCATGAGAAGAAGCAGATTGAAGTCCTGCGCCTGATCCAGGCCTACCGAGTGCGCGGCCATCAGGCAGCACAGCTCGATCCGCTTGGCCTGCAGCAGCGCACCGCACCCGCCGATCTGGCGATCAACAATTACGGTCTGACCGACGCTGATCTCGACACCGTGTTCCGCACCGGTGACCTGGCCATGGTCAACGGCCAGGCCACTCTGCGCGAAATCGTCAACGCTCTGCAAGAAACCTATTGCCGCACCATCGGCGCGGAATACATGCACATCGTTGATTCCGAGCAGCGCAGCTGGTTCGTCCAGCGCTTGGAAAGCGTGCGTGGCCGTCCGGAGTTCTCGCCGGAGATCAAGAGCCATCTGCTCGAGCGTCTTACCGCTGCCGAAGGTCTGGAGAAGTACCTGGGTACCAAGTATCCGGGTACCAAGCGTTTCGGCCTGGAAGGTGGCGAGAGCCTGATTCCGCTGCTCGACGAGATCATCCAGCGCTCCGGCTCCTACGGCACCAAGGAAATCGTCATCGGCATGGCCCACCGCGGCCGTCTGAACGTGCTGGTCAACACCTTCGGCAAGAACCCGCGCGACCTGTTCGACGAGTTCGAAGGCAAGAAGGTCGAAGGCCTGAGCTCCGGTGACGTCAAGTATCACCAGGGTTTCTCTTCCAACGTGATGACCCCGGGCGGCGAGATCCACTTGGCCATGGCGTTCAACCCGTCGCACCTGGAGATCGTTTCTCCGGTGGTCGAGGGTTCCGTACGCGCCCGCCAGGATCGTCGCAACGACCCGGTTGGCGACAAGGTCCTGCCGGTCACCATCCACGGTGACGCAGCCGTCGCCGGTCAGGGTGTCGTGATGGAAACCTTCCAGATGTCGCAGACCCGTGCCTACCGCACTGGCGGCACCATCCGCATCGTGGTCAACAACCAGGTCGGCTTCACCACCAACAAGCAGGAAGATGCTCGCTCCACCGAGTATGCGACCGACGTGGCGAAGATGATCCAGGCGCCGATCTTCCATGTGAACGCTGACGATCCCGAGGCGGTGCTGTTCGTCACCCAGCTTGCCGTCGACTATCGGATGCAGTTCAAGCGCGACATCGTCATCGACCTGATCTGCTACCGCCGTCGCGGCCACAACGAAGCCGACGAGCCAAGCGGTACCCAGCCGCTGATGTATCAGAAGATCGCCAAGCAGCGCACCACCCGTGAGCTGTACGCCGACTCGCTGATTCAGTCCAAGGTACTGGACGACGAGCGTGTTCAGGCGAAGATCGACGAGTATCGGACTGCGCTGGACAACGGTCTGCACGTGGTCAAGAGCCTGGTCAAGGAGCCGAACAAGGAATTGTTCGTCGACTGGCGCCCCTATCTGGGTCATGCCTGGACCGCGCGTCACGACACCAGCTTCGATCTGAAGACTCTGCAGGACCTGTCCAATAAGCTGCTGCAGACGCCGGAAGGCTTCGTGGTGCAGCGCCAGGTTTCGAAGATCCTCGAGGACCGCCAGAAGATGGGCGCAGGCGCGCTTGCCATCAACTGGGGCTATGCCGAGACCATGGCCTACGCAACGCTGCTGTTCGAAGGCCACCCGGTGCGTATTTCGGGCCAGGACGTGGGTCGCGGTACCTTCTCGCATCGCCACGCAGCGCTGCACAACCAGAAGGATGGCAGCACCTACATCCCGCTGCAGCACCTGTACGAAGGCCAGCCGCGTTTCGATCTGTACGACTCCTTCCTTTCCGAGGAAGCGGTTCTCGCGTTCGAATACGGTTACGCCACTACCACGCCGAACGCGCTGGTGGTGTGGGAAGCGCAGTTCGGCGACTTCGCCAACGGCGCCCAGGTGGTCATCGACCAGTTCATCACCAGCGGTGAGCACAAGTGGGGCCGTCTGTGCGGTCTGACCATGCTGCTGCCGCATGGCTATGAAGGGCAGGGGCCTGAGCACTCGTCCGCGCGTCTGGAGCGTTACCTGCAGCTGTGCGCCGAGCACAACATCCAGGTCTGCGTACCGACCACGCCGGCGCAGGTCTACCACATGCTGCGTCGTCAGGCGATTCGCCCGCTGCGCAAGCCGCTGGTAGCACTGACGCCCAAGTCGCTGTTGCGCCACAAGCTGGCCACCTCGACCCTGGAAGAGCTGACTCAGGGCTCCTTCCAGACGGTGATTCCGGAGATCGATCCGATCGATCCGGCCAAGGTCGAGCGCGTCATCATGTGCAGCGGCAAGGTCTACTATGACCTGCTGGACAAGCGTCGTGCCGAAGGTCGTGACGATATCGCCATCGTCCGTATCGAGCAGCTTTATCCGTTCCCAGAGGAAGACCTCGCCGAGGCGCTCGCGCCGTATCAGAACGTCAAGCACATCATCTGGTGTCAGGAAGAGCCGATGAACCAGGGCGCCTGGTACTGCAGCCAGCACCACATGCGCCGTGTTGCGACCGCACACAAGAAGGAACTGTTCCTTCAGTATGCGGGTCGTGATGCATCGGCGGCACCGGCGGTCGGTTACGCCTCGATGCATGCCGAGCAGCAGGAAAAACTGCTGCAGGACGCGTTCACCGTTTAATCCATTCGTGCGAGAGGCCGCGAACGTTCGCGGCCTCGATGTAGAAACCGAATCAATAGGACCCCTGAATAATGGCTATCGAGATCAAAGCCCCTACATTCCCGGAATCGGTCGCCGACGGCACCGTTGCCACCTGGCACAAGCAGCCGGGCGACGCGGTTAAGCGTGATGAACTGATCGTCGACATCGAAACCGACAAGGTGGTCATGGAAGTACTGGCCGAAGCTGACGGCGTGCTGACCGAGATCGTCAAGAACGAAGGCGACACCGTGCTGAGCGGCGAGCTGCTCGGCAAGCTGGAAGCAGGCGCTGCTGCCGCCGCTGCACCCGCTCAAGCTGCCGCCCCGGCCCCGGCCGCTGCTGCTCCGGCAGCCGCTGCCAGCGCGGGTGGCGAAGAGCCGATCCTGGCCCCGGCGGCCCGCAAGCTGGCCGAAGAGAACGGTATTGATCCGAACAGCATCCGCGGTACCGGCAAGGACGGTCGCGTGACCAAGGAAGACGTCGTCGCTGCCGTCGAAGCCAAGAAGTCCGCTCCGGCTGCCGCTGCCAAGCCGGCCGCTCCTGCCGCTGCGGCTCCGATCTTCGCCGAGGGTGATCGCGTCGAGAAGCGCGTGCCGATGACCCGCCTGCGTGCCAAGGTCGCCGAGCGTCTGGTCGAAGCCCAGTCCTCTATGGCCATGCTGACTACGTTCAACGAAGTCAACATGAAGCCGATCATGGAGCTGCGCGCCAAGTACAAGGACCTCTTCGAGAAGACCCATAACGGCGTGCGCCTGGGCTTCATGTCCTTCTTCGTCAAGGCTGCGGTGGAAGCGCTCAAGCGCCAGCCGGGCGTCAATGCCTCCATCGACGGCAACGACATCGTCTACCACGGTTATCAGGACATCGGCGTCGCCGTTTCCAGCGACCGCGGTCTGGTGGTGCCGGTCCTGCGTAACGCCGAGCACATGAGCCTGGCGGAGATCGAAGGCGGCATCAACGAGTTCGGCAAGAAGGCCAAGGCCGGCAAGCTGACCATCGAAGAAATGACTGGCGGTACCTTCACCATCTCCAACGGTGGTGTGTTCGGTTCGCTGCTGTCGACCCCGATCGTCAACCCGCCGCAGACTGCCATCCTCGGCATGCACAAGATTCAGGAACGTCCGATGGCCGTCAACGGTCAGGTGGTCATCCTGCCGATGATGTACCTGGCGCTGTCCTATGACCATCGCTTGATCGACGGCAAGGAAGCTGTGACCTTCCTGGTTACCATGAAGGACCTGCTGGAAGACCCGGCCCGTCTGCTGCTGGATATCTGATAGAAACGCCCCGGGCTGCAGTTGGCAGGTCAGGTGAAAGCCGGTCTTGCTGCCTGCAGCCTTTGGCTTTTAGCTGCTTTTGAAGAGGATTCGTAATGAGCCAGAAATTCGACGTCGTCGTCATCGGTGCCGGCCCCGGCGGCTATGTTGCTGCTATTCGCGCAGCCCAGCTGGGTCTGAAGACCGCGTGTATCGAAAAGTACCAGGGCAAGGATGGCAAGACCGCTCTGGGCGGTACCTGCCTGAACGTAGGCTGCATTCCTTCCAAGGCTCTGCTGGACAGCTCCTACAAGTTCCATGAAGCCCACGAGAGCTTCAACGTGCACGGCATCAGCACTGGCGAAGTGGCCATGGACGTTCCGACCATGGTCGCGCGCAAGGACCAGATCGTTAAGAACCTCACCGGTGGTGTATCGGCGCTGCTGAAAGCCAACGGCGTGACCGTTTTCGAAGGTCATGGCAAGCTGCTGGCCGGCAAGCAGGTCGAAGTTACCGGCCTGGACGGCAACGTACAGACTCTCGCTGCCGAGAACGTCATCCTGGCTTCGGGTTCCACGCCGGTGAACATCCCGCCGGCGCCGGTTGATCAGAAGGTCATCGTCGACTCCACCGGCGCACTGGATTTCCAGAGCGTGCCGGGCAAGCTGGGCGTCATCGGCGCCGGTGTGATCGGTCTGGAGCTGGGTTCGGTCTGGGCCCGCCTGGGCGCTGAGGTCACCGTCATCGAGGCCATGGACAAGTTCCTGCCGGCCGCTGACGAGCAGATCTCCAAGGAAGCCTTCAAGGTCCTGTCCAAGCAGGGTCTGAAGATTCTGCTGGGCGCGCGCCTGACTGGCTCGGAAGTGAAGGGCGATCAGGTGACTGTCAACTTCACCAGTGCCGAAGGCGAGCAGCAGATGACCTTCGACAAGCTGATCGTTGCGGTCGGCCGTCGTCCGGTCACAACCGATCTTCTGGCGGCCGATGCCGGCGTCGATATGGACGAGCGTGGTTTCATCTTCGTCGACGATTATTGCGCCACCAGCGTTCCGGGCGTATACGCCATCGGTGACGTGGTTCGCGGCGCCATGCTGGCGCACAAAGCGTCGGAAGAGGGCGTGATGGTTGCCGAGCGCATCGCTGGCCACAAGACCCAGATGAACTATGACCTGATTCCGTCGGTCATCTACACTCACCCGGAAATCGCATGGGTCGGCAAGTCCGAGCAGGCGCTCAAGGCCGAAGGCGTTGAAGTCAACGTTGGCACCTTCCCGTTCGCGGCCAGTGGCCGTGCCATGGCTGCCAACGACACCGCCGGCCTGGTCAAGGTCATCGCCGATGCCAAGACCGACCGCGTGTTGGGCGTGCATGTAATGGGCCCAAGCGCCGCCGAGCTGGTTCAGCAGGGCGCCATCGGCATGGAGTTCGGCACCAGTGCCGAAGACCTGGGCATGATGGTGTTCTCGCATCCGACCATGTCCGAAGCGCTGCATGAAGCGGCTCTGGCAGTGAATGGCCACGCCATCCACATCGCCAATCGCAAGAAGCGCTAATCGGTTTAGTGCTGTACCCGGGGCCCGACGTATCCAGCGATACGCCGGGCCTTTTGCAAACTGCAGGTTCGAAAGGATTGCAGGTCGCTGAGAGGTATCGTGAATTCGCAGATAGTTTTCAGCGACTTGTGAGGGAGGCACGGCGGTTCGTCGTGCCGTAAATGCGCCAATACCAAAACAGACGGTAGAAAGCATGAATCTTCACGAGTACCAAGGTAAACAACTGTTCGCTGAATACGGTCTGCCCGTGTCCAAAGGCTATGCGGTAGATAGCCCGAAGGAAGCAGCGGAAGCCTGCGACAAGATCGGCGGCACACAATGGGTGGTCAAGGCCCAGGTGCATGCCGGTGGACGTGGCAAGGCGGGTGGCGTAAAGCTGGTTCGCAGCAAGGATGAGGCCCGGGCGTTCGCCCAGCAGTGGCTCGACAAGCGTCTGGTGACCTACCAGACCGATGCCAATGGTCAGCCGGTCAGCAAGATTCTGGTCGAGGCGTGCACCGATATCGACAAGGAGCTCTACCTGGGCGCCGTGGTCGATCGCGCCAGTCGCCGGATCGTCTTCATGGCGTCGACCGAAGGTGGCGTGGACATCGAAAAAGTCGCTCACGACACGCCCGAGAAGATCCTCAAGGCCACCATCGATCCGCTGGTAGGCGCGCAGCCCTTCCAGGCGCGCGAACTGGCGTTCCAGTTGGGCCTCAAGGGTGACCAGGTCAAGCAGTTCGTACACATCTTCGTCGGCCTCGCCCAGCTGTTCCAGGACTATGACCTGGCCCTGCTGGAAGTGAACCCGCTGGTGATCAAGACCGACGGCAATCTGCACTGCCTGGACGCCAAGATCAACATCGACAGCAACGCCATCTATCGCCAGCCGAAGCTGCGCGACATGGCCGACCCGTCACAGGACGATCCGCGCGAGGCGCATGCTGCCAAGTGGGAGCTGAATTACGTGGCGCTCGACGGCAACATCGGTTGCATGGTCAACGGTGCCGGTCTGGCCATGGGCACCATGGACATCGTCAACCTGCACGGCGGCGCGCCGGCGAACTTCCTCGACGTGGGCGGTGGCGCCACCGAGGAGCGCGTGACCGAAGCGTTCAAGATCATTCTCTCCGACAGCAATGTCGCTGCGGTTCTGGTGAACATCTTCGGTGGCATCGTGCGTTGCGACATGATCGCCGAGGGCATCATCGGTGCCGTGCGTGAAGTGGGGGTCAAGGTGCCGGTGGTGGTGCGGCTGGAAGGCAACAACGCCGACCTGGGCGCCAAGATGCTGAGTGAGAGCGGTCTGAACATCATCGGTGCGAACAGCCTGACCGATGCGGCCATTCAGGTTGTCAAAGCCGCGGAGGGCAAGTAATGAGCGTACTGATCAACAAGGACACCAAGGTCATCTGCCAGGGCTTCACCGGCTCACAGGGCACCTTCCATTCCGAGCAGGCGATTGCCTACGGCACCAAGATGGTCGGTGGTGTCACGCCCGGCAAGGGTGGCACGATGCACCTCGGGCTGCCGGTATTCAACACCGTGCGCGAAGCGGTCGAGGCGACGGGAGCCGATGCATCGGTCATCTACGTACCGGCACCGTTCTGCAAGGACTCCATCCTCGAAGCGGCCTTTGGGGGCATCAAGCTGATCGTCTGCATCACCGAGGGCATTCCGACGCTGGACATGCTGGAAGTGAAGATCAAGTGCGACGAGCTCGGTGTGCGCCTGATCGGGCCGAACTGCCCCGGCGTGATCACGCCCGGTGAGTGCAAGATCGGCATCCAGCCGGGGCACATCCATATGCCCGGCAAGGTCGGTATCGTCTCGCGCTCCGGCACGCTGACCTACGAAGCCGTGAAGCAGAC
>Ga0116211_1001073_pt1 | contig 13376 bp, 14 predicted proteins | sample SaghotsprinmetaG_FD_94484 | JGI IMG/M metagenome (GOLD analysis project Ga0116211, IMG submission 94484) | Hot spring microbial communities from South Africa to study Microbial Dark Matter (Phase II) - Sagole hot spring metaG | ecosystem: Environmental > Aquatic > Thermal springs > Hot (42-90C) ... | reverse complement strand
CGCCAACAAGATCGCCGACGTGGCCACCAAAACCACCAAGGACGCGGCCACCACCGTGCAATCCAGCATGGAGGGCATGGGGCGTATCCGCGAGACCATTCAGGAGACCGGCAAACGTATCAAGCGGCTAGGGGAGCGCACCCAGGAGATCTCCGGCATCGTCGATGTGATCAACGGCATCGCCGAGCGCACCACCGTGCTGGCCTTGAACGCCTCCATGCAGGCGGCCTCCGCCGGTGAGGCGGGACGCGGCTTCGCGGTGGTGGCGGACGAGGTGCAGCGGCTGGCGGAGAGCTCCCGCAAGGCCACCGAGCAGATCGCCACCCTGGTGAAAAACATCGTGGCGGAGACCAACGACACCATGGCGGTGATGGATCGCGCCATTGGTCAGGTGGTGGCGGGCTCCGAGAAGGCGGAGGAGGCCGCCAACCAGATGGCCAAGACGGTGCAGACTACCGACTACCTGGTGAGTTCGGTGGACGAGATCGCCGCCGGTACCGAGCAGCAGGCCAAGCAGGTCACCAGCCTGCGCGACCGCGCCGAGGCCATCCGCGCCCAGACCGAACAGACCGGTCAACAGATGATCGCCCAGCTCGAACAGACGCAGAATCTCGCCGAGTATGCCAATCGTCTGGTGAGCGCGGTCAGCGTGTTCAAGCTACCGGTCTGACATCGGGGCATAGGCGCGCCATGGCGAAACCCGAGGTGTTCGCCCTGCTGGCCGACGAGGCGCAGTTCGAGCGGAACGAACTGGCCGAGGCGGTCACTTGGTTCGTGCATGCCCCCACGGACAGCGGGCGGGTGCGCGAGGTGCTGGAGCGTCTCGCCGAGAGTGGCACCGCCCTCGGCATGGACGAGATCGCCCTGCTCACCGACTGGCTGGGGGAAAACCTGGCCGCCTGCGCGGCCGGGGCGGGCCTCAAGGGCGAGACCATCAAGGATCTCTTCAACGCCTGGTTGCCGCCGCTGATTCAGGTCTGCCGCCAGCCGGGCGACGCCAACGCCCTGGCGGCGCTGGAAAAGGCCCTGCGCCTGCCGCAATGGCCGCGGCCCATGGAGGCGCAGCGCCTGGCCGCCATCCGCGGTCTGTTCCAGGGGGCGAAGTCCGCCCCCGTTCCCGCCAAGGCGGCCCCCGCGCCCACCCAAGCCGCCGCCCCGCCGTCCCCCGCCGCAAAGAAGGAACAGGCGTTACAACCGGCGGCGAACCTCGACCCCCGTTTGTGGGACGCCTTTTTGGCCGAGACCCCGGCCCAGGTGGAGGATCTGGTGGCGGCCGTGCAGGGGCCGCGCGGCCAGGTACCTGGGGAGCAGTTCTACACCCTGGAGCGGCTGGCCCACAGCATCAAGGGGGCCTGCAACCTAGTGGGGGTGTTCCCCATCGCCGGTCTCGCCGCCTCCCTGGAAGACTTGTTCGAGATCCTCGAGGGACGTCGCATCGATGGCAAGCTGGCGGCCTTGCTGGTGAAGGCCGCCGACCTGTTGGCCGCCCAATTCACCGTGCTGCTGGGAGGGGGCGGGGCCGCTCCCGACCCGGCCCCGGTGGTGAACGCCCTGCGCGGTCGCATCGCCGAATTCGAGCGGGAGGAGAAGGAGAAGATCGCCGCCGCCCTGGTGGAGGATGCGCCGGAACCGGAACAGCAGACCTCCCTGCGGCTGGCGTCGGATGTGGACCCGCGGCTGTTGGAGGCGTTCTTCCAGGAGACCCCGGACCTGGCGGCGCAACTGGCGGCCCTGCTGCGTTCCGCCAGCAGCGGCGGCCTCACCGGCGAGCAGGTTACCCAGGCGGAGCGGCTGGCGCACACGGTGAAGGGCAGTTCCGCCCTGGTGGGACTGGAGTCGGTGCAGTCCTTCGCCCATCGGCTGGAGGACGTGCTGGAGCTGCTCGGCGCCACCCCGCCGCCGCAGGAACTGGCCAGCCTGCTGGTGGAGGTGGGGGACGCCCTGGAGGGCCTGTTCGATGGCCTGCTGGAGGGGCAGGATAGCGCCCCGGTGGATACCGCGACCCTGGTCCAGCGGTTGGGGGATTGGGCCAGCGCCCTCAGCGAGGTGCAACCGGGGGGCGGCGCCGCGGGACCGGGGGAGGGGGCAGGCATCACCGAACTGCGGGTGTCGCCGGATGTGGACCCTCGGCTCTTGGAGGCCTTCTTCCAGGAGACCCCGGACCTGGCGTCGCAACTGGCGGTGTTGCTGCGCTCGGCCACCGGCGGCGGCTTCACCGGCGAACAGGTCGCCCAGGCGGAGCGGCTGGCCCACACGGTGAAGGGCAGCGCCGCCCTGATCGGCTGCGATGCCATTCAGACCCTGACCCATCGGCTGGAGGATGTACTGGAACTCTTGGGGGCCCACTCGCCGCCGGTGGAACTGGCCACCTTGCTGGTGGAGATCGCCGATGTCCTGGAGGCGCTGTTCGATGCGCTGCTGGAGCGCCGGCCGCGGGCGCCGGTGGATTGCGCCCCGCTGCTGCAAGGGCTGGACGACTGGGCCGCCGCCCTCGGCGGCGAAGCGCCCGAGGCGCTGGAGGCGGAGTTGGAGGCGGAGCCAGAAGAGACCGCGCCGCCGTCCGCCGGCGGCGGCTTCACCGATCTGCGGGTCTCCCCGGAGGTGGACCCGCGGCTGTTGGAGGCCTTCTTCCAGGAGACCCCGGACCTGGCGGCGAACCTGGCCGCGCTGTTGCGCACCGCCACCACCGGCGGCCTTATCGGCGATCAGGTCACCCAGGCGGAACGGCTGGCCCATACGGTGAAGGGCAGCGCCGCGCTGGTGGGGCTGGAGGCGATTCAGACCTTCGCCCACCGGCTGGAGGACGTGCTGGAGCTGCTCGGCGCCAGCGCGCCGCCGCCGGAACTCGCGGCCCTGCTGGTGGAGGTGGGAGACCTGCTGGAAGGGTTGTTCGACGCCCTGCTGGAGCGGCGCGAGTCGGCGCCGCTGGATACCGGGCCCTTGTTGGTGCGGCTTAGCGAGTGGGTGGCGGCGCCCACCGAGAAGGCGGGGCTGGGCGAGACCACGGTGGCCCAGAATGGCTCCCTGGAGCTGCTGCCGGTGACGCCGGAGGAGCTGCTGTGGAACGAGCAGGCGTCACCCGGTGCCCTGGACCGCTTTTTCCTCCAGGCCCCACAGCAGGCCGAGGAGCTGGCCACCCTGCTGGAGCAGAAACGGGAGCGCGGCGACGAGGGGCGCGCTCAGGCCTTGGCGCTCATCGACGGGCTGCGCGAGGGGGCCGAGGGGGTCGGCATCGCGCCTCTGGTGGTCCTGCTCAAGGATCTGCATATCATCGTCGGCGCCATCGGCGAGGATGGGATCTCCGAGTTCGGCGTCTCCACCTTGGCGGAGGCGGCGCAACTGTTGCGCGATCTGATGGCCGCGGTGCAAGGCATGGAGGAACCCAAGCCGGACCTGTGGGAACGGCTCAGCCTTTACGCCCAGTGGGCGCGTCGCATCGGCGGCGGCCCCGCGCAACCGGCCAAGGCCGCCGCGCCGAAGCCGGCGCCGGCGCCCGTCAAGCCGAACCCGGTCGCCAAAGCGGCGCCAGCCAAACCTGCCGCCCCCAAGCCGGCGCCGCCGCCAGCGGCGGCCAAGCCCGTCCCGCCACCCAGCGCACCCAAGCCGGCCCCGTCGGCGCCAGCACCGCAGGCCCCCGCGGAGGGCGGCGAGGCCGAGGCCACCCAGGCCGGCCAGGCGGTGGCGGTGGGGGCTTCGCTGCGCGTTCCCACCCAGCGCATCGACGCCCTGATGCGCCTGGTGGGGGAGATGACCACCGCGGTGGCGCAGCTGCAGGGCCGCCTGCAAGGATTGCAGGAACGCGTGTCCGGCCTCTACGGCCAGTCGGTGCTCACCAGCCAGCGGGTGGCCGACCTGCAAACCTTGGTGGAGGTCCACAACGTGCCGGCGCTGCTGCACCAGACCGGCGGGGCCGCGTTCGACCCGCTGGAGATGGACCAGTACCACGAACTGCACAGCATCACCAGCGCCCTCGCCGAGTCCTTCTCCGACCACCAGCAGATGGCCCGGCTGGCGGAGGAGGAATTGATCGACCTGGGCAGCCTGGCGCATCATCAGGAACGCCTCAGCCGCGAGGTGAACGAGGCGGTGCTGGCCACCCGCATGATGCCCCTCAACGGCCTCACCCCGCGTCTGGAGCGCACCGTGCGCGAGGCCTGCCGGGCCACCGGCAAGCAAGTGAATCTGCGGGTGCTGGGGGACGACCTGTTGGCGGACACCGACATCGTCAACGGCCTGCGCGATCCGCTGATGCACGTCCTGCGCAATAGCGTGGATCACGGCATCGAAGAGGCTGCGGAGCGAAGCGCCAAGGGCAAGCCGGAGGCCGGCAACATCACCGTCAGCTATCGGCGTCAGGGTAACACCATCCTGGTGCGGGCCTGGGACGACGGCGGCGGCTTCCACGTCGAGCGCATCCGCGGCAAGGCCATCGAACGCGGCCTGGAACGGGCGCGCGACCTCAGCGAGGCGGAACTGCTGCGCCTGGTGTTGCAGCCCGGTTTCTCCACCAAACAGCAGACCACCACCCTGTCCGGCCGCGGCATCGGCATGGACGTGGTGCGCCAGGCGGTGGAAGAACTGCGCGGCACCATGATCCTCGCCAACCGGCCCGAGGGGGGCGCCGAGATCACCCTGCGCCTGCCCCTGACCCTGGTCTCGGCGCCGGTGCTGCTGGTCAAATCCGTCGGCCAGGTATTCGCGGTGCCAAGCGACGACGTTGACCAGTTGTTGTTCCCGGAGCCCGGTTCCATCCTCCGCATCGGCGTCGGCTGGAGTTTCAACCATGGCAACAAGATCTATCCGATGCGCGCCCTCAACGCCCTGCTCGGGCGGCAGCACGAAGACGCCGCCCTCTCCAGCCACGGCACCGGCCCCATCCTGCTGGTGCAGGACGAATTGGGCACCCAGGCGGTGGCGCTGGAACTGGCGCTGATCCGGCGCGACGTGGTGGTGCAGCCGCTGGGGCCCTGGCTGCCCAACGTGCGCGGCGTGGCCGGCGCCTGCATCCTGGCGGACGGCAGCGTGGCGCCGATCCTCGATCTGCGATCACTGCTGCGCGGCGAGGAGAACCTGCTGATCCTGCGGGGCGCGACGCCGCCGCCCGCCGGCCTCGAAGCGGCGACGCCGGCGCCGGGCGCTGGCCAGGCCCCGACCATCCTGGTGGTGGACGACTCCCTGAGCGCCCGTCAGGCCCTGGAGATCGCCCTGGAGCAGAAGGAATACAAGGTGGCCACCGCCATCGACGGTCTGGACGCCATCCGCGTCCTCGACGAGGCCCACCCCGACCTCATCCTGGTGGATATGGAGATGCCGCGCATGAACGGCCTGGAGTTCACCCGCCATGTGCGGGCGCAGCCACAGACCCGCGAACTGCCCATCGTCATGGTCACCTCCCGCTCCACCGCCAAGCATCGCCACTCCGCGGAACTGGCCGGGGTGACCGACTACATGACCAAACCCTTTGACAACGAACAGTTGTTCGGCGTCATCGGCCGCTTGTTGAAACAGGGCGCACGCCCGGGGGCCACCGCATGAACGGCGCCGCAAAGGGCCAGGGCCAACCCAAGGTCGGGCACAGCACCGGCTGGGTGGTGTTCAGCTACGAAGGAACCTGGCTCGCGGTGCCGCAGGAAGAGGTGCGTGCCATCGCCGAGACCCTCAGCTTCGAGGCCGACCCGCGGCGCGGCGACCGCTGGCTCGACCCGCAGCGCCGCTGGCCCGCCTTCCGCCTCGACGCCCGCTTGCGGCGGCAGGCCGGGCCGCGTCGGCGCTTCGCCATCTATGTTGAATCGGTGCCCCATCCGCTGGGCCTGCTCGCCGACCAGGTGCAGATCCTCGCCCCCACCGCCGCGCACACCCACCCGCTGCCCCCCATCTTCAAGGCCGTGCATCACCCGGCCGCGCAACTGTTGCAGTTGGACCAGGATCGCATCGCCACCGTGCTCGACCCGGTGTTGCTGTTCATGGATTGGGACGACGCCGCCAAGGAGATGATGCCATGAAGCGGCAGGTTCCCGCCTGGCTGCTGGACGTGGGCGCCCCCTTCCTGGTGGCGGTGGGCCGCCACGAGATCGTCGAGGTGCTGGAGCGCCCGCGTCCCTTCCACCTGCCGGTGGGGCCCGCCTGGTGCGAGGAACTGATCCAGTGGCGCCGCCGCCTGCTCCCGCTGGTGGACCTCTCGCGCCTGGGCGGCGCGGAGGCGGTGGGCATCGGCGACGCCCACCTGGTGCTGATCGCCGGCTACCAGACCGGCCCGGAAGAGCCGGTGGAATTCGGCGCCCTCAAGGTGCGCAACCCGCCCACCAGCATCCAGGTCAGCGATGACCTGGCCGCCCCCCTGCCGGAAGGGGCGAGGGAGCACTGGCCGCCATTGACCCTTGCTGCCTTCAAGTACGGCGAGGCTGAGGTGGTGGTGCCGGATTTGGCGCGGTTGTTCAATCCCGGATAAGTCCATGAGCACGGTTCTTTGGGCCAATCACCTGCGGAACACCGGCGAGGTGGTATCCGATGAGAGCAACCAGTGGGCGCTCTATCGCCATATTGCGAAGCTGGATAGATTAGCCAGCGCCGCCAAGGTGGGGGCGTTTTCCAGCCTGCTCGATCATACCGACCTCCAATTCAACCTGGGCGACGCCGAACTGCCCGCGGGGATGCGATCGACCAACGAACTCATGGCCCGCGACGGGGTATGGCATTCCGCCGATGACGCGCTGGCGATCCTCAATGGACTCCATCGATGATCAAGGCCGATACACCGAGGTAGTGGACATGGCTTACAGGGATTTCGATCTGCGCAAGGCAAGGGCCGAGTTGGGGGTTCAGCTTGTCGAGCGTCAAGGGGTCTTCGCGGAGATCGGGGAGGTCGAGCCGAGTCCGGTGTTCGCGGAAATCATGGCCGAAACGGTGCCCTTGGCCCGCGCCATCAGCACCGAAAAGGCGAGATCCGAGCTGATTATTGCAAACGTGCTGGTCGAATTGCGCAAGCAGCTTCATCATCGCATCAGTCTGTTTTCGGGGATCGAGTTCAATGTGGATAAAGACCGGGGCCTAAGCGGATTTTGCGACTTTCTCATCAGCGCCTCGGAAGAGCAACTGATCCTCAGCAGCCCGGTCGTGGCCATCGTCGAGGCAAAGAACGAGAACATCATCGGCGGTCTTGGGCAATGTGTTGCGGAGATGGTGGCGGCGGGCATTTTCAACGCGCAGGAGCATAACCCCATTCGACGCATCTATGGTGTGGTGACGACGGGTACGGCATGGAGGTTCATGGAGATGGAAGACAACCGGGTGGTGATCGACCTCGACGAGTATTCCATTGATCGTCCGCGCAAGATCCTCGGTATCTTGATGAAAATGGTCGCTAATTCGGATTGAATCGGAAATGAAGATCGACTTTACGCAGAAAGACTATCCGCTCCTGGTTACCATGATCGAGATCGCCGACTGGGTGATACACGCCCATTATCCTGGGCGGCGCGAGGATACCCTGGAGTACCGGGCGCTCAGGAAGAAGATCCTGGCGCACTATCGGGAGATGGGGATGGCGGAATGCTATACCGAGGCGGATGGTGAGTATTATGAAACGGCGGGGTACGAGGAGGATTCGCCGCAGCGTCATTTCATCGAGGAATATGATGAACAGATGTTTTGGGAGGAGTTGGTCGCCCGGTTGGTGGACCGGGACATGGACTTCCGCTATGGGGACCAGGAACTGAGCATGGAGCGGCGGTTTGAAGCGATGTCCAGGCTGGAGGAGTATTACTGGAACGAGATCGAAAAGGACGGCTTGGTACGCTTTTCGTTCGTCTCGAACGAAGCGCCGCGGACACCCCATTAAGGGGGTGGTTGGCGAGCCGTCATCGAGGTTGCCGCCATGACGCGCAAATCGCGTAACAAGCACAGCGCGTAGGGTGGAACAAGCGTAGCGGTTCCACCCGGTGGAACCGCTACGCTTGTTCCACCCTACTGACTATACCGGGGTGGTGGCGCGCGGCGGGGCGCCGCGTATCCGGGTGATGGATTTCGATGCCCAGGAGATGCGGGGGCGGGTGCTGGAGTCCATCGACGAGGCCTATGCCTATGCCAGCCGTCACGATTCCCTCACCTGGATCGACATCGACGGGGTTCACGATACCAAGCTAATCGCCCGTCTCGGCGAGCTGGCGGGTATTCACCCGCTGGTGCAGGAGGATATCGCCCATGTGGGGCAGCGCGTAGGGTGGAACAAGCGTAGCGGTTCCACCCGGTGGAACCGCTACGCTTGTTCCACCCTACTGACTCTCGAGGTTGAACGGGACATCGTCCACCACCAAGACCTTGTCGGCGGTCGGTATGGCTCCCTCCTGGCGAGGCGCGGCGAAAATGCCGCGTAAAAAATATATATTTTTGCGCCGCCCGTCCACTGCGGCGGCGGGCGCAACGCTTGATGAGTCTCATTATAGCGGGCATGGGGGTGTCTGCCCATGCGTAGTTCCCTCTCCGCGAAATGGGCTTCGGAATGGCGTTGTCGATAGCTTAGGGCTTGCATTTTTAGCGCAGTAGAATATAACATCGCGCTGATCTACCCTTCCCCTTAAACCTAGTCCCCGAATTGGAGGTTGCATCATGGCTAATTTCGATCAAGAACTGGACGCCAGCGGTCTGAACTGCCCTCTGCCCATCCTGCGTGCGAAGAAAACCCTGGCGGGTATGGCGTCCGGTCAGGTGCTGCGCATCGTCGCCACTGATCCGGGTTCTGTGAAGGACTTCGAGGCCTTCGCTAAGCAGACCGGCAATGAGTTGATGTCCTCCGGGGAAGAAGGCGGCAAGTTCGTCTTCCTGATCAAGAAGGCCTGATTTAGAACCCATCTATAATATAACTCGCTATGGCGGGAGGAGACTCCGATGGAGCAAAAGAAACTGGCCATTATCGCGACCAAGGGTTCCCTGGACTGGGCCTATCCGCCCTTCATCCTGGGCTCTACGGCCGCGGCCCTCGGCTATGAGGTCGAGATCTTTTTCACCTTCTACGGCCTGAAGCTGCTGGAAAAGAATCTAAGCCTGGAGGTCACCCCCTTGGGCAATCCCGGTATGCCGATGCCGATGGGCATGGACAAGTGGTTCCCGGTGCTGGGCACGGCGCTGCCGGGTATGCAGGCGCTGATGACCGCTATGATGAAGAACACCATGAAAAAGAAAGGCGTCGCCAGCATCGAAGAGCTGCGCGACCTCAGCAAGGAGGCCGACGTGCGCTTCATCGCCTGCCAGATGACGGTGGATCTGTTCGACATGGACCCCTCCAACTTTATCGACGGCGTGGAATTCGCCGGCGCCGCGCGCTTCTTCGAGTTCGCCGGCGAGAGCGACATCTGCCTCTACATCTGACCCCTCGCATCGAGGCCGGTCAGCAAGGCCGCCGCGGGCACAGCCCCGGCGGCCTTTCTTTTTGCCCTTGCTGCGAAAATCTAAAGTCAAAAGCGGAACGCATCTTGTCCAGCAGCGCCTCGTAGGCCAGATGGGCATGGCGGAACAGGCGGGCGAAATAGAGGACGCCGGCGGCGTCGGTGTCGTCCAGGCGGATGGTGAGGCGGTATTCGTAGTAACGGCTCGGCATGGCTTTGTATTATGCAGGAATAAAGCCGCTGCCGCTGCCGTCGGGGAGCCGCAGCCGCCCCGCCGCAATGGCGGGCGGGTCGCCCGGGTGCTCGCCCAGCCAATCCGCGGTGGCCAGTCCGTGGGTCTGGCGGGCCTCGGGGTCGAGGGCGGCGGCGAGCTGGGCGCAGGCCCAGAGGCCGCAGGCGGACTCCAGGGTGCTGGTGACCAGGGTTTCGATGCCCAACCCCGCCGCTTGGCGGCCGATTCCCAGCGCCGGCAGCAGCCCCCCCAGCACCATTGGCTTGAGCACCCAGCGGCGGGCCTGGGCGGCCAGGTCCGGCGCCGCGGCCAGCAGCGCCGGCAGGGATTCGTCCCAGGCCAAGGGAAAGGGCAGTTGTTGCTGCAAGCGCCCCAGCAGCGGCCGATCCGCCGGACCCAGGGGCTCTTCCACCCCTTCGATGGGCGCGTCGGCCATTGCCCGCAGAAGGCCATGCGCCTCGGCAAAGGACCAGGCGCTATTGGCATCCAGGCGCAACCGAATGCCGGCCGGCAGGGACTCGCACAGATGCCGCAGTGCCGTGGCCTCGGTGGTTGGAGCGGCCAATCCGACCTTGAGCTTCAATATCCCGTATCCCTCCCGGATGGCCGCCGCCGCGCGGGCCGCCACCCCCGCGTCCAGGGTGCCGAGGTTGGCGTTTACGCTTACGGCAAGGGGCATGGCGTCGCCGTGTTTGTAGGAGTGGTTTTCAACCGCGACCTGCGGTGCCGGATCGACGGGCGGCAATCGTGGCGGCAAGCCGCTCCCACGAGGACGTTTGTCTCCCTGGGCGGCGCGAGTCGCCGCGGCGGTCAGCGTCACGGCCTCGGCGAGCAGGCGGTGGAGCGACAGGCCGCGGGCGCGGGCCAGCAGGTCCAGCAGGGCGGTCTCCAGCCCACAGCGGGCGGCCGGGCAATCGGTGGCGGCGGGCAAGGCCGTCAACGCCTGTTGCGGCGTGCCGCCGGGGAGCGTCGTCAGTCGCTCCGACAGCCAATGGCGGGCGGTCTGCGCCGTCTCGGTGCCGGCCTCCGGCAGGGGGGCGCACTCGCCGTAGCCGACCTGGTCGCCACAGACCAGCTCGATCAGCCACCCCTCCCGGAGGGTCCGTTCACCATGCTGGGTGCGCCAGGGCCGGCACAGGGGCAGACGATAGGGCAGCAGACGGGCGTGGCGGATGGGCGACAAGGGATCAGCTGATCGCAACACCGATGCTCAACAGCAGGCTGAAGGCCAGCTGCAGGCGGGCGGTGTTGGCCAGGATGAGGTTGAACTCCAGGCCGCGGGACTCCCGGCGGAAGCGCAGCGTCAGCCAGAGCGCGGCGGGGGCGGCCAGCAGCACCAGCCAGGGGCCGCGGCCCGGCAGTGACAGCGGCAGCAGGAAGGGCAGGCCCAGCAGCAGGCCGTACAGCCGCCGCGCGCCCTTGGGGCCAATCCGATGCACCAGGGTGCGGCGTCCGGCCTTGGCGTCGCCGACGCGGTCCCGGTAGTTGTTCACCAGCAGCACCGCGGCCGCCATCAGCCCCAGGGCGACGGCGGCGCCGGCGGCGGTGGGGGAGAGCCGCTGCGCCTGCAACCAATAGCTGCCCAGCACCCCGCCGAGGCCGAAGAAGAGGAACACGAATAGCTCGCCGAAGGGGCCATAGGCGATGGGGCGGGGGCCGCCGGTATAGGCCCAGCCGGCCAGCAGGGACAAAAGCCCCAGGGCGACGATGGGCCAGCCCCCCACCCAGGCGAGATAGCCGCCGAGCAGCCAGGCGAGGCCGAAGCTGAGAAGGGCCGCGCGCTTTACCTGGGCGGCGTCGAACCAGCCCTGGGCGGTGGCGCGGGGCGGTCCCAGTCGTTCCGCCGTGTCCGCGCCGCGCTCGAAGTCGGCGGCGTCGTTGTGCAGATTGGTGCCGATCTGGATCAGCATGGCCGCGGCCAGCGCCGCCGCTGCCGGCGCGGGCTGGAAATGGCCCTGTTCCGCCCAGGCCAGGGTGCTGCCCACCAGCACCGGGGAGACGGACAGCCCTAGGGTCTTGGGACGGCAGGCCAGCCACCAGCGGCGCGCCTTGCTCGGTGGGGGATGGATCATGGCCGGCGCGGAAAGCGGTCGAAGGCGGGGGGGCGCTTCTCCAGGAAGGCGTCCCGCCCTTCCTGGGCCTCGGCGCTTTGGTAGAACAGGGCGGTGGCATTGCCGGCCAGTTCCTGAATCCCGGCCAGGCCGTCGCTGTCGGCGTTGAAGGCGGCCTTCAGCACCCGCAACGCGGTGGGGGAGAGGCGCAGCATCTCCCGGCACCAGGCCAGCGTCTCCGCCTCCAGTTCGGCCAGCGGCACCACCTTGTTCACCAGACCCATCTCCAGCGCCTCGCGGGCGTCGTACTGGCGGCACAGGAACCAGATCTCCTTGGCCTTCTTCAGCCCCACGGTGCGCGCCATGATCCCCGCCCCGTAGCCGGCGTCGAAGCTGCCCACCCGCGGCCCGGTCTGGCCGAAGCGGGCGTTCTCCGCAGCGATGGTGAGGTCGCACAGCAGGTGCAGGACGTGGCCGCCGCCGATGGCATAGCCCGCCACCATGGCCACCACCGGCTTGGGCAGGGTGCGGATCTGGCGTTGCAGTTCCAGCACATTGAGATGCTCGACGCCCTGGGCGTCCCGATAACCGCCGTCGCCGCGCACCCACTGGTCGCCGCCGGCGCAGAAGGCCAGCTCGCCGGCCCCGGTGAGGATCACCACGCCGATGGTCGGGTCCAAGTGGGCGCGGCGGAACGCTAGGCTCAATTCTTCCACCGTCTCCGGGCGGAAGGCGTTGCGCACTTCCGGCCGGTTGATGGTGATTTTGGCGATCCCTTCCGCCTGCTGGTAGAGGATGTCCTGAAAATCGACGCCCGCGGGCGTCTGCCATTGAAGGTCGCTGGGCATGACAAGGGGATTTGCGATGAGGGGCCTTGCGTACTGTTCCGGCCGGAACGACGATCAAGGGCCGATGACCAAAGAAGGTCTCTTTTTACCACAAGCCGGCGCTTAGGGGTATGTGTGGCGGCAAGGCGACTCATTGCGAGTTCTGGACAGGGTTTTGAAACCAGGCCTCTCAAGAAACAGAAAGGTTGTGGCGGGCTACCGCCCTTCCCAACCTTTCTGTTTCTTGAAGGGCCTGTATCTTCGCCGCACGGACGGAAGGATGAGCAAGACCAGGTTGCGGGAGAAGTTGTGTCGCGGGCGGCGGCCGGCGACAATGAGAGGAGACGAGATCAGGCAAACCAAAGGGGGCGAAATGAGCGAGCGCGGGACGGACATCCAGTTGGATCGGTACGCATTGGAGGGGCTGCGCGAGATCATGGCGAGCGTGCCCGGCGGCATCGGCGCGGTGGTGCAGGCCTTTTTGGAGGATACGCCTAAGCTGTTCGGCAACCTGCGCCGGGCCTTGGCGGCCGGGGATGCGAAGGGGGTCGCCGCGGCCGCCCATACCCTGAAGTCCACCAGCGCAACCCTGGGCGTCACCGCCCTGGCGGAGTGCTGTCGGGAGATGGAGCAACGCGGTCGGGCGGGCGATCTGGCGGGGCTTGCGGCCCTGCAGGCCGAGGCCGAAGGGATGTTCGAGCGGGCCAGGCCGCTGTTGCAGGCGTGGCAGGATTGAGGAGAAAAGCGCAACGCAGGGAACGCGAAGAAGACGCAGAGGGCGCAGAGAGGGGGAACCGGTTGGGAGAGAGAGATGCCATTTCTTAAAGAAATGGCATCTCTGGAAATGGCATCTCTGGAAATGGCATCTCTGGAAATGGCATCTCTG
>Ga0116211_1001071_pt1 | contig 13393 bp, 11 predicted proteins | sample SaghotsprinmetaG_FD_94484 | JGI IMG/M metagenome (GOLD analysis project Ga0116211, IMG submission 94484) | Hot spring microbial communities from South Africa to study Microbial Dark Matter (Phase II) - Sagole hot spring metaG | ecosystem: Environmental > Aquatic > Thermal springs > Hot (42-90C) ... | reverse complement strand
GTGGTTCACCCCGTGGCTTACTGCAACTGCGCTTATGGTTATTGCTGTTGGTGGGCTGGTGGTTGCTCGCGCCACTGTCGGCGTTGTTAGCGCAATTGCTTTCCTCTGGTTTTAGTCGCACTGATGCGGTCATCATCGCAAGTTTCTGCGGACCATTGCTCTGTGTTGCTCTGATTGTGTTGGGGTTGTGGCCAAAACCTTTGCGCTGGGTGCTGGCGGCGTTGTTGCTGGGTAGCGGCTTGCTGCAGTTCGCCGTCGGTGACTTGCTATGAACGGTTTTGTACAGCGACTTAAACATTTGCATGGACTGATTGGTTTATTCACGGGCTGGTTATTACTGCTGGTTATCTTGAGCGGCAGTTTAAGTTTTTATCGGGCAGAACTGGATAATCTTCAGCTGTTTAAGTTTGCTGCTGTGCCGGAGTTGACCCCTGCTGCCTCAGGCCAAAGCGCGGCGCTTGCGCAAACATTTTTAGTGCAGCATGCGCCAATGGCGACGCAGTGGTATATCGAGTTACCACAAGCGCGCAGACCTTATCTGACCTTGCACTGGCTACAACCTGTCGCGACTGGTCAGCGCAATGCACAGCTCTACCAACAACTCCTGGATGCAGACAGTGGTAAACCACTGACGGCAGCATTACCGATTCAATTTGGTGCGACTGACCATCAACTGGGCGGGTTATTCTTCCAGCTGCATTACAACTTATTGCAGTTGTTTGGCCCGATCAGCCGCAGTGTAGTGGCGTATTTGGCGTTGCTGTGGTTGTTGTTATCCATCGCGGGGTTGTTGAGTTTGCGTGGCCGCTGGCGGACCTTGTGGCAGATTAAACCTTCAGAGTTACCCGCGGCAACTGCCCGAACCCTTAGACACAACCAGCTGGCGTTATTAACCTTACCTTTTGCACTGCTGTTTGCCAGTAGTGGCTGGTTAACCCAGATGTTCAGCGATAATCCAGCGCCGCAGCGCCAACTCTATCCGGATCAGCCGTATCAGTTTTATGCCGAGTTATTCCCACCGGCACAGCCTTTTGCCGGCGCGCGACAGAACAATTCGGCGCCGCTGCCGGATCTGGCAGCACTAGTGGTTGCGGCTGAACAACAGTTAGCGCTGCCGATCGGCAAAATCAGCCTGACGTTACCCGGTACCGCCCAAAGCACTGTGCTCCTCACTGGCAGTGCGGCGGCGCAAATCAGTAATCAACTGCCAAATATCCTTTTTAAGTATGACACCTCGGGTTGGCAACAAGTGCTTCGATCACAGAGCGACGTTGTAGCAAGCCAGACCCCGATTGCCCATAGTCGAAGTGTTTGGTATGGCTTGCATCAATCTTTGTATGCCTCTTCTGAACTGCGCTTTGGTTTATTTATCAGTGGCATGCTTTGCTGCTGGATGATTTGGCTGGGACTACGGAGCTGGTTGCAGCGTCAACCTGCAGCCTTCTGGCGACAGCTGATATTGCCGCTCACCGCAGTGGTGAGCTTTGCGTTGGTGTTGGGTTGTGCCGGGATGATCCTACTGCAACTATTACCGCTGGACTGGTTGGGTGGGTATGCGCTGAGCCAACAACTACTGGGTTTGATCGTCGCAGCTACTTTGGCGCTGAGCGTCAGCTGTTGGCATCGTTTCATCAGCGCAACAAATTAAGTTCAGACCAAAGTCCGGCTTGAATCTGTGCCTGAAATATGTAACTTTCTAAAGTATGCCGTGATCGGCGGACATGCCAGTGCAGTTTGCAAATCACTTGGGTACAAAAAGGTTCAATCAACCACAGATGCAGCCAACTTTAACCAAACATTATCGTCCAACCTCCGGCGTGTTGCTTGAGAGCATGCTGGCGGGTGCATTGAGCCAACTGTTCCAAACGATCGGCCAAGACACCTGTATTGCGGCGGTGATGGATGTGCTGGATATTGTTTGCCCGACAGATTCCTGCGGCGTGCTGGTGTATTATCGTCAGCAAAAGCCGTTGAGTTTATTGCATCGGTTTCATCCAGTGCAGCGACAGGTCGATGCCGATATTTACTCCACCGGGCCCTATGCGCTTGATCCACAATACCGGCTATTTTTGCAAGGTTGCCCCAGCGATGCTTATTGGCTGCGTGATATCGCACCGGATGATTTTTATTCCAGCCAGTATTATCAAACCTTTTACTCCAAAACCGGCGTCGCCGATTCGATTGACGTCCTGTGGCGGATTGACGAGGACACCGCGCTGGTGTTTTTTATGCAGCGTAATATCAACAGCAATGATTTTACCGCTGCTGATCTGCAAGCGCTGCGCTTGGTGTTACCAATGTTATGGTCGGCGCTGACGCGGCATTATCAATTGGCGGCACAATTGCCGGGCACAGTGCAAACCCATCATTTACAACACAAAGCTGAAGATAAAACCCATTTGCAGGTGCAATGTACCCTGAACAATTTCGCCAGTTCATTGCTGACCAAACGCGAGCGGGATGTTTTACTGTATTTACTGCGTGGTTATTCTTCAGCACTGACCGCTGAAAAGTTGAATACCTCCGATGGCACGGTAAAAATCCACCGCAAAAACATCTATCGCAAGCTGGATATTGGTTCACAAGCAGAACTATTTTCTTTATTTATCAATTGCATTCCATTCGCCGAGCCAGATGAAACCAGTGATCCACTGCAGTTTTATCAGCAATCCCAACACAGCCCGGTCTTTGCAACCGCGCCGAAACGTTAAACACCAGCTGTTCCCTTGTTGCGGGCTTTGTTCCACCACCGCCAGTCACCTTCTACTGCTAAAGGAGTAGCTGTACAGAATTCATCCAACGCTATCACTCCCTTGTTACCCCCAACTGGATATATCTGCTGACGGCCACTGCTTGTATAGTCCAAGAGACAGTGGTTTTTGCTGCGTTTTTTTCGGCAAAGCTAGTCCCAAGTACAAGAATAATAAAGGCATTGACTACTTAAATATCTGCCAGCGATCCGTGGGAGCGAACATACGAATGAAACATCCAAAGTTAAAAACAATCTCGCGTTCAGTGCTCGCCGCCGTGATCAGCGTGGCGCTGGGACAGCATGTTGCTTATGCCGATTTGTCGGTGGGCTCAATTTTTGGCCAAACCACCCAAGGCACAGTGGTGTCGGTGAAAAACCTCGACACCGGGCTGCAACGGCAGCTGACTGCCGATGGTAATGGCCGGTTTAATTTTTCGCAGTTGCCCAGCGGCCGTTATCAAGTCAGCGCCAATGGCATCAACCGTGAAGTATCGGTGGCGTTAGGCACCGGCACCCCCGTCAGCTTCGACGCTGACCAAATGGAGCGGATTGCAGTGGCCGGCGCCAGCATTAATCCGATTGATACTTCATCGGTGGAATCGAGCACGGTCTTTACCGCAGCGCAGTTAGATTTACTGCCGATTGGTCGTGATATCAGCGACGTGGCCATGTTGGCTCCCGGCACGGTGCGGGGTGATTCCGGCTTTGGCAAACTGGCGTCGTTCGGTGGTGCTTCAGTGGCCGAAAATGGTTATTACATCAATGGTTTTGACGTCACCAATGCCCGGACTTTTTTATCTTATGGTCGGGTGCCATTTGATGCGATTGGCGAGCAACAAGTGAAAACCGGTGGTTTTGGCGCTGAATATGGCCGGGCTTTGGGCGGCGTGATTAACGTGGTGACTAAACGCGGTACAAATGAGTGGAAATTTAACGCGTCCACCGTGTGGGAGCCTGCATCGCTGGCTGCGCATGGCAAAAATGTGGTGAGCCGCAGTGCCACCAGTCCTGACGATCGCAATTATTATTCGGCTTACCGCTCAGCGGATGAGACCGATCAACTTTCTTACAGCTTGTCAGGCGGGGGGCCGCTGATCGAAGACAAGCTGTTTTTTTACAGCTTAATTGAAGGCAAACAAGATCAATCCGATAGCTACAATGCCGATCGCAGTAGCCGGATGGAAAATGATTCGCCCAATGGCCTGTTAAAGCTCGACTGGTACATCACCGGTGAGCATATTCTGGAATTTACTGGCATTCGTAACGTCGAAGAGCGCGACTACACCACGTATTTGAATCCAGACGACCAGTTTTTTACTGGTCAGCATGGCAATGTGCGGACTCAATACAGTGAGCGCAGTGGCGGCAATATTCTGATCGGCAAATACACCGGCCATCTGACCGAAAACTTCACGCTCGGTTTGATGTATGGCTCGCTGGAGAGTGACGCTGAATACAGCACACCGGATCCACTGCCGGGCAATGAATGTCCGCTGGTCGATATTTATGATCAGGACACCGATGACATTATCGATGTCGGATGCTGGAACGAAATTAACATCAGAACCCTCAACTTTGGTCCGAATACGGACGAGCGCGAAGCGCTGCGGGTCGATGCCGAATGGGTGCTGGACAGCCATACCATTCGTTTTGGCTATGACAATGAAACCTTTACCTCAGCCCGCGCGGGCACCACCTATTCTGGCGGCGTGTTCTACCGAATTTATACGCCGGTCGATTTTGCTGACCGCTGGAATGGCCAAGACGTCGCTGCTGGCGCCCATGTGGTGCGTAAGCGGATGCGCGAAACGCCGTCCGGCAGCTATGAAGTGAAAAACTCGGCCATTTACCTAGAAGATAGTTTCCAACTCAATGACGACCTACTGATTTACGCTGGCTTGCGTAATGAGTCGTTTGACAACCTGAACAGTGACGGTATTTCGTTTGTCGATGCCGAAAATATGCTGGCGCCACGGCTAGGTTTTGCCTGGGACGTCAATGGCGATGGCAGCGCCAAAGTCTTTGCCAATGCAGGTCGTTATTTTATTCCAATCGCTGCCAACACCAATATCCGCGCCTCGAACTGGCAGTCGGTGACTACAGAATATTATCTGTTTGATGGCACTGTTGATCCAGTGACCCGCGCGCCGCGTCAGCTGGGAACCAAGCTGGGTGACACCCTGGAAAGTGGCCGTAGCACTTCGCCAGAGCCTGCGACTGTGGCTTCGGCTGATTTAGAACCGATGCTGCAGGATGAGCTGATTATTGGCTATCAGCGTGAGCTCTTTGATAACTGGACCGGTGGTGTGAAGTTGATCGCCCGTGAGGTAAAAAACGGCGTGGATGATTATTGCGGTCGTCAGGCGTTTATCGATTTTGCCGAAGATCAGGGTTACAACGATTTTGACCCAGATACGCTGGCCAGCTGCATTATTTTAAACCCGGGCCGTGATTTACAGATGGATATGGATGTGGCCGCCGATGGGGTGCTGAAGCGCGTGACAGTCCCGAACAACTATCTGCAACTGGAGGAATATAAACGGACTTATCAGGCGTTAGAGTTATTTTGGGAAAGGTCGCGCCAGGATGGTTGGTTTGTGCAGGGCAGTTATGTGTATGCCAAAAGTAAAGGCAATAGCGAAGGTCTGGTCAACAGCTGGTTGGAAGTGGAATCGCCCGGGTTAACCAACGATTTTGACCACAAGGTGTTTGTCGATGGTACCGATGGTTATTTATCCAATGACCGGCGCCATACGCTAAAACTGTTTGGTGGTTACGAAGTGACAGATGAACTGGAGCTGTCGGCAAATTTCCTGCTGCAATCGGGCCGGCCACTGAACTGTTTTGGTTATACGCCCTTTGATGTTGACGACCCAGAGTATGAAGTGTTTGAACGGTACGCCGCGTCGAGTTTGTATTGCCGCAATGAAGCCGGTCAACAAGTGTTGACGCAGCGTGGTCAGTTTGGTCGCACTCCATGGACATACAGCGTAGATGCTGGCCTGTCGTATCACCCGCAGTGGGCACAAGGTTTGTTGCTGCAACTCAAAGTATTTAACCTGCTCAATACCCAACGCGTCACTGAATATGACGAGCAAGGAGATCTGTCGCTGGAGGATGAAGGTCAAAACCCGGACTTCCTGCATGATCTGAATTTCCAGACCGGTCGTTCAGTGCGGTTAACCGCGCGTTATTCGTTCTAAAGTTTCTGCCTGCCGGTAGTTCGATGCGTGTTCGAGGTATCGCGCTACCGGCTTTTTTTCTGGAAGTAGCTGATGAAATTGCGATATGTAAGCTGCCTGCTGCTGGCGGTTGCCACGGGCCCTTTACTGGTAGCGCATCACTTGTCGGCGGCTGATGACACATTCATCACTGCTGCGGGCGGCAACTCTGTTGTGCTGGCAAGTAATGCGAACACTGGAAAAAGCACCCATCATGGCAAAGAACTGTGGTTATTTGGCGGTGGCGAACCGATTTGTTCCAGTGTGGAGCCGCAATATTGTGAGGCCTCTAGCAAAGCTGCGGCAGAGCAGCACTTTGTGGCGACACAGGCCTTTCGTGAAAAAAGCTTTTTGTTAACAGCATCAACCATTCAAGCGCTGCAGGCGTTACCCGGTTGGCCCGCGGCGGCAGAGCGCAAAGCGGCTGTGCTGGATAAACTTCTGCAGTTGCTGGCGGCAACCCCCGAAAAAATCTGGCCAGAAGCGGCGTGGCTCAGCGCATTTGAATCGCTTGATTTAACCGACGACGAGCAAAATCTGCTGGATGATTGGTTTGAACAACGACCCATTCTTGCGGATGGCCGCACAGCGCTGATGCAAGTCTACTATCCGGGGGTTGCGCCATATGTGCGGCAGATGTTTGAAGCTTTTGTGGCTTCAGCGAAAAGCCGCAGTGTGGCACAAGGTAAATTAAACGCGGACAATAAGCCAAAGCTGGTGTTGCTGACCGCTTCATCCAATGATCCACTACAGTGGGTTGATTATTATCTGCAGTTATTTACCGCTGCGGGCGCGGATGCGATGTGGTTGCCGTTGGAGCCTGCACTGACTGAATTCTCTGACATCTCATCGCCACAAGTTCGGCAACGACAGTGTGCTCAAATCAATCAGCAACGTTTTATCCATAATGGCCAGTACAACCGTAATGCCCGTTATCCGGAGCTGGCGGCTTATCAGCTGAAATTATGTTTGGCGCCGGAACAAATGGCCGCCATGCTGCAAAATGCCGACGCGGTCTTTATCAATGGTGGCGATCAGTCGCTAACGATGCGTAGTTTGCAATTTTCTAAAGGTTCACAAGCCGGTGAATTCACTGCGCTGGGTCAGTTATTGCAGCAAAAAATTGCTTCAGGCATGCCGCTGGCGGGCTCCAGTGCCGGAACTGCGGTGCAATCCGGGCGAATGACCGTTGTATCAGGCAAACCAGCGATGCCGATGCTGAGCGGCGGCCGTACCAGCAAAGCGCTGCAATTTGGCGCCTTTGCCGATGTGCCTGATGCACCGCTATGTCAGCTGCATCAGCGCTGCACCGCGAAAGCTGGTGCCGGGTATCTCACTTATAAACCGGATGGTGGACTACGTAGTTTCAGCCTCGGTGTCGCCGACACGCATTTTCGCGAGCGCGAACGTGAAGGGCGCTTAGCCCGCTTATTATTGGACACCGGCACCGACTTTGGTTTTGGTGTCGATGAAGCGACGGTGCTTCGGGCTAACTTTGTGACCGATGATACGGCGGATTTACAAGTGATGGGGCAAGGCGGGGTGTGGATTTTAGATGCCAGCCAAGCCAGCGCTATCACAAACCCCAATCCAACCTTGCACTGGCAGGCGACCGGTTTAGTGGCCAGTCGGTTGCTGGCTGGTGATACGCTGCGGTTTTCGCAAGGTGTGCAACAACCGCAGCTGCGCTGTGAGGCATCAGTCGCGCACGGCGTCGAACCCCGGCAGCAAACACTGGCTGGCACGCAGGTAGACCCTGACACTTATGCTGCCGTGGAGCAGCGTCGTTGGCTGGCAGCTGCAACACCGGTTCAAGCCTGTCAGCGCGAGGATGGCCGCTGGCGATATCTGCAATTGCCGCTGACACTTCAGGTGTTACCGGCCACCTCTGCTGTTCACTAAGGGAGCCAATGGATGATTACGCTGATCCAGCATGCAGAATGTTACGCACCCGCTGCGCTTGGCAGCCAACAACTGCTGGTGGCGGGGGACCGTATTGCGGCGATCGCACCCCAGATTGGCCTGCACGGCGAGCCACTGCAGGTGCTGGATGCCAGCGGTTGTTTAATAGTGCCGGGGTTTGTGGATAGTTTAGCGCACATCATTGGCGGTGGCGGCGAAGGGGGTTTTAGTACCCGCACCAGCGAGCTGAACCCGGCTGATGCGATGCGCGCTGGCGTCACGACCTTGGTGGGGGTGCTTGGTACCGATGCCATCACCCGTACTCTGAGCAACTTATTGGCCAAAGCGGCGGCGCTAAATGAAGCGGGGTTAAGTTGTTATTGTTACACCGGCTCCTATCAAATGCCGGTCCGTACTTTATTTACCGATGTGCTGGAAGATTTGGTGCTGATTGACAAATTTATTGGTGTGGGTGAAGTGGCGATTGCGGATCACCGCTCATCCCAGCCCACAGTGCAAGAGCTGGCGCGGCTGGCATCGCAGGCGCGGGTCGGCGGCATGCTCGCGGGCAAAGCCGGCGTGGTCAGTGTGCATGTGGGTTCAGCGCCGGCCGGTTTGGCATTGTTACATCAGGTAGCGGAAACTACCGATATTCCGCTGGCGCAGTTTTATCCAACCCATATTAATCGTAATCCAAGGTTATTGGCACAAGGTTTTGTGTTTGCCAAAGCCGGTGGCGCTATTGATTTTACTACCAGCACCACGGCGCAGGATCTGGCGCAAGGCGAAGTGCAATGTGCATTGGCGTTACAACAAGCATTAGCTGCTGGTGTGCCGCTTTCGCAAATTACCTTTTCCTCCGATGCCAATGCTTCGTTGCCGGAATTTGATCGCGAGAATAATTTCATCAGTTTGGGCGAAGGGCGTATTGCCAGTCTGTTTGAGGAAGTGGTCGCCGCGATCCGCTTAGGGGTTCCTATCGCCACAGCACTTTCGGTGATTACCGAAAACCCGGCGCGGGTGCTAAAACTACCGCAAAAAGGCCGTTTAAAAGTCGGCGCTGATGCTGATTTGGTGCTGTTGGACCGTGATACATTACAGATCCGAGCGGTGATGGCGCAGGGTAAATGGTTGTATAGCGATGGCACTTTGCCGATTGCAGGCGCCAAAGTTGGCCCTGTTGTGGGCAAATGATGGTTTGAATATCTGTTATATACCCTGCATCTTCAAGGATGAAGGGTGCTACCCAAAATCATTGAAGATGCAGGTAGGCGGCGACTGAACGAATCCCCATGAGCATAGCGCTCTATGCGATTGGGGTGAGTAAAGGCGACCAACACCCCTGTAGCTTCAAGGATGAAGGGTATATATGTCTTTTGGTTATACCGAAGCACTTTTTGATTCTTTTTATCCCCGTGAATTTGCATTAGTCTTGCAATTATACAACTGGGTGTTCAGACGTCTGAATATCTGAAAGTGAGTTTTGCACCAGCTGTGCCGTTGACTAGGACAGGTGCAGCATACTCACAACACCAGAGCACAACCAATCGCATGGGGTTTATCTTGGCCTTTTTTTCAAAACATAAAAAATCGGTATTGCCGGGTTTTGGCCTGTCGATGGGTTTTAGTATTTTTTACCTAAGCCTGATCGTCTTTTTACCGTTATCCGCGTTGGTGTTAAAAACCTTTGAGTTGAGTCTGGATGAATTCTGGCAAGTGGTGGCGAGTGAGCGGGCGCTAGCCAGCTATCGGCTGACCTTTGGCGCTTCTTTTGCTGCGGCCTCGATTAACTTAGTATTTGGCTTACTGGTGGCTTGGGTGCTGGTGCGCTACAGCTTTCCGGGCAAAAAAGTAATAGATGCCTTGGTCGATTTACCATTTGCATTGCCGACCGCTGTTGCTGGTATCGCCTTGACGGCCCTGTATGCGCCTAATGGCTGGATTGGTCAATATTTCCATGCCGCTGGTATTAAAGTCGCTTATTCAGCCTATGGTGTGACCTTGGCACTGGTGTTTATCGGCTTACCTTTTGTCGTGCGCACGGTGCAGCCGGTGCTGGAAGATATTGAGAAAGAATTGGAGGAGGCGGCAGCCAGCCTTGGTGCCAGCCGATTGCAGACCTTTGCCCGGGTCATCTTTCCAGCCTTGTTGCCTTCCTTATTAACAGGGTTTGCTCTGGCTTTTGCCCGTGCCATCGGTGAATACGGTTCAGTGGTTTTTATCAGCGGAAATATGCCGTTTAAAACGGAGATCACGCCACTGCTGATTATGACCCGTCTCGAGCAATTTGATTACGCCGGTGCTGCGGCTTTGGGAACCGTGATGCTGCTAATTTCGTTCGTGATGCTGTTATTAATCAATCTATTGCAACACTGGAGCAATCACCGCTATGGAGGTGCAAAATGAGCACTGTCGCTGCAAAGGATCCAGCAAGCCGGATTACGATCCGGCAGGCTACGGCTGAACCCTTATGGTTAAAAGTACTTTTGACCACGCTGGCGCTGGGCTTTCTAACCCTCTTTTTATTATTACCACTGGTGATTGTATTCGGTGAGGCCTTTGCCAGGGGGTGGCAGGTTTATATCGACTCTATAACCGAGCCGGCTGCCGCACATGCGATTAAACTTACTTTGTTGGCAGCGGCGATTGCAGTGCCTTGTAATGTCATTTTTGGTTTGGGTGCCAGCTGGGCCATTGCCAAGTTCCAGTTCCGCGGTAAACAGCTCTTAATTACATTGATTGACTTACCGATTGCGGTGTCGCCGGTGATCGCCGGTTTGTGTTTTATGTTGTTGTTTGGCGCCCGTGGCTGGTGGGGCGAATGGCTGAATGACCATGACATCGCGGTCATGTTCGCCGTGCCTGGTATTGTGCTGGCGACCATTTTTATTACTTTCCCGTTTGTGGCACGTGAACTGATTCCGTTGATGCAGGAACAAGGCCGCGAGCAGGAGGAAGCCGCACTGACGCTGGGCGCCAGCGGCTGGCAAACTTTCCGGCGGGTGACTTTACCCTCGATTAAATGGGCGCTGCTGTATGGGATCATTTTGTGTAATGCCAGAGCCATGGGCGAGTTTGGCGCGGTGTCGGTGGTCTCGGGTAAAATCCGCGAACAAACCAATACCATGCCGCTACATATAGAAATTCTATATAACGAATATCAATTTGCCGCAGCCTTTGCCGTGTCATCTTTGCTGGCTTTGTTGGCACTGCTCACCTTAGTGCTAAAAAGCACATTAGAGTGGCGAGCGGCCAAAGATTACGCAGAAGCGGCTAAAGTGCGCGAAGTCGGGTAGCCTGAAAACCGGGACGTTCAAAAGGGGTCGGCGGATCAATGGGGTCAGAGTCATTGATCTCTCGTTATCAATGACTCTGACCCCATTGATGCTTATGCTTTTTACTGCTTTGGGGGTTGCTGACGGCTTTGCTTCTTCAACTTGGAAATTTGGTAGATGACCAGACTATAACTGATCAAAAACAACAGATTAAAGGTTCCGACCGCGTTGGTGGTGAATGCTTGTTCACTTGGCATCAGTACCATTTTCACCAGTGGCAACAGCATCGTTGCAAACATCAACGCCAACACTGAACTACTTTGCACAAACTTCACCAGCAACGCCAAACCCAGACTCGCCAGCGCATATTGCAAATGCCAATGCCCCTGATACAAGCTTTGGCTCGTCAGTGCAACAGATGCCAGTACCAGCAGATAACTCAGCGCAAAAAAATACCCCAGATAGCGTACGGCATTTTGCATGGATACTCTCCTTGGAAGCGTTTTGGCGGCAGTATGCCAGTGTCGCTGCAATAAGCGAAGTATCTTTTGCCAACGGGCGTGGGGGCGACGGCTTCTTTAGATTGCGTACCTTTTACCGTGACTCGCTGCATTGGACCGTCGTAGTCACGGTCGTTGCTCTGGTTAAAACGGCTGCGCTGACCGCACATCCGTTTAGCAACTCTTCTTGACCGTTTAGTTGTCCTGATACTTCAGGCCATGCTGCGCATCTTGCATATCCACTGCCGCCAATACTTCAACCAGTGACTTTTGGTGATGGTGTTGCCGGATCTCCCGCGCACGGGCTAATTCTTGCTTTATTTGATCTTCGTCATCAGGTTGATATTGGTTGCCGAGCAAATGTTGTACTGCCTCCTCTTTTAACAGCAACTCGCGCAGCGCCCGATAATTGGCTTCGAAATCAAGATGGGTTCCAGCTGCGTTTGCCCGATACATGCCTTGTTGATACACCGAGTAAGCATATTCTCTGAAGATGATTTCGCAGCTTTGCACGTCGACGATATAAAACTCGGGTCCGCTGTCGTCCTTGGCCCACTCGTTCCGAATCGACTTCTCTCCGGAATTGATAATTTTCCGACGCTGACTTTCAAAGCGGGATTGATAGACAGTGAAATGATCATGCACCAAATGATTGGCGCGATCGGCGACCAGCGAAGTCGCTTTCAAACACACCTGCGAGCTTTTATCGCAGTAGTGTGTTTTCACAATCACCATCGCGGCTTTTTTCGCTGGAGCGATCTTTTTACTATGTTCGCAGACATCTTGTTTGGTGTAGAAGGAGTGCTGGTCGTTTTTAATCAACCGGGTTGGTAGCAGCAATTCACTGTCCGCACGAGCGGGAGTGGCAGCGGTTACGGCTGCTAAAATAACAAATGCATAAGTCGTTGTTCTCATCGCAAGATTCTCCCTGAGTTTGAACTGTATATTTGCGGATCCGAACTGAGAGCGATGGATTGCAGCGGACCATAGATGCAAAAATACGCTTCGATTATTTGCAAGGTAGAACAAGGCAGCTCTGAGTCTTGCTTTCAGGTGACCAGCGGGGGCAGTTTTGGGATGAACTGAACGACTTGCTCATGCTGGTCTGAGGCTCGACAAACAGCACGCAATAAAAAAGCCCCGCGGTTTGCACCTGCGGGGCTTTTTGTGTTTTTTGCATACTTGCAAAAATTCCTTCGGGACCAGCTATTCGGCTACTTAGCTTTTAGCAGCAAGGTACAAAGGGTGCTCTGGAGTTCAAGCTTACTATACCCTTATTCCTTGAAGATACGGGGGTTGTTGGCCGCCTTCACTCACCTCAATCACATAGACAGCGATGCTCCTGAGGATTCGCTCAGTTGCCGCCTACCCGAATCTTCAATGATTTTGGGTAGATGTTTAGAGTATCGATTATCGGGATTGCACATCGTCATATGCGGTCATTCGTCACGATCGGAGATACGGCGACGATATACCGCCATTACACCCAGCAACAACAAGCTCCCGAACCCGACACTGCCACCACCTCCAGAACTCTCAGCTTTCGGTGCCGGATCACTGCTGCGGGTCGGATCCAATGGATATTTGTCACTCAAATCCGGCACGCCGTCATTGTCATCATCCGGATCGGCATTGTTGCCGATGCCGTCGTTGTCTGTGTCTACGCTTTCCTTTGGATCTAACGGGAAGGCGTCATTGACATCTGGCACGCCATCATTGTCATCGTCCGGATCGGCATTGTTG
>Ga0116211_1001059_pt1 | contig 13461 bp, 13 predicted proteins | sample SaghotsprinmetaG_FD_94484 | JGI IMG/M metagenome (GOLD analysis project Ga0116211, IMG submission 94484) | Hot spring microbial communities from South Africa to study Microbial Dark Matter (Phase II) - Sagole hot spring metaG | ecosystem: Environmental > Aquatic > Thermal springs > Hot (42-90C) ... | reverse complement strand
TGGTGACCACAGGGCCCCAGCCGCCGCCGCCCACCGCGTCCACAAATCCGCCCAGCAGGCCGAGCTTGGCGACGTGCTTGGGAGGCTTGCGGTTGGTCTGAATCTTCTTGAACACCTTGGACATGATGTACAGGCCCATCAAGAACAGGTAACCCGCCACAAACGGCTTGATCAGGTCGCCATCAATACTTGACAGCAGCCAGGCGCCAACGGTGGCCCCCAGCAGCCCAGGGATCAACAGCCTCAGAAACAGCGATCGGTTCACGTTGCCCAGCTTGGCGTGAGACAGGCCGGACACGCCGGTCGTGAACACCTCGGCGATGTGCACGCTGGCACTGGCCACCGCAGGCGAAGCCCCTGAGGCCAGCAGGAAGGTGGTCGACGTGATGCCATAGGCCATGCCCAGTGCGCCGTCCACTGTCTGGGCCAGCAAGCCCACCAGCACCGCCTTCCAGAACTCGGAACTGCTCAGCGTGTCCTGAATCAACTCGAAGCCCGTGCGGCTGTGTTCACCATTGAACAGGCGCGAGCCGAGGTAGATCAGGACGCCGGCGAGCATGAACACCACCGCCCACATGGCGATGCGCATGACCGGATGGTCGGACGGGTGGGTGATGTCGTCTTCGACAGGCGGCAGCCCGAGCGCTTGGTGCTCGGCGTTGATCGTGTTGTCAGACAGGTCGAGGTTGCGGATCTTCATGCTGGAGCAGCCCGTGCACATGCGACGCCCATGGACGGGCCCCACAATCGAGGTCGGGATGCTATCGGGCTTCCATATATATGAAAACGATTTTTTCAGAAGTTGTTAATAGCCATAAAGAATATAAGACGCCGCGCCGGCTCGTGCTGAGCGGTCTGTCGGCATTGGTTCTGGCGCTCTCGGGCTGCGCGAGCGCGCCGCCTGAGGTGCGTCCGCTGCCCGCGCCGCCCGTCGTCCCCTCACAGCCTTCGGAGCCGGTCGCCACGCCTCGTCCCGCCGAGCGACCTCCGCGCATCGGCCTGGCCTTGGGCGGGGGCGCTGCGCGCGGTTTTGCCCACATCGGCGTGCTGCAGGTACTGGAAGAGCAGGGCATCAAGCCCGACTTGGTCGTGGGCACCTCTGCCGGCAGCGTGGTTGCCACGCTCTATGCCGCGGGCCGCACGCCCGTGGAGATGGGGCGCATGGCCATGACGCTGGACGAGTCCACCATCACCGACTGGGTGTTTCCGGGGCGCTCGGTGCTGAAGGGCGAGGCCCTGGCTCGGTTCGTGCGCGGGCAGGTGGGCAACAAACCCATCGAGGCCATGCGTTTGCCGCTGGGTGTGGTGGCCGCCGATCTGCAGACCGGCCAGCCCGTGCTGTTCCGACGGGGGGATGCCGGCGCTGCCGTGCGTGCGTCGAGTGCCGTGCCGGCCGTGTTCGAGCCTGTGCGCATCGGCGAGCGGGAGTACATCGACGGCGGCGCCGTCTCGCCGGTGCCGGTGCGCTTTGCCCGTCAGATGGGCGCCGAGGTGGTGATCGCGGTCGACATCTCGGCTGTGCCGGAGGGGCAGCCAACGCGGCGGGCCACCGACATTCTGCTGCAGACCTTCAGCATCATGGGCAAGGCGCTGGGCCAGTTCGAAACGCGTGACGCCGAGGTCGTGATTCGCCCCAAGCTGGAAGGCATCGGCAGCGCCGATTTCAGCGCGCGCCGCCTGTCCATCCTTGCGGGCCGGGAGGCCACGCTGATGGTGTTGCCCCAGATCAAGGCCGCTGTCCGGCCTCGTTGAAACGGCCTCAGCGCGGTGTGCCGAAAGGGGCGCCTGCCAGGCGGTCGCCTGGCTTGACGCCACGGCGGCTGAACCAGCCCTGGTTCATTTCCAGAGCAAAGCGCACTGGTTCGGCCGAGCAGTGGGAGTCCAGGCTGCCCGCCTTCATCTCGGCCACGTTGACAACCGTTCCGTCGTCGCGCAGGAACGCGATCGACAGGGGAATCAGCGTGTTCTTCATCCAGAAGCACTGACGTTCGGGCCGGTCAAACACGAACAGCATGCCGTGATTGACCGGCATGCTGCTGCGGTGCATCAGGCCGATGGCATGTTCCTGGGGGGTGCGGGCCACCTCGGCCTTGATGTTGTACATCCCGGCGCCCAACTGGATGACCGGCAGACTCTGCGGGCCATCCAACGCGGCAGCCGACAGACTGGTCAGGCTCACCGCAGCGATGGCGAGCCTCCGCAGCAGGCGAACGAAGGGTCGCGAGGAAGGTTGCGCGGAAGGCCGCGAGGTCGGGCGCCCGACGGGGCACGCTGCGTACGTGCCAATTCCGCCGATTTTGGTGGGGGGCGCGGCTTCGCTGACAATGAAGGGTTGGCTCATGACGAGGACTCTGGCGCGGTGCCGGGTCTGGCATCGATGTGGGCCTGACTGTAGCAGTCTCTTCTCTCATGAATGCCGCTGTGAATGTGCCCTTGGCCGATGGCCAGCCGCTGCCCTCTCTGCCACCGCTGACTTCCGCCCAGGTGGCGGGCCTGGATGACCCCGAGCTGCTGCGCCAGTGTGTGCTGGATCAGGTGCCCGGCTCATCGCTGCGGCGCATCGGGCTGGGCCTGTCGGGCATGTACTGTGCGGCCTGCTCCATCACCATCGAGGATGCGCTGCGTGGCGTGCCTGGGGTGTCCGACGTCCAGGTGCAGGCTGCCTCGCAGCGGGCGCGCATCACGCTTGACCCCTCTGCCGTGCGCCTGTCCGACCTGGTGGCGGCGGTCCAGCGTGTGGGGTACAAGGCGTGGCCGGACGCGGCGGCACGAGCCGGCCATGAGCGGCTGAAAGAGCGTAGGCTGCTGTTGTGGCAGTTCGCCGTAGCGGCGTTCTGCATGATGCAGGTGATGATGATCACCTTCCCCCAGTACGTGGCCGGGCGTGACGAGATTCCGCCTGACCTGTGGAACCTGATGAACTGGGCCAATTGGGTGTTGAGCCTGCCCGTGGTGCTCTTTTCCTGCGGGCCATTCTTCCGCGGTGCCTGGCGGGCGGCCATGCAGGGCCGCGTGGCCATGGACACGCCGGTGGCAATCGGCATGGCAGCCGCGTTCATCGTGTCGACCGGCGTGACCTTTGGCTATGACGAGGTGTTCGGCCCGGATGCGTACTTCGATTCGCTCACCATGTTTGTGGCGTTCCTGCTGGCTGGGCGCTGGCTGGAAAGCCGTGCGCGCGAGCGGGTGACGCAGTCACTGGAAGCGCTGTGCGTTCGGCTTCCGGAGGCGGTCGATCGGGCGGTGGACCCGGCCGCGGCATTGGCCCAGGCCGAAACCGAATCGGTGCCAGTGTCGGCGTTGCGCCACGGCGATCGCGTGCGTGTGGCTGCGGGGCAGGCGTTTCCCGCTGACGGACAAGTGCTGGAGGGGCGCACCGAAGTCGACGAGTCTCTGCTGACCGGGGAGTCGCGTGCGGTGGTGCGCGAACCCGGGCAGATGGTGGTGGCTGGCAGCATCAACCTGTCCGCGCCCGTGTGGGTCAGCGTCGAGCGCCTGGGGCCGGACACCCGCTACCAGCAGATCGTCTCGCTGGTGCAGCAGGCGATGACAGAAAAGCCGAGCTGGATGCGGGTCGCCGACCGGTTCGCCAGCCCGTTCCTGTGGGGGGTGCTGGTGCTGGCCGCGCTGGGCGGGCTGGTCTGGTACTGGATCGATCCGAGCAAGGCCATCTGGGTGGCTGTGTCCGTGCTTGTGGTGACATGCCCGTGCGCGTTCTCGCTGTCGGCGCCGTCGGCGCTGCTGGCAGCGGCCGGCAACATGGCCACACGCGGCGTGCTGGTGCGCCGGCTCGATGCGCTCGAAACCCTCGCCCACATCGACGAGGTCTACTTTGACAAAACGGGCACGCTCACCGAAGGCATGCTGACGCTCAAGGCGGTGACCACGGCGGATGGGGGTGAGATGCCCCTGGCGCCAGACGGATCAGACTGGCGCACGCGCTGGCCCCAGGCTGCGGACCTCGCCGCGCATTCGCAACACCCGCTCTCACGCTCGCTGGTCGCCGCGGCAGAAGGCGAGGGCGGCTGGGCGCGGCAGGCCTGGGACGAGGTGCATGAGCTGGCTGGGCAGGGGGTGACCGCGCAGGCAGCTGACGGGCGCACCTGGCGGCTGGGCCGGCGCGACTGGGTGCTGGCCGGCCATGGTCCGGCCTGGGCTCTGGCAGCCGAGCGGCCACGGGTGTGGTTGGCAGCGCACCGTCCAGACGGCTCGCTGGACGAGGCCACACTGGTGGGGTTTGTATTCGATGAGGTCTTTCGACCGCAGGCTGCGCCGGCTCTGGCCGAGCTCGCAGCCCAGGGCATCCGCTCGGCCATTCTGTCTGGCGACCAGCGTGACCGGGTCGAGGCAGCCGCCCGCGAGCTTGGTCAGGTGGCCGTGGCCGGGGCCGAGGCCACGCCCGAGGACAAGCTTCGCCTGATCGAGCAGGCCCAGGCCCGGGGCAAGCTGGTGGCGGTTGTGGGCGACGGCATCAACGATGCCCCCGTGCTGGCCAAGGCCAATGTCTCGATCGCGCTTGATCAGGGCGCCGCTCTGGCACAGTCCCAATCCGATTTGCTGGTGCTCAATGGTCGCCTGTCTGGCGTGCCACAGGCTGTATCCATCAGCCAACGTGCACTGCGCATCGTGAAACAGAACCTGACCTGGTCTGCCATCTACAACTTCAGCAGCATCCCGCTCGCGCTGGTGGGACTGATGCCCCCTTGGCTTGCGGGGCTGGGCATGGCCCTCAGCTCGCTCGGGGTGGTGCTCAATGCACTTAGACTCGGCGCCGCGCGTCACTGACGGCAAACCACTTCGTCATGGAAATTCTGTACGTTCTGCTACCCGTCTCGGTCCTGCTTGTGCTCGCCATCCTGGCGGTGCTCGGCTGGGCTGTCTTCAATGGTCAATTTGAAGACATCGAACAAGAGGCCGTTCGCATCTTGAAGACAGAAGACGAAAAAGGTGAGGATAAGGTTGAGCCTCATCAATATTGAGTAGTGGTTTGCCCTCACAATTCAGCCTGCAACAAAGGAGAACAAGAGATGGCAACCACCCACTCTGCCACCTATAACGACACGGTCGTGCGGCAATTCGCCGTCGCGGCGGTCGTCTGGGGCGTCGTCGGCATGGCGGTCGGCGTCCTCATCGCGTCACAATTGGCGTGGCCGGAGCTCAATTTCGGCATTCCCTGGCTGTCCTACGGACGGCTGCGTCCGCTGCACACCAACGCCGTGATTTTTGCGTTCGGTGGCTGTGCCCTGTTCGCCACGTCCTACCACGTTGTGCAAAGAACGTGCCAGGTCCGCCTGTTCGGCGGGCCTTTGGCCGCTTTCACGTTCTGGGGTTGGCAGTTGGTCATCGTCCTGGCCGCACTGTCGCTGCCCATGGGCTTCACCAGCGGCAAGGAATATGCCGAACTCGAGTGGCCCATCGACATCCTGATCGCCGTGATCTGGGTGGCTTACGCCGTGGTGTTCTTCGGCACGATCGGCATCCGCAAGGTGCGCCACATCTACGTGGCCAACTGGTTCTACGGCGCCTTCATCATCGCCGTGGCCCTGCTGCACATCGTCAACAGCGCGGCCATCCCGGTCGACCTGACCAAGTCCTACTCGGCCTACGCCGGCGTGCAGGATGCGATGGTGCAATGGTGGTACGGTCACAATGCCGTGGGCTTCTTCCTGACGGCTGGCTTCCTGGGCATGATGTATTACTACATCCCCAAGCAGGCTGAGCGTCCGGTCTACTCCTACCGCCTGTCCATCGTCCACTTCTGGGCGCTGATCTTCACCTACATGTGGGCAGGTCCTCACCACCTGCACTACACCGCGCTGCCTGACTGGACGCAATCCGTCGGCATGGTGTTCTCGCTGATCCTGCTGGCGCCTTCGTGGGGCGGCATGATCAACGGCATCATGACCCTGTCGGGCGCTTGGTACAAGCTGCGCGATGACGCCATCCTGAAGTTCCTGATCGTGGCCCTGTCCTTCTACGGCATGTCCACCTTCGAAGGCCCGATGATGTCCATCAAGACCGTGAACTCGCTGTCGCACTACACCGACTGGACGGTGGGCCACGTGCACTCGGGCGCCCTGGGTTGGGTGGGTCTGATCTCGATGGGTTCGCTGTACTACCTGATCCCGCGCATGTTCGGTCGCAAGACCATGTACAGCGTGCCGGCCATCTCGCTGCACTTCTGGGCGGCCACCATCGGCATCGTGCTGTACATCGCCGCGATGTGGATCGCTGGTGTGATGCAGGGTCTGATGTGGCGTGCGGTCAACCCTGACGGCACCCTGGTCTACACCTTCGTCGAGAGCGTCAAGGCCAGCTACCCCTTCTACGTGATCCGCGTGGCGGGCGGCCTGCTCTACCTGGGCGGCATGATCCTGATGCTGTGGAACACCGTGATGACCGCCATGGCCGGCCGCGCCACCAACGCGCCGATCCCCCAGGCTGCGCCGGCTCACGCCTGATTGGAGAATCTCATGGCTGACAACAACCACAAGCCCAAGCTCTTCTCGCACGAGCGGATCGAAACCAGCAACTTCCTGATGATCGTTTTGACCCTGGTGGTCGTCGCGGTCGGCGGCCTGGTCGAGATCGTGCCCCTGTTCTTCCAGCAAAGCACGACCCAGCCGGTCGATGGCCTCAAGCCCTACACCGCGCTGCAGTTGGCCGGTCGCGACGTCTACCTGCGTGAGGGCTGCTACGGCTGTCACTCGCAGATGATCCGCCCGTTCCGCGCCGAGACGCTGCGCTACGGCCACTACTCGGTGGCGGGTGAGTTTGTCTACGACCACCCGTTCCAGTGGGGCTCCAAGCGCACGGGTCCGGACCTCCACCGCGTGGGCGGCAAGTACTCGGACGAATGGCATCGTGTCCACCTGATCAACCCGCGTGACGTGGTGCCCGAGTCCAATATGCCGGCTTACCCCTGGCTTGAGAACGCGCCCGTGAATGCCAAGGGACTCGCACCGCGGATGGAGGCCCTGCGCAAGGTCGGCGTGCCCTACAGCGACGCCGAGATCAAGGCCGCGGAGATGGAAGTGCAAGGCAAGACCGAGATGGACGCGCTGATCGCCTATCTTCAGGTCCTGGGCACGGCCCTCAAGTAACAAGGAGTTGCGCAATGGACGTCATGGATCTGAGAAGCCTCTTCACCGTGGCATGTCTGGGCGTATTCGTGGGCATCGTTGCGTGGGCCTACTCGCGCAGCAACAAGTCCCAGTTCGAAGAGGCAGCGCGCCTGCCTCTTTCTGAAGATTGACTGGAGGCTCTTCATGAGCGACTTCGTATCGAGTGGATGGGCGTGGTATGTGGCCGCGCTCGTCGTGGCCGGCCTGTTGTATTGCGCCTTCGTGCTGATTGGCGCCGCACGCCACAAGGTGATTTATGACGCGCAAGGCAACGTCGACAAGACGACTGGCCACGTGTGGGATGGTGACCTGCAGGAGTTGAACAACCCGCTGCCGCGCTGGTGGCTGATGCTGTTCATCATCACGCTGGTGTTTGCTGTGGCTTACTTCTTCTTCTATCCTGGCCTGGGCATCTACCAGGGCAGCCTGAAGTGGAGCGCCACGGGCCAGTTGCAAAACGAGATTGCCAGGGCCAAGCTGGAGCAAGACACGATCTTTGGCCAGTTTGCCGGCAAGTCTCATGAAGAGCTGGCCAGCGACCCCGCTGCCATGGCCATCGGCCAACGTCTGTTCCTGAACAACTGCGCTGCCTGTCACGGTTCGGACGCCAAGGGTTCCAAGAGCTTCCCCAACCTGACTGACGGCGACTGGCTGCATGGTGGCTCGCCCGAGAAGATCGTCGAGACGATCGCACAGGGTCGCCAAGGTCAGATGCCGCCGCTGGCAGCTGCGGTGGGCTCGCCGGAGGAAGTTCGTCAGGTCGCGCACCATGTGCTGAGCCTGTCCGGCAGCGGTCACAACCCCGTGCTGGCTGCGCAGGGTCGGGAGAAGTTCAAGGCCGTGTGCGCGGCGTGCCATGGCGCCGACGGCAAGGGTAACCAGGCCATCGGCGCGCCCAACCTGACCGACAAGATCTGGCTGCACGGCTGGGGTGAAGAGGCCATCGTGAGGGCCATCAACAATGGCATCGTGAACGTGATGCCGGCGCAGAGCCCGCGTCTGTCGGACGACCAGATCAAGGTGGTGGCCTCGTATGTGTGGGGGCTGTCGAACACGACCAAGGTGGCCGACGCCAAGTAAGGTCCAGTCAGAGGGGGCGGTTGCCCCTTCTTGATCCCCATCAAGCCAAAGGCAAAAATCGAATGCGGCGGAGGCGCCCCATGATACCCTGATGGGTATATGGCGCCTCCGCCGCTTTTTTGTGTGCCGTCATGAGCGAAACCGCGAATTCCTCCACCCCTGCCGCCCCCAATCGCGAGGATCGGCGCGAGCAGGTCATCTCGCTTTACAAGAAGAGCGAAACCATCTACGCCCGTGCCGTCGATGGCTGGTTTGCCAAATGGCGCTGGGCCATGGTGTGGGCCACCCAACTCGTGTTCTACGGCTTGCCTTGGCTGTCTTGGAATGACCGTCAGGCCGTGCTGTTCGAGTTGGACACCAGGCGCTTCTACATCTTCAACCTGGTTCTCTACCCGCAGGACTTCATCTACCTCACGGCGCTGCTGGTGATCTCGGCCTACGGGCTGTTCCTGTTCACCGCGGTGGCGGGTCGCTTGTGGTGCGGCTATGCGTGTCCGCAGTCGGTCTACACCGAGATCTTCATGTGGATCGAGCGGCGCTTCGAAGGCGATCGCATGAAGCGCATGAAGCTAGACAAGGGGCCTTGGACGCTGGAGAAAGCCTGGCGCAAGGGCGGCAAGCATGCCGCCTGGATTGGCGTCGCGCTGTGGACGGGCTACACCTTTGTGGGCTACTTCACGCCCATCCGTGAATTGGGCTCGTCCGTCCTCACCCTGGGCATGGGGCCGTGGGAAACCTTCTGGGTGCTGTTCTACGGTTTTGCCACCTACGGCAACGCCGGTTTCATGCGCGAGCAGGTGTGCAAGTACATGTGTCCGTATGCGCGCTTCCAGAGCGCCATGTTCGATCGCGATACGCTGATCATCAGCTATGACACCAAGCGCGGTGAACCGCGGGGCGCCCGCTCGCGAAAGGCCGCAGCGGCGGACAAGGGGCAGGGCGACTGCATCGACTGCACGCTGTGTGTCCAGGTCTGTCCCACCGGCATCGACATCCGCAACGGCCTGCAGTACGAGTGCATCGGCTGCGCCGCATGCATTGACGTCTGCAACGGCGTGATGGACAAGATGGGCACCCCGCGGGGCCTGATCCGCTACACCACGCTCAACGCCATGGATCAGGGACTCAACCGTGGGGAGATGTGGGCCCGGGTGGCGCGCCCCCGCGTGCTGCTCTATGCTGGCATCCTCGTGCTTGTGGCTGGGGCCTTCCTGTACAGCCTCTACACCCGACCGCCGTTCCGTGTAGACATCGTCAAGGACAGGGGCGCCTTGGCCCGTGTCGTGGACGACGGCTATGTCGAAAACGTCTATCGCATCCAGGTGATGAACGCCAGTGAAGCCGTCCAGCGTTATCGCATCGGCGTGGACCAGCTGCCGCAGGCTGTGGTTGAAGGCGGGCAGGATGTCGTGCTCGGCCCCGCAGAAGCTCGCTGGGTGCCCGTCGCGGTTCGTATCCCGCCTGAAACGGCCGCCCGACTCGGCAGCGGCAGTGTCGGTATGACGGTCGTGGTCGAGCAGATGCCCCAGGGCTACGCCGCTCAAGTCGATGTGCGCGAGAAGTCCACTTTCATGATTCCCCGCTGATATCAGGAGACACCATGTCTGCTTCCGCTGTTTCTTCTCCCGAGGCCAAGCTGAACCCCCCGTGGTGGAAGCTGCCCATCGTGTGGCTCGTCATTGCCGGGCCGGCCATTGTGGTCGTCGCAGGGATTGCCACGGTCGTTGTTGCGGTGCGCAACGTCGATCCGGTGCTGGACACCTCGGTAGGCCATGTGGAGTCGGCCAAGGACTTGCCGGCCTCCAAGGCGCGCAATCACGCCGCCAGCCCGGATGCTGCGGTCGACCAGGCGCGCTGAGCGAGACGCCCCCTGCAAACCCCCAGGGGTTTGCGGGTTAATCCTCGTGGCAGTCTGACACGTCCGTCACATCATGAGGCGTCTGGTTCACGCACTGAAGGAGGTGCCCATGACCCGCCGCTCCGTGTTCGTCGCCCAGGTGCTCTGGCCCACGTTTCTTGTGGCCGCCGTGCTTGAAATGGTGGTGTTCTCGGTGGTCGATCCGAACCACCTGCAGATCGGGTCGTGGCAGCCGGATGCCATGACTGTCTACAGCCTCAGCTTCCTGGTGTTTTGGGCCTTGGCGGCCGCCGGGACATTTCTCTCGTATTGGATGACCGCGGCTGTGCCCCGCTCAACGGGCCGCCGCACGCGCCGGGGACGGCGCCTGGCGCATCACGCACACGGCTGATGCGCGATGGCCGCCAGTCAGGCGGCCGTCTGGCTGACTGCGGTCAGCAGCGCGCGTTGTTGACCAGCGCGCGCAGACCCGCTTCGTCCATGATGCGGATGTCGCGCTGCTTGACTTCCAGAAAGCCCTCTTCCTGGAACTTCGAGAACGTGCGGCTCACGGTCTCGAGTTTGAGGCCAAGGTAGCTGCCGATTTCTTCGCGTGTCATGCGCAACACCAGCGCCGAGGCCGAGAAGCCCCGCGCGTGCAACCGCTGCGTGAGGTTCAGCAGGAAGGCCGCAAGGCGCTCTTCGGCACGCATGCTGCCCAACAACAGCATCACACCATGGTCGCGCACGATCTCGCGGCTCATGATCTTGTGGAACTGGTGCTGCAGGTCGGATACCTCGCGAGAAAGGTCTTCCAGCTGCGAGTAGGGGATCACGCACACCTGGGAATCTTCCAGCGCAATCGCATCACATGCGTGGCGGTCGGTGCTGATGCCGTCAAGGCCCAGCAACTCACCGGCCATCTGGAAGCCCGTCACCTGGTCACGACCATCTTCCGCCGAAATGCGCGTCTTAAAGAAGCCTGTGCGCACGGCGTAGAGCGAGCGGAATGGGTCGCCCGTGTGGAACAGAGCCTCCCCACGCTTGACCATGCGGCGCGAAGCCACCAGATCATCGAGGTGGTTCAGCTGCGTCTGTGTCAGGCCGACCGGCAGGCACAACTCACGCAGGTTGCAGCTGGAGCAGGCGACCTTGAAGGAATCCAGTCTCATAGGACGGGATTGTGACCCACATCCGTCCGGATGCGAAGCGGTGCCGCCATGCACACAGGGATTTCGGTCAGCCCGCTGTTGGGGCTCGATGGAGATGGGGGTGGGGTTGAGCATGAGCGACCTCAATGTTTGCTGGGATTGTTGCTGTTGCTCGCCGACAGACCTTGAGCCACATCAACCCTGCTCGCGTCAGGGGTGGCACAGTGCCGCCATGACACATCTGGCTCACTCCCCAGCAACCCATCCCGTGCCGGTGGCGGTGACTCCCGAACTGCTGACGCGACTCGACGTCAGCGGTCCTCGGTATACCTCCTATCCGACGGCTGACCGCTTCGTCGAAGCCTTCGGGGCAGCACAGTACGCCCAGGCGCTGCAGCAGCGCGGCACCGGGGGCGGCGCCGTGGCCGGCCCTTCCGTGCCTTTGTCGGTCTACGTTCACATCCCGTTTTGCGAGTCGGTCTGCTACTACTGCGCCTGCAACAAGGTCATCACCCGGCATCACGAGCGGGCGCAGCCCTATCTTGCATCTCTCAAGCGCGAGATCGAACTGGTCACAGCGCAGCTGGGTGGGCGGCAGACGGTGTCGCAGCTGCACTTCGGCGGGGGCAGTCCGACCTTTCTGAGTGACGATGAACTGGCCGACCTGATGGCGACGTTGCGCGAGGCGTTCAAGTTTGTGCCCGGCGGCGAGTACGCCATCGAAGTCGACCCCCGCACGGTGGACGCCCCGCGGTTGGCGCGCCTGGCGCAGGCGGGCTTCAACCGCCTCAGCCTGGGTGTGCAGGACTTCGACCCCGAGGTGCAGAAGGCCGTGCACCGGGTGCAGCCGTACGAGCAAGTGGCCGAGCTGATGCAAGCCGCACGTACACTGGGGTTCGATTCCATCAACGCCGACCTGATCTACGGGCTGCCGCGCCAGACGCTGGCGAGCTTCCGTCAGACGCTGGAGCGCATCACCACGCTCAAGCCGGACCGCATTGCGCTGTACGCCTACGCGCACCTGCCGCAACGCTTCAAACCTCAGCGCCGCATTGATGCAGCCGAGTTGCCCCCGGCGCAGGACAAGGTTGCGATGCTCGCCATGGCCATTGAGGTCTTGCGCGAAGCTGGCTATGACTACATCGGCATGGACCACTTCGCGCTGCACCACGACAGCCTGGCGGTGGCCAAGCGCCAGGGGCGGCTGCACCGCAACTTCCAGGGCTACAGCACCCACCCTGACAGCGACCTGATCGGCCTGGGGGTGTCGGCCATCGGCCGCGTGGGGGCGCACTACAGCCAGAACGCCAAGAGTCTGGAAGACTACACCGATGCGTTGGCGCGTGGTCAGCTGCCCATTGAGCGGGGACTGATGCTGTCAAGAGACGACCTCGTGCGTCGGGCGGTCATCATGGCGGTGATGTGCCAGGGGCGGGTGGACATCGAATCCATCGAGCTGGCTTACCTCATCGACTTTCGTAGCTACTTTGCCGCGGAGCTGCAGCAGCTTGCCGGGCTGGTCGACATGGGGCTGGTCGAGCTGGAAGACGACGGTGTGCGGGTGACGCCGCTGGGCTGGTACTTCGTGCGCGCCATTGCCATGGTGTTCGACCGGTATCTGCAGGCTGACCGGCAGGTCGAGCGGTTTTCGCGCATCATCTGAGCCGCGAAGACGCGGCCATGCCGGCCGCATCGAGGGTTTGTCGTGCTGAGTAGCCTCCTGTTGACCGCGTTGCTGATGGGCCTGGGTGGCATGGCGCACTGTGCCGCCATGTGTGGTGCTGCGTGCGCCGTGGCCATGCCGGGCGGCGTGCCCATCAAGGCCTTGATCGGGCGCAGCCTGGGTTATGCGATGCTTGGTGCGTTGGCGGCGGCCAGTGCGGGGGTGATTGCCCAGGTCGGTCGGCAGGTCGCCTTCTTGCAACCTTTCTGGATCATGCTGCTGGTGGCAGCCGTGGTGCTGGGGCTGTGGCTCGTGGTCACCGGGCGTATGCCTCAGCGTCTGGACCATGCAGGTCTGACGGTGTACAGACGGGTGCGCGCACGCTGGCAGGCGTTTGCCGCGCGGCATGTGGACGCACCGTGGGCGCCGGCCACGCCGCTGCTGGCTGGCGCACTATGGGCTTTCCTGCCCTGCGGGCTGCTGTATGCCGCACTGATGGTGGCGGCACTGGCGCCCAATGCCGCAGGCGGCGCAGCCGTCATGCTCACTTTCTCTCTGCCCAGCGCGGTGGGCGTGTGGGCGGCCCCGTGGGTGCTGGGGAGCAGG
>Ga0116211_1001047_pt1 | contig 13543 bp, 22 predicted proteins | sample SaghotsprinmetaG_FD_94484 | JGI IMG/M metagenome (GOLD analysis project Ga0116211, IMG submission 94484) | Hot spring microbial communities from South Africa to study Microbial Dark Matter (Phase II) - Sagole hot spring metaG | ecosystem: Environmental > Aquatic > Thermal springs > Hot (42-90C) ... | reverse complement strand
CTGAACGGTATCGCCGACCTGCAATGCCGCGCCCCCCAGCCATGCCTGCAGACTGCTCAGGACACGCCCCTCAGGCACCAGCAACTGAGCCTTCTGCCCCCCGTTCGCTAACACCTCAAGCCAACCGGCCAAGGCCTGATTTTCATAGGCAAACAGAGAGATCAACCGGGCACCCGCAACAGGCTCAACACCCAAACCACGCAAAAATGCCAGGCGCATGCCCTCGTCAGCCTGAAAAGCCCGCCGCTGCGCCAGCAGCTCACGCTCACGCAGCAGGCCGCCACTACCGGTGGTAAACCCTGGGAAAAAGAAGAACTTCGACAGCCCATTGGATTGCAACGAAGGCAGGCCATGGCACCCTTCCACCCAGTCTTCGGCACTGAGGTACTCCAGGTTGAGCCACAGCACTTTGCGCTTACGCTTGGCCATCGCCTCGATATAAGCAGCGGGCAGCTCACAGGCAAACGCCTCTATAACCACGTCGGCCGACTCAACAACCTGCCAGTCAGCGCGCCACAAACATATCTCGACCCCTTGCTGGATCTGCCGCGGCGCCTGCGCATCGGCCTGAGGGCACAAGCGTACAAAAGCCCCCAGATCATCCACCCACAAGCGCACAGCCAGACCATGCTCGGCCACTAACTGCCGCGCCAGGCGCCAGGTCACGCCAATATCGCCGTAGTTATCAACCACGCTGCAGAAGATGTCCCAGGTTGCGCGCATGCGTCGCTCCATCAAACCCTACACACACCATAAAGGCCGCCAAACCAGCCGCAAACAGCAGAAACGAAAAAGCCCGACACAGGGTCGGGCTTTTCGTCAATCAATCTGGCGGTGAAGGTGGAATTCGAACCCATCACAACGCCAGCTCAATTCGTCACTATTCAGCCCAAATCAATGACTTACCGCCAGCCAGCGTATCAATCAGGCTCTATTCGGCACAGTGTTTTCGACACTTTATCGACACATCAGCAACCGGCAACTGCAGACAGGACACTTCATGCAAACCTCTGCAAGCGAGTCGCCATCATTCCACGAACCAAGCCATCGGGTGTAGACTTTGGCAAAAATTGGCAAGAGGCATGCCCAATGAGCACCATGAATATCTCCCTGCCAGACACGCTCAAAAGCTTTGTCGATGAACAAGTGAACCAACGCGGCTATGGCACCAGTAGCGAATACGTTCGCGAATTGATTCGCAAGGATCAGGATCGCCAACACCTTCGCGGCTTACTGCTTGCCGGTGCTGCATCCGCCCCAGCCGCCCCTGCCGATGCTGACTACTTTGAATCGCTCCGTACCCGTGTGCGGAATACTCAAGGATGATGCAAAAGCCAATCATCCCGCGTGAGCTGGCCAACCAAGACGTAGACAACGCCATTGCCTACTACTTGGAAGAACAGGCCGAAAAAGCTGCATTGGGCTTTATCGACGCCCTGGAACGAGCCTACAAACAGATCAGCCGCCACCCCGCCTCCGGCTCTGCTCGCTACGCCCATGAACTCGATCTGCCCGGATTACGCTCCTGGCCAATCCAGCGCTATCCCTACCTTGTGTTCTATGTCGAGCAAGACACATACATCGATGTTTGGCGCGTACTGCACGAAATGAAAGATCTGCCCAAATGGCTGAGCACCTCAGAAGAGAGTTAGTCGGCACAATAAATCCAGCATTGCCAATATCATTGTGGCGTACTGAAAAACTACTGAGCTAAGGAATTACAAACTGATCAACGGACGATCACTGAAGCAATACGACTTCCCTGTCGCCCTGGGCATTACCCATCTGACAACAGCAGCGTTCCTGCTAAACAGTGGCGAATCTCTTCCGTCATGGGTCACTTCATACAGCTACTTTACTGCGCTGACGTGCATTGTCCTGTGCCAGATTTTCAAGCCTCACAAAGGCTTTCTTACCGGCCTCGCCCTGGCGTTCGCCATCACGGTAATAATCAGGGCAATCAACATGTCACTGGTTAGCCTGCATGGCCCTGGGGTGGACTACCTAATGGGGCTGATGGGTGCGATAGCTGGCACAGTTGCCGCCCTGATCTACTCCAAATTCAAGCCTAGTCAAACCTCTGGGATAGGCTCTGCCTTGGAGTGTATCGGAGCCTTGGGCGGCTACCTCCTCAGCATGTTTATTTCGTGCAATACCGTAATTTATTGCGGCCCCGCTTTCTCATGGGGAACTTAACCATAAAACCAAGATGAAGGGGGCAGACTTCTGGTCAATGCCATAAAACAAACCTGCCCCTTTTCCGCTCTTCTTTGTTGTTTGATCTAAAGCCAGACATTCATTTAACGTGCAATACTCTCTAAAACACCACCAGTAACATCAACAATCATGTCACTTGCGTTGTAAATCACGCCTGATCGATTTTCCTCAACGATGAGGTCAAAACCATTTGCCTTACCGTAGCTGGCCACAATTTCTCTAGCGCGAGTTTCAGTTTTTTGAGCCACACTACGTTCATGCACCTGCCTTGCCTGACGAAGCTTGTCATGAGCCTGTATTTTAAGACTCAAGTCGGCAATGAGTTGATCATCGCTAATAGCGTTTATACATGATTGATAAGCCCCCGTAGCTTCAACCCGCTCACGGTATTGTTGAATGTAATAACTTTCGCTTTCTGCCGAAGAAAGCACAATATTAGGTTTCTTAGGAATCATGCTCTGAGGCAAGTGCAGTTTTTTGCAATTTTCAGAAGCACTACTCTGCAATCGTGCAACTTGATTTCTAATCCTCATATATTCATCCTCGCCATCCCGCACTGCTTCTAGCTCAGCCGGGTATGGGTTTTCAGCTACCACTACGTCTTTTACTGCCTCACGGACTTTATTGACATCAACGGTCGCCCACTTTACAGGCCGAAGACTAGATAAATTGATATCGCAACCAGAGATAGCAACAACTGCCAAACACAGGGTTACTCGCTTAAACATATATCTTTCCTTGACTTATCTTATACTTAACTATGCATAGGCATGTTGAGTCGCACGGGGACGAATAGTGCCCTGTCAATTCACGCTAGCGCTTGCTGACCATTCTTTGCAGCGGTCAAAAAACTCCCTGTCTTGCCACACCGAAACGATAGGCTCGGGCTCAATCTGTGCAATGAGTTTTCCGGTCTTGGCAGCATCGCCGGCCAGACACGAAAAATAGGCGAAATTGTTTATATTCCACTGATCAGGGTATTGAGCTAATACATCGTCAATCCCTCGGCTCATCTTACCCCACGCCACTTTAGACTCGGTAAACAGCTTACTTCCGTAATAACGCTGGGAGGCATACCAATAGACACGCGCATACATGCCTGATTTATCTTTTGCCGTCGTATATCTAACTGCCTTTTTTGCAAAACTGTTTATAGCTTCAGGGCTACCATTCCACACGGGTGAGTGATAATCGAATGCGACAAAATACAGTTGATAATAATAGGGGAACTTGCTGAAAGCCTCATTTTCAAGACGTGTAAATCGCTCTGAATCCCACCGCTGAGCCGTTGCCACTCGAAACATAGCTTCATACCAGCGAGGGTCTTTAGCTGCTATGGCTTTATTTTCCAAAAGAAAGTTTTCAGCTCTTTTTATATACACATCAAAAACTGTTTTTCTCATCAAATCAGGCAGAGCCGAATTAGATTTCGAGTACCACCAAGCATAAAATATTAGTGTATTAGCATAGGTTATATAGCCTGACGGCTTACTTGGATCTGCAGCTATCCACTGCTTGGCTTGATCTTCAAGTTTCGTCCATTCGCCTGAGTCCTTTCCTTTTAAACTTTGAAGGATCCCAGATTCAACCGAAGACAAGTACCACGTCCCACCCGGCGTCCTCTTTTCCTCTGCCAAATACTTATCAGATTTAGCGTTTAACTCATCGAAAACCCCGTTCTTGAAATTTTCAGCAGTACTTCCAGACAACACATTCCTGAGATCTAACTCGCCAAGCATCTCAAAATACTCCTCCTCAGTCGTAATACTGAGGGGCTCCCTATCACCAAACACATTGTGCCGGGAGTGCGCGTAAATTGTGCCGCCATCAGCGGTACCCAGAACCAACACAACCCAGTAATTCCTTAGCTTATTTCGTGCGATTTCAATCTCAGCGCCAAGCTCACCCTTAAACTCAAATTTCTCACCTGGCTTTAGTATCTTGTTAACCATTTTCTTAGGGCCGGGCTGAGCAATATTCCAATTCCCGTCATTACCCAAGTAAGCGAACCCAACACCTACGTAATCAATCCATTTATTTTTCTCATGCTTGGGGTTATTCGTTATCTCCAAATCTTGAATTTGGATTTTAGTTAAATCATCACCTGCTTGAGCAGCGCCTTTTGCCTTAAGCATAAAAGCCCACTCTGCTTGGTCTTGTTCAAATTCAAATGCTATATCTTCAGCGGACACATTCCCCGCGCAGAGCATCAGAGACAAGATAACAAATACCATCAATCTTGATTTCACTGCACACATCCTTTCCATTACTGTTATTTCCAAAGTTAATATCACGCTATGGCGAAGCAGCCACAATAGCGCTCAGAATCATCCCATCGGGCTAAAATTGCTCGATGCTGAGCAATAGCGCTGCTTCATCCGATCACTATGATCCTGGCGATCATTGTCGTAGCGTGCTCGCCATGATTTGCATTCTTCGTGGTAGTGCTGTTTGGCGGCTTTGCGGCATTCGCGGTAGTCGATTGAGCCTTTGCGGTGGTTGGCGCATACGCTGCTGCTGTCGATGTAGTTATTGACGGCTACCCACTCTGCTAGGTAGTTCGTGCCGCCATTCCAGCTCTTGATCCACTTCGAGGTGTGCTCTCGCCTTACGGTGTTCGTCTTTCTTTCCGTACTGGTGCTGGTGGCTGCAACCTGTGTGTAGGTTGGCGGTGTGTAGGTGCTGGCCGGCTGTTTGGGGGTGTAGTTGTTGTCGTTGAATGAGTTCTGGCTTCGCTGCACCGCTAGCGCGGCTTGCTGCTCTGACCATTCAATATCAGCTTGGCTAGGCGATGGCTGGGCAACCTGTGGGGCGGGCTCAAAAGGCACTGGGGCCTCTTGGATGGTTTGCGAAGGCTGGCTGTAGGTTTGGGCTGGCTGCTCGCTGAATACCGGCTGGCCGCCAACACGGATGGCCTGCTTAAGCTGGTTTACATCGATGACGATTGGCTTGGCAAATAGCGCGATCAGCCCCCATGTGATCGCTGAACCAACGCCCAGGATGACGACCGTACGCCATGGGGATTGCTTCTTGTTGTTGCGTATATAGTCCGGCGCATCATCCCAGTCTGATTTCATAACTACGTCCCTGTAAAAAAAAAATCTATCGCGCCCAATAAATCAACCAATCAAATATTTATCGCCCAAGCAAGCTACCAAGAACATTATTCGCAGAACTATCAATACTACGTTCAGCATAGTTATATATTGCCATTAATGATTCCTTTAGCTCCGGCCTCTCTCTGGAAGAAAGAGAAACCACTGTGCCTTTATCCTGCTTACTCAAGACCTGGAATAAATACTGACTCTCTTCCAAGGTAGCATTAAGCGCACCAATCAAGGTGGCCTTTTTTATCAAATTTTGGGAGTATCTTGATGGTGACTCACTAGCCTTTTGGATTGAAGCAATCAACCCACCCCCTTGATCCCAATGGAATATAGAGGGACTTACCTGAATCCAGTTAATTGACCCGGACGATGAACGCCTGGCAATCTCATTCAAATTACCAAGCAACTTCATGGTTTCATTATTCATCTACATTGCCTCAATACTATTCTTCTCAAACAAGCCAGTAATATCTGCCGTTATATCACTAATGCTCGAAAAATGACCTTGCATAGCAAAATATATGTTATTTGCTATAGCATCTTCATCATCTGAAATCTGTGGACGCACATTATCTAGAGCTCTTTTTGCCTCACTTATAACTATAGTCAAATCGTTTTTTAACTGAGCTATATCATCCCTATCATTAAATGGCGCAATTATTCTTCTAAGCCGTCTCGAAACCTCGTTTAAAAGATCCCGAGCGCTCTGAAAATCGAGATTATAATCTAACTTATCTAATCTCTGAGCTATTTCCGTTAGCTCAATCGTAAGGGACTGTATTTTTACTGTCCTAGCTGCAGCCGATGCAGCCTCTTTAGCCTTTTTTGCTTGCCAAAAGGCCATAATTGAAAAAATAACGCCTATCACTCCAACTATTAAGTTTATCCAAAACTCAGAGCCTTCATAAAAATTCTCATTTAAAATTTTTAAAACCTCACCTAAACCGTCCTCTACTTTCATACTCGAGCCTTACTTAATTATTTTGATTCATATCAATTGCGAGAGAACCAGCGCCTAGCTACTTCCGTTGTAATCGCTATCCCGCGTTTTGATTGGGCAAGTTTGAATCGGCTTCTTCGTATCCAGGCGACACCTGTCCTTTTGTAGGGTCTACCTCCCCTTTCCAAAGCCATAGCTCGTAATGCGGGAAGGCCTTCAATAGCTCTTCCATGTCCTCGATCCGCGTCTTCACCTTCATGTCGGTGGCTACGGTCTGCCACCTACGGCGGTTTTTGATAGTCGTTGCCTGGGCAAGCCTTGCGGGGCCGATATGGCGGACAAGGGTTCTAAGCCTTTCTTCAATCATTCCAAAAAGCTCTAAAAAGCAATGACAAATAATTTGATAGACAAATATTTTGTCATTAGGATTGCTGTCGACGACAAATAATTTGTCACTAGGGCATTTTGTCCTAATGACACGAATAGTGACGGAACGAGCATGGAACTGGAAGAGCTGGAACCTTCGAAGCTTATAGGCCCGCAACAGGACGTTGAAACCGTCGAATCCTGGGCGGATCGCAACGGCCTTACTTACGGCACTGCGCGTGCCTGGGCCATGAAAGGCGTAGTGCCCACGGTAAAGCTCGGCAAGCGCCGCATGGTGAATAGCACCCTGTTGCGCTCCTGGCTGCTGGAACAGGAGTGGACGGCATGAGCAACGGGCCTTGCGTCGTTCAAGTAGCCAGCTACCACGGCAAAAGCCATCAGAAGCGCTGGCACCGTTGCTTCCGTGGCGACTCTCGCCAGGAATGCCACCTCTTCATAGATATGGCTGTAGCTGACGTGGTTGCAGATGACCCGCTGGCCTCGTTGCTCGCCCAGGAACAAGCCCGCGAGAACTTCCGCATTTACAAGCTGTGGGGTATGGCATGAGCGCTGACCTCTATAGCAAAGAAGCCTTCGCGGCCCTGGTTGGCGTTCCGGTTGAAGTGGTCGCTAGCTGGATCATGCACGGCAGAGTCCCCAGCGTGAAGGTCGGCAAAACCCGACTGGTGCTGTTTACGTGGGTGAACCCATGAGCCGCACAGACGCGCAATTCAAGCTGCGCATGCCTGCTGCACTGCGCGCTCAGGTCGAGCAGGCCGCCAAAGAGGCGCGCCGCTCCCTGAATGCTGAAATCGTCCTTCGCCTTGAGGCGAGCTTTGCCCAGGTAAAGCAGGAGGTTTCCCAGTGATCTACGCCAGCTCCGGATACCCAGGCGAGGGCATGAGCTATGACGCCATTCAGCTACAGCAACCAACAGCACGCCGAGAACTGCGACTGCTCTGTCTGCTGGTCAAAGGCCGAGATGGCCAAGCCCGATCCTTGCCCGTCCACACTTTGCGACCAATGCCGCCCCGCGTCTGCCCGACCCGTGCGCACTCTCAAGATGCGCCTCGTCGCTGGTGCCTGGACGCCCTTGCTCTCCCAATGGGAAATCACCCTGGCCTTTATCTGCGCGAAACACACGCCAAGCGACCGACCACCGAAGTATTGGAGCGTTGTGGAAAACATCGGCAAGCCCGTGCCTTTCGTACCGCTGCACGAACCTTTCGAGCTGGTGGGGTGAGTGCATGAAAGTCTCCTTCCGCGTCGGCCGCTATCTGTTGGCTTTGCTCTGGCACTGGTCGCTGCCATTCGCACTTGGCGGCGTGTTTGCCTCCGTGCTGGCTATCCAGGGCGTACAGGAAGGCATCGAACTGCTCGATGAAGCCCTAGACGCTTCTATCACCCGAGTGGCTGACGCCTGCGCCATCCCGCCGGAACCACCCAACCGAGGATCGCCGCCTGTGTCCGGGGCTGGTTTACCAGTCGCGGGCGCAGGTGGCGAAACGGGATGACAAGGGCGAGGCCCTTGGTGTTTTTACTTAATACATCAACACAATTGATGTGTGCTTAATTCAAAAAGCTCAATTAGTTCCAATTCAGCTCAATGTTTAACGCAAAAACTTAAATAATCAAAAGATTTAATGATGGTTTTAATCGCTGCAAAAACTGCGTATTAATAACCAGGCAATTCCACCGCAAGCCGCGCCACACCTAGCAGATAAAGAACTTTAGCAGTTCTTCTGCTTGGGATTACTCGGCCTGCAATAAGGCAAAACCGCGCACTAACGCGCAACTAAGCGAGGAAACAAAAGATGGCACGTTCAACTATGGAAGTTGCATTTCTCGGCACTCAACGTTTCGACGGCGAAAACGGCCAGAAGTACATCAAAGTGTTTTATGGCGATGAGCCGGACGGCAAAACCGAACACGGCCTGTCCATCATCGGTATGGCTGCTGAGGAAGATGCAGCCGAAGAAATCTTCGCCGCTGGCACCCGCTTCGAACCCCTGCAACTGGTACGCATCACCTTTGACGTGGCACGCGGTGGCCAGAACAAGGGCAAGAATTTGGCCCTGCACATCGAAGCGGTAGACACCAAAGCCAGCCGCGCTACCACCCCTCAAGCCAACGCCCAGCAGCAGGCCAAGCCCGCTGACCCGGCCAAGGCATAAGGCCCACTGCCGTGCTGATCCGTGACCGTGTGTTGTGTGATGAGTGCATGTGTGTGATGGGCCAGCTCCATCACATGCCTGTCGATCACAGCGACCACTTCACGGACAACAGCACGGCCCCCGATTACTGCGTGTGCCCTGACTGCAAAGACGCCTCAGCCGCCCAGCCTTTACCGGCTGACGACTAAGCGCCTTGCAGCAGGCCACGCACAACCCCGGAGGCATCAGGTATGGCGAGCTACTTAGCCAACATCACCTTGGGCGACCTCTGGGCGCTCCAATTCATTCAAGGCGTCGTGACCATCATGGCCCTTGGTTTGATTCACGGGCATCAGAGGTAACGGGCTATGGCTTTCACCTGGGGGCAATACCTCGTTATCGCTGGGCTGCTCATTGGCTCTCTGGGTATCGGCGTCGCCTGGGGTGCTTTCCGGCTCGGCTGGAAAGAACTGATAGACGCATCAACAAGCTGAGGATGTACCTATGTACCAAAGCAAGAAAGAAGTCGCCATGCGTGGCGGCCAGCTCGTACAGCAAGAAGGCACCAGTGTCGGTAAAGCACTGGGCGGCAAAGCCGTGGCTCTCTTCCTGACCGGTTCCGCTGCCCTGACGGCGGGTTCTGCAAACGCGGCCATCACCGTTCCCCAGGAACTGCTCGATGTGTTCACCGATCTGGCCACCGCCTTCGGCACCCTGGTGGCGGCCGGTGCCATCCTGTTCGGGGTGATTCGCGGCACCTTGGCTCTGTTCAAACTGGCTCGCAGCGTCTTCGGCGCAGCTGGGGCTTAACAGGCCAGGAGGCTAATAGATGCGCGCGGCTATTGGCCTTCGTTTGCTGCTTGCCCTCACCCTTATGGGGTGGGGGCAATTGGCGTTTTCTGCTGATTACTTCTGGATTTTACGTAGTCCTAATGGCATTGCTGGTGGCCCCTATGCCTCGCCATCAATTGCATGTGCTGTCCTCAACTCGATAGATCCTTCTAGACCCCATACACCTATTGCCACTTCTGACCCTCGCCATTTCAACTGTTCAAACAGTACTTTTTGGGCTTATCGCGAGGGCGGCACATCCTGCTCAGCGGGCTCCACCTATAACCCGTCAACAGGTGAATGCGAAGGGCCTAAAGATTGCTCCTCCCATAACGGCAAATTCATCATTGCGGCTGTTTCTGGCTCTCAGGCCGGAAACTCCTATGCAACTCCTAGCACTGTTTCCGTAGATGGTGCTCGTTATGTTTCTGCACCTGACGGCAATTCTCGTTGCAAGCCAAATTTCGACGGATCTGGTACAGCTATTTGTGCCGTTAAATATGGCGGTGATGGTTCCTGCATGCCCGCTGGTCATTCCGAATCTGACGATTTGACTGAGGGCACCTTTGTCGACGTCACCGACACTTCAACTGGTGATGAAAAGTGCCTTAACTTCGGTGGTAAAGAGCTGTGCTTGTCGCCCGACAACGCTGGGTGCGACGTCTATAACGGCAGCCCTTGGTGCTATCAAACCGGCGACAACTGCGGCGAGGTAAAAGGCACCTTTGTGTGCTTCCCCAAAACAGCCCGCCAGTGCACTTACGTCAACGGCAAAATGGAATGTATCGACACCGGCAACCCACCCGGATCTAAACCGCCTGCTTACATCCCGCCGACTTCCTCCGATCACCCCTACAACGGCGGCAACGCCGATGGTAATGACAAAAACGACCCCAAAGCTCCAGGCACTGGAAGTGACACGAACTATGTCGGTGGTGGTGGCCCACCCACTGATTTGAGCCAGACCAATGATGAGCTGCGTGGCTTGGGCGACAAGCTGGACGAATCCACCAGCCTGCTTGAAGGCATCAAGGATTTATTGACCGGCGACGGTGACGACACCGGCAATTCTGATGGTTCTGCAGCTGATGCCGAGGCCGAAGGTGCGGCCGTGGGTAATCAACTCGGCGATGCCATCGCAACCCAAATGGAAGCCGTCGACGAAGAGCGCAACGAAGAGGTTGAGGGCGTTCTCGACCAGCTGCCCAACCAAGTCAGTCAGTGGTTTGGCGCGGATGGCTCCGCTGTCGGCCTCGATTTTATCGACAACATCCTTCCAGCACCTGTGGCCTGTGCCGACTATGTCGTGCCGTTCGCCATCCAGGGCTACACCGCCAACATTACCCTGCCGGTCTGCGCCCTCATGCCCTACAAGCCGATTTTGGAGTGGGTCATCTATTGCCTGACGGCCATTGGTGCGTGGCGCATTGGTTACTCGGCACTGCGCCAGGAAGACGCTAAAGCCGCGAAAGGAGGCTTCTGATGGGCTGGATAATCAACTTCTTCAAGAAGCTGTTCCCCACCGCATTCTCCTGGCTGGCCAAGTTCCTGCTGGGCCTGATCATGCCCATCTTGGCCCCGATTATTCAGGCGGTTGCCGCACTGCTGCGCAAGATCGGCATCTTCCTGCTGATCATCGCCGCCATTGGAGCCGCAATTGCCGTGGTGGCGGCTGGTATCGACTACGTGGTGTCGGGCATTGGCTCTCTGGTCGCGCCTGACCTAGTGGTCGTCGGCCGCATGTTCTTACCCAGCAACCTGTCCTTTTGCATTTCGCTGCTGGTGTTTCTCAAGCTCAAGTCCCTGGTTTTCTACTGGGTGACCAAGCTCTCCGAAAAACTCATTCACACCTGAGCACTGCCATGGCCGTCTATATCGTGACCGGCAAACTTGGTGCCGGAAAAACCCTGCTGTGCGTCATGCGCATTCTCGACTACCTCAAGCAACGGCGCCGGGTGGCGGTGAATGTCGATGTGTTCATGGACAAGCTCTGCAAACGCGACAACAAGCATTCACGCCTTGTTCGCTTGCCTGACCTGCCGACCGCTGATGACCTCACCGGCCTGGGCGTTGGCTGCGATGTGTATGACGAAGAGAAATTCGGCGGGATTTTCCTAGACGAAGCCGGGGTATGGCTCAACTCCCGCGACTGGAACAGCGGCGGGCGTACCGACCTGCTCAAGTTCTTCCTGTTCCTGCGTAAGCGTCGTTGGGATCTGTGGTTATGCGTGCAAAACGTCAATGTCATCGACAAGCAGATCCGCGAATCCATTGCTGAGCATGTCATCTACATCAACCGCCTCGACCGTATAAAGCTGCCGTTTCCTGTCGGCCCACTGCTCCGAGTGCTGTCCCTTGGCCTCTTCAAGGGACGGCTCCCGAAGATGCACCAGGCCATCGTCAAGTACGGGGCCAAGTTCAACTCACCCAAGGTCGATGACTGGTTCTACCGGGGGCATGACTTCTACAGCTTCTACGACACCACCCAGGAATACGACAAAGCCTATGACAAAGGCTCCTACTCGATGCTGCCGCCTGGGTATTGGCGTCGCCCTGTACCCACTGCCCAGCGCAACGCGGGGTTCTACATGCGCACCACAAAAATCTTCTTCAAACGCTTCGGCGTCATCAAAGGTTTCGCGGCGGGTGCCCTGGTCGCGCTAACAGTCAGCGTGCCGGTGTTCGGGGGTATTGCAGCATCGCGCCACTACGCCCAGGCACCCGTTAGCCATACCGCCACCATCACCAGCCAACCCTCTGCACAAAAGCTCACCAGTGAGTTTGAGGGCTACCGCATCGCCACCTACGGCGAGTTGGCCGGCCAGACGTTCTACATCTTTGTTGATCCCGATGGCCGCCGCATCAAGTCCGAGGATCTGTTTAACCGCGATGTGCTGGTCAAGGATCGCGGCCCCCGTGAGGCCCTGTTGGTTCGGGGCGATGAATTTCTATCAATCTACAGGTGATCCCATGACCTCCCGCGTGCACAGCTGGTTTTGCCTTTACGTCATCTTCTGGCTCAGCGTTTTCCTGTTAATGGCCCCGCCTGCCCAATCCGCTGAGCGCGTCGAACTGTATGACGCCACCCTGCAGGATTTTGTTGAGTGGTCAGCTGTTCAGCTCAACAAGTCGGTGGTGGTTGGCTCGGATATCCGTTCTGCGCCGGTCTCCATCTTCGCCACCTACAGCAACGACAAAGAACTTGAACAACTGCTGGAAAACGCTGTGCAGTCGTCCGGCTTTCACTTCTCCTCAACGCCGACCACCATCCGCATCAGCGCGCAGCAGATCCCCCAGTCACCCGAGCTGGTCACTGAGGTGATGCAACTGCAGCACCTGCAGGCCGATTTTGCTGAACAGTCGGTGCGCGATGTACTCAGCTCTAGAACCGATAACAGCGAACCGGCATCGACCCAGCTGATGGTCACGCCGTCACCGACCACAAACGCCATCATCGTCACCGCCACCGCCCAGCAACTTGACGCGATACGGCAGGTCATCACTGAAATCGACCAACCGCGGCGACAGGTGGAAATCACCGCGGTTATCGCTGAGCTGTCTGATGATGACTTCACCGCACTCGGCCTCAACATCACCGGTAAAACTGATCGCCTCGACCTCGCTGGGGCCTCGTTGCGGGCAAGTGATAAATCCGACCTTGGCTTTAGCCTGACCTTCTCCGGGCCGACCATTTCGGCCTTCCTGCAGGCCATCAAAACCAGCGGCAGCAGCCGGCTACTGTCCACGCCCCAGCTGCTCACCCTAAACCGGGAAGCCGCCTCCATCGTCGTCGGCCAGAATGTTCCGTTTATCACCGGCCAGACCACCAGCGGCTCTACACCGGCTTCCGATCCCTTTCAAACCATCGTGCGCCAGGATGTAGGCGTTTCCCTTGAGGTCACGCCCTTTATCACCCCGGCCAACGCCAT
>Ga0116211_1001045_pt1 | contig 13565 bp, 12 predicted proteins | sample SaghotsprinmetaG_FD_94484 | JGI IMG/M metagenome (GOLD analysis project Ga0116211, IMG submission 94484) | Hot spring microbial communities from South Africa to study Microbial Dark Matter (Phase II) - Sagole hot spring metaG | ecosystem: Environmental > Aquatic > Thermal springs > Hot (42-90C) ... | reverse complement strand
TACCAGATAGTCGCGGGCGCCACCCTGACCCTGCTGCTGGTCAGCGCCATCGCCCTGCGCTTTGCCACCCTCAGCCAGCGCCTGCGCCTTGAAGTGGGACGGCGCCGCGAGGCCGAGGAGCAGCTGCTGCAGAGCAATCGCCGGCTGGAGGAGCTGGCCAATACCGACCGCCTGACCGGCCAGTGGACCCGGCGCAAGTTCGAGGAAGTGGCGCAACAGGCCATCGCCAGCGCCGAGCGCTATGGCGAACCCCTGAGCCTGATCTTTCTCGATCTCGACCACTTCAAGAACATCAACGACGCACACGGGCATGACGTCGGCGATCAGGTCCTCAGCGGCCTGGCCCAGCGCCTCAAGGCCCAGCTGCGCAAGGCCGACAGCCTGTGCCGCTGGGGCGGCGAGGAATTCGTCATCCTGATGCCCCATACCGATCTGCAGCAGGCCAGCGATATCGCCGAGAAACTGCGCAAGCGGGTCGCCGCCGCGCCCCTGCACGGCGAACTCAGGGTCACCTCAAGCTTTGGCGTCAGCCAGTGGCAACCGGGCCAGACCCTCACCCAGCTGGTGGACAGCGCCGACCGCCTGCTCTACCGGGCCAAGGAGCGCGGGCGCAATAGAGTCGAATCCGCGCAGCCAGACGATAGCTGCGACACCTGGCGGTGAGACTTAATACGGCCCGGCTGCACACAAGCCGACTAGGGCCATTGCCTACAACCTCCCCACCAACCTCATTCGTGGCCAAAGCCTTGGCTTTGGCAGACGATAGCGACCGATAAGGGCATTGAGCCTAATGCGCGCCATTCATATTCACTTTTAATCTATGTATAGAACTAAAAAATAGTTACGATGTTTCTTAAATGAATACCCACAGGGGTATAACCAAGGAGCACCGTCATGCACGCCAACGTTGAAGCCTTTTTTGATCCTGCCACCTTCACCTACAGCTATGTGGTCAGCGATCCCGACAGCAAGCACTGCGCCATCATCGACTCGGTGCTGGATTACGACCCGGCATCCGGGCGCACTTCGTACAAGAGTGCCGATCGCCTGATCGACTATGTGAAGGCCCATGGCCTTGAGGTGGAATGGCTGCTGGAAACCCACGTGCACGCCGACCATCTCTCCGCCGCGCCCTACCTCAAGCGCGAACTGGGTGGAAAACTGGCCATTGGCGAAAACATCACCCTGGTGCAGAACACCTTCGGCAAGCTATTCAACGCCGGCAGCGAATTCGCCACCGATGGCCGCCAGTTCGATCAGCTGTTCAAGGATGGCGACACCTTCATGGTCGGCACTATCGAAGCCCGGGCCATCCATACCCCGGGACATACCCCCGCCTGCATGACCTACCTGATCGGCGATGCCGGCTTTGTCGGCGACACCCTGTTTATGCCGGACTACGGCACGGCCCGCTGCGACTTCCCCGGCGGCGACGCCCATACCCTGTTCCAGTCGATCCGCAAGCTGTTTGCCCTGCCCGACGCCACGCGCCTGTTTATGTGCCACGACTACAAGGCACCAGGGCGCGAGGACTACCGCTATGAAACCACGGTGGCCGAAGAGCGCGCACACAACGTGCACGTCCATGAAGGCATCAGCGAGGCCGATTTCGTCGCCATGCGCAGGACCCGTGATGCCACGCTGGGCATGCCGACCCTGATCCTGCCCTCGGTGCAGGTGAATATGCGCGCCGGGCAGTTGCCGCCTGCCGAGGACAACGGCACCCGCTACCTGAAAATCCCCCTCGACGTGCTCTGAGGTGCTGCCATGGACTCGCTCAAGCGTCTGACTCCGTTCTTCGCCGTCGCCGCGCAGCTTCAGCCCGCCGATATGGGGGCGCTGGCCGCGGCTGGTTTTCGCAGTGTGATCAACAACCGTCCCGATAACGAAGGCGAGGGACAGCCCAGCTCCGAGGCCATGCGCGCCGCCGCCCTGGCCAGCGGCCTGGACTATCACTATCTGCCCGTGGTTTCGGGGCAAATCAGCGATGCCGATGTCAGCGCCTTTAGCCAATTGCTCAACCAGGTACGCGGCCCCGTACTGGCGTTCTGCCGCACCGGCACCCGCTCCAGCAGCCTCTGGGCCCTGAGCGAAGCCCATCACCTCGATCCCCTGGCCCTGCTCAGTGCAGCCCGGGAACAGGGCTACGACCTGACCGGCCTGGCCCCACGCCTCGAACAGCGCTGGCAGAATGCCCCGCTCACTGTGCCACAACCCAACAATCGTCCTACACAACGCTATGACGTGGTGGTGGTTGGGGGTGGTGCGGCGGGGTGTGCCGTCACCGCCAGCCTGCTGCGCCGTGCCCCGCAGCTGCGTATCGCGGTGATCGAGCCGCGCGAGCAGCACTACTACCAGCCAGGCTGGACCCTGGTCGGCGCCGGTATATTCGACCGTGCCCGCACCGAACGCCCCATGGCCCGCTGCATCCCCCAGGGCGCCCAGTGGATTCGCGCAGCCGTGGCCGGTTTCGAGGCGGACGAACAGCGCGTGGTACTGGAAGATGGCAACCGGGTGGGCTACCGCGCCCTGATCGTCTGTCCCGGCCTGAGCCTGAACTGGGATGCGGTTGAAGGTCTCAAGGAGACCCTGGGCAAGAACGGCGTCACCTCCAACTACCAGTTCGAACTGGCGCCCTACACCTGGCAACTGGTACAGAACCTGCGCCGCGGCCGCGCCCTGTTCACCCAGCCACCGATGCCGATCAAGTGCGCCGGCGCGCCGCAGAAAGCCCTGTACCTGTCCTGCGACTGGTGGCGCAAAGAAGGCGTGCTGAAGGATATCGAAGTGGAATTCTGCTCGGCCGGCGCCGTGCTGTTTGGCGTACCGACCTTCGTCCCACCGCTGATGAAATACGTCGAACGCTACAACGCACAGCTCAACTTCAACACCACCCTCAGCGCCGTCGATGGCCCGGGGCGCAAGGCCTGGTTCAAGCAGGTGGATGCCGCCGGTAACAGCCAGACGATCGAGAAGAGTTTCGACTTCCTGCATGCCGTGCCGGCCCAGTGCGCGCCGGAATTTATCCGCCAGAGCCCCCTGGCCAATGCCGATGGCTGGGTCGAGGCCGACCACGAAACCCTGCGCCACCCGCGCTACGGCAATATCTTCAGCCTGGGCGACGTGTGCGCCGCACCCAATGCTAAAACCGCCGCGGCGGTGCGCAAACAGGCCCCGGTGGTGGCCGAGAACGTGATCGCCGTGCTGGCCGGCAAAGGCCCACAGGCCCTCTATGATGGTTATGGCTCCTGCCCGCTGACGGTCGAGCGCGGCAAGGTGGTGCTGGCCGAGTTCGGTTACGGCGGCAAGCTGCTGCCGACCTTCCCGCTTGACCCGGCGGTTCCACGACGCATGGCCTGGGAGCTGAAAGTGAAGATGATGCCAAGCATCTACTTCGACCTGATGTTGCGTGGCCGCGAGTGGCTGGCAGAACCCCAGCATCTGCCCCATGAGCCCCTGCCAGTGGAAGCGCCCGCCGCCTGCAACTTCGAGAAGGAAGCTGGCCAATGAAACTGAGCCGCTGGCTGCCATGCCTGGACTGGGGGCGTCGCTACGACCGCAACAGCGCGGCTCAGGATGGCCTGGCGGCGCTGATCGTGACCCTGATGCTGATACCGCAGAGCCTGGCCTACGCCATGCTGGCCGGGCTGCCACCCGTCACGGGCCTGTATGCCAGCATCCTGCCGTTGCTGGCTTACGCCCTGTTCGGCTCCAGCCGCACCCTGGCGGTCGGGCCGGTGGCCGTGGTCTCGCTGATGACCGCCGCGGCGCTGGCCCCGCTGTTCCCCGCTGGTAGCGCGGAATATATCGGCGCAGCCATGTTGCTGGCGCTGTTGTCCGGCTTGCTGCTGGCCCTGATGGCGGTATTGCGCCTGGGCTTTCTCGCTAACTTCCTCAGCCACCCGGTGGTTTCCGGCTTTATCAGTGCCTCGGGCATCCTGATTGCCGTAGGCCAGCTCAAGCACCTGCTGGGGGTTTCGGCGTCCGGGGAAAGTCTGCTGCAGATTCTGCCGCAACTCTGGCAGAGCCTGCCGCAAAGCCATTGGCCTACCCTGCTGATCGGCCTGCTCAGCCTGGCCTGGCTGTGGTGGTCAAGGGCCCGGCTGAAGGCACTGCTGCAACGCCTGGGGCTGTCGTCACAGAGCGCTGGCAACCTGGCCAAGGCCGGGCCGGTGCTGGCCATCGTGGTGGCCATAGTCGCCGTCACCTGGCTGCAGCTGGACCAGCTCGGGGTCAGGGTGGTCGGTGCCATCCCCCAGGGCCTGCCCGGCCTGACCCTGCCCACCCTCGACCTGAACCTGGCCCTGCAACTGCTGCCGGCAGCGGTCCTGATCAGCCTGGTGGGTTTCGTCGAATCAGTCTCGGTCGGCCAGACCCTGGCAGCCAAACGACGCCAGCGCATCGAGCCTGACAATGAACTGCTCGGCCTAGGCGCCGCCAACCTCGGCGCCGCCTTCAGCGGCGGCTTCCCGGTCACCGGCGGTTTTGCCCGCTCGGTGGTCAACCATGATGCCGGCGCGCAGACGCCCATGGCCGGAGTCTTTACCGCTGCCGGTATCGCCCTGAGCGTAATGCTGCTGACGCCGCTGCTGCACAACCTGCCCCAGGCCGTGCTGGCTGCCACCATCATCGTCGCGGTGCTGAGCCTGGTCGACCTGGGCTCGCTGCGCCGAACCTGGCGTTACTCGCGCCAGGACGGCAGCGCGCAGCTGGCCACCCTGCTCGGCGTGCTGCTGATTGGTGTGGAGGCTGGCATCCTGATCGGTGTGGCGCTCTCGCTGCTGCTGTTTCTCTGGCGCACCAGCCAGCCCCATATGGCGGTAGTCGGCCAGGTGCCGGGCAGCGAGCACTTTCGCAATGTCGAACGCTTCGCCGTGATCGAGGTGCCCAGCGTACTGTCGCTGCGGGTCGACGAAAGCCTGTATTTTCCCAACGCCCGCTACCTGGAAGATCGCATTGGCGAACTGATCAGCACGCGACCCCAGGTTCGTCATCTGGTGCTGATGTGTTCCGGGGTCAACCTGATCGATGCCAGCGCATTGGACTCGCTGGAAACCATCACCGAACGACTCCGTACCGCCGGCGTGCAGCTGCACCTGTCCGAGGTCAAGGGGCCGGTGATGGATCAGCTGCGCCGCTCCAGCTTTCTCGACCACTTTGGCGGCCAGGTGTTTATCAGCCAGTTCGAAGCGCTCAGCACCCTGGCCCCACAGAACACCCAGTCCGGTTTGCTGTACGGGCAACCCACCCCTGATCAATCAAGCAAAATAGACAGGCAATCGAGATGAAAAGCGCCCATGACCTGGTTACAGCAGCCAAAGCCTGCATTCACGAAGTCGAACTGCAGGATGCCGACACCGCCATTCGTGAAGCCGACGTGCTGATCGATGTACGCGAAGCGGACGAATTCCATGCCGGCCATATTCCCGGTGCCATCAACATTCCCCGCGGCCTGCTCGAATTCAAGCTGAGCAATGAAGCTGAGCTGGCGGCGCGGGACCTGAAACTGGTGCTGTATTGCAAGAACAGTGGCCGTTCAGCCCTGGCGGCCCAATCCCTGCAGGACATGGGTTATCTGCAGGTACGCTCGATCCAGGGCGGCTTCGAGGCCTGGGTCGCGGCCGATAAGCCCGTGGTCAATCCCAGCCTGCCCAGCTTCGACTGAGGCACTGGGCCTGTGCCACTCTGCAATCGAAGACCGCTGCCACAGCCTGCTGCGCAGCGGCCAGTGCGTCAGAAACTAAATACCTTGCGCTGGGCTTCCAGCATGGCGCGGGCCATGGCGTCAGGCTTGGCAACGGAAACCCCCTCCTTGAGTTGCGCCTGGGTATAACCGGTGTTGGGCAAATAGAGCGCACAAACCGACGCAGTGGCACCTTTTTGCATGGCGGCATTGAGCAGCTGCGCCGGAGTGACATCATTGGGCTTCAGGGCTTCGCCGCCCGCCTCCTTGAGCGCCAGGGCACCCGCCTGGTCGCAAAGCAGAATATCCACCTGAGCCCCCTGCGCCTGCATCTGGTTGGCCAGTACCATGGCCATGCCCTGGGTCATATTGCTGGCGTCACTGAGTATGACCGTTACCGCCTGGGTTTCGGCCATGACCAGGGAGGTGAAACCGGACAGGGCAACGGCTGTGAGTAATTGCTTCATGTGTGTCTCCTTGATCAGCAAAAGATGCAGTGGCGTCAGTCAGGCCGGCTGCTGTAACTCTGCACATAATACCCCTATGGGTATATTGCACATCCTAGACTTTCCGCTACCCCGTGCCCAGCCGCTCGGCCGCGACATAATGTCCGCCATGGTGTCCTGGGCGGCCGCCTGGACCGAGCCCAGGCATCGGTTCCATCAGCAGAGCGACGCTGGCCTGCCCTGCAGCTGCTGCCAGCACAGCAGTCGATCAGCCGTGGGCAATGCGTCTGCGCTGTGCCCGAGCAGCAACACCGTGCGCCCCTGCAGCCAGGTATCGAGGCCTGGTTTGATGCGCTCGCGGGTGGCCTGATCGAGGCCGGAAAAGGGCTCGTCGAGTATCACCACCGGCGCATCCCGAAGCAGCACCCGGGCCAGGGCCAGGCGTCGCCCTTCGCCACCCGACAGCTGCCTGCCGCTCTCCCCGACCCAGGTGTTCAGGCCGGCGGCAAAGCCTTCCACCGTATCGGCCAGGTCAACCATCTGCAGAACCTGCCAAAGCTGTTCATCGCTGGCATTGGGGTTACCCAGCAGCAGGTTGTCGGCGATGCTGCCATGCAACAGCTCGGTTTCCTGAGTCAGGTAGGCCACTTGGCTACGCCAGGCGTCCAGAGCGAACCGGGACAAGGGGATACCCGCCACGCTGACCTGTCCGGCATCCGGGTCAATCAGGCGCGCGGCCAGTGCCGCCAGGGTTGACTTGCCGCAGCCTGAGGGCCCGACCAGGGCCAGGCGCTCGCCGGCAGACAGGTGCAGATCGAGCTGGGCAATGCCGGCATGTTCGACCTCCACCGCCTGCCAGCTCAGGCTGATTTTCTCCGGTATGGGGGCCGGTTTATCCGGGCTGTGCAGGCGTCCGGTAAGGGCCACCTGCTGGTTGAGGCGGGCCGCCGCCGCACAGGTGCCCCCCCATTGACCGAACGCCGTCGGCAACGCGGCAAAGACTTCGTTAAGGGCCATCAATGCCAGGGCAATCAGCACCACCAACGGCCCGCTGAGCAGCCCCTGCTGGTAGGCAAAAACCCCGGCAAACAGGCCCAGCAGACTCGCCCCCAGCACACCAAACAGCCCCAGTGACTGGCCCAGCAACACACGCCCCTGCAAGGCCAGCTGCTCATCCAGAAGTTGCTGGCTGCGTTCCAGCAGGGCTTGCCGATGCAGCCCCAGGCTCGCGGCGGCCGACAGTTCGGCAAGCCCCTGCAACTGCTCGATGCACTGCACGCGCAAGCCATCCAGCTGCTCGACACGCCTGGCACTCAGGCGCAATCCGGCCGCAGCCATACCGACCGTCACCAGCAGCAACAGCGCCAGCAGGAGCAACAACAGGGTCAAGGCCAACCCCGGGTGTACCAGCGCCAGCATGGCGCAGACCAGCCCAATCGCCAGCAGCGCCACGGCCGGAGGTGCCAGCAAGCGCAGGTAGAGGGTGTCCAGGGCGTCGATATCGGCGGTCAGGCGATTAAGCCACTGGGCGGCGCGCAGCTGCCCCAGGGTCGCGCCATCCAGTTGCGCCAGGGCGCTGAAGTGACGCACCCGCAGATCCGCCAGCAAGCCGAGTACCGTGTTGTGGTTGAACACCCGCTCGCAGTAGCGGGCCAGGGTGCGCGACAGAGCAAAAAAGCGGATACCGCCACCCGGCACATAGATATCGAACAGCACCTTCTGCCCTGCAGCCTAGAGCAATGCGGTGACCCCGGTTGCGGTGATAAACCAGCCCGACAGGGCCAGCAAGCCGATGGCGCTGAGCACCGTCAGCAACATCAGCAGCGCGCCCACCAGCAGCCGGCCACGCCATTGCCGCATGTGCTGCAGCCAGGGCAACAACTCACGCATCGATCAGGCTCCCGTTGCTCAGGCGTAGCACCCGATCGGCCATGCACATCAGGGCCGGGTGATGGGTGGCCATGATCAGAGTACGGCCTGCGGCGGCCAGGGCCTGCAGGGCCTCGACCACTTCCGCTTCGCTCTGTTCATCGAGGCTGGCGGTCGGCTCATCGAGCAACACCAGCGGCGCATCGCTCAGCCACACCCGTGCCAGGGCCAGGCGCTGGGCCTGGCCACCGGAAAGCCCGCGCCCGCCTTCACCCAGCGGGCTGTCCAGGCCCCGCTCTTGCGCAGCCAGCAGCTCACTCAGGCCAACCGCTGCCAGCGCCTGCCCCATGGCGGCCGGCTGCGCATCCGGCGCGGTCAGGCGCAGGTTTTCGGCCCAGCTGCCCTTGATCAGAAACGGTCGCTGCCCCATCCAGGCCAGCGGCCGCGCACCGGGGGCATGGCCGAATATGCTCACGACACCGGCATCCGGCTGCACGAAACCGGCCAGGCAATGCAGCAGGCTCGACTTGCCCGAGCCCGAGGGGCCGACCAGGGCGATCACCTCCCCCGCCGCCACCTGCAGATCAACCCCACGCAGAATCAAGGTGCGCCCGGCATAGCCAAGGCTCAGCCCCTGCACGTGGATCTTTCCGCCGTCAACGGCCGGTGGTGAAGTCACCGGCATAGTGACAGGCACCTCCAGCTCCTCCAGTTCGGCCAGGGTATCGGCCGCCGCCAGCGCCGCTGCCCGGTCGTGGTAATGCTGGGCCAGGCTGCGCAGCGGCTGGAAGAACTCGGGGGCCAGCAGCAGGATAAACAGGCCGCTGAACAGACTCAGCGCCGGCGATGGGCCGTAGCTGATATAGCCGAGCAGACCGAAACCGATATACATGGCCACCAGGGCAATGGCCACCGAGGCAAAGAACTCCAGCACCGCCGAGGACAGGAACGCCACCCGCAGCGTCTCCATGGTGATGGATCGATAGCGCTGGGTGGCCTGCTCCACGCTGGCAATCGAGCGTCCGACCTGACCGAACAACTGCAGGCTGGTGAGGTTGCGCACCCGGTCGAGAAACTGCCCGGCCAAACGTCCGGCTTGCAGCACATGGCGCTGACTGATGCGCTCCGCACTCATGCCCACCAGGGCCATAAACAGGGGAATCAGCGGCGCGGCGAACAAAAGAAACAGGGCCGCCAGCCAGTCGAGCCAGAACACCACGGCCAACAGGCACAAAGGCACCAGCAGGGCCAGCCATTGTTGCGGCAGGTAGCGGGCATAAAAACCATCCAGGGCGTCCACCTGCTCGACCCACTGGTTGCTCAGGCTGGCACTGGGCTGGGCTGCCAGGCGCACCGGGCCGAGCCTGGCCCACAGGGCACTGAGTTCAGCGCGTACCCGCTGCCGCACACGGGCACTGGCATGCTGGCCCAGGCGCTCCTGCACGGCCTGGGCCAGCACCCGCAACAACACCACCAGTACCAGCCCAAGCATCATCGGCCAGAGGCTGACCGGCGCGGCGGCCTCAATCAACAGGGCGTGCACCAGAGCGGCCATCAGGCCCATCTGCAGGATAATCGCCAGTGCTCCCAGCAGACCCGCCGCTACGGCCCCCAGCAGCAGGGGGCGTACCGCCCGCTGGTGGCGGGCCAGCCAGCGACGGCTGCGCTGTTTGCGCGTGCGTTCAGTGATAGCCTTCACCCGCCCGCACCTTGCCGCGGAACACCCAGTAGGTCCAGGCGGTATAGGTCAGCACGATGGGGATCACAAACAGCAGGCCCAGCAGCAGGAACAGCTGCGATTCCGGGGCCGAGGCCGCATCCCAGATGGTGTGATTCGGCGGGATGATATAGGGCCACTTGGTCACCAGCAGGCCCAGGTAAGTGAAGACAAACAGGCCCATGGTGGCCATAAAGGGCATGGCCTCACGACGCTTGCGCAGGCTGCGGAAAATCTGCAGCGCACACAGACCGGCCAGCAGCGGGAATATCCAGATCAGACCGATGGACGAGAACCAGCGGGCGTAGGCGGAAGGATCGACCCAGGGAGTCCAGACGCTGATGGCGACAAACACCAGCAGCACGGCGGCCAGCAGCTTGGGCGCCAGTTTATAGGCCCAGTCCTGGATATAGCCTTCGGACTTCATGATCAGCCAGGTACAGCCCAGCAGCGCATAACCGGCCAGCAGCCCCAGGCCAGTGAGTACGGTAAAGGGCGTGAGCCAATCCAGGGGGCCACCCACATACACCAGGCCTTCGGTATTGAAGCCCTGAATATAGGCCCCCACCACAGCACCCTGAGCAAAGGAAGCGACAATCGAGCCACCGGCAAAGGCCCAGTTCCACAGGTAGCGCGAGGTATTGGCCTTGAAGCGGAACTCGAAGGCCACGCCGCGGAAAATCAGCCCCGCCAGCAGCAGGAAGACGCCGATATACATGGCCGGCAGCAGCACCGAATAGACCAGCGGGAAGGCCGCCAGCAGCCCGGCCCCGCCGAGCACCAGCCAGGTCTCGTTGCCGTCCCAGACCGGTGCCACCGAGTTCATCATCACATCGCGGGCCTGCTCGTCCGGGGCAAAGGGAAACAGAATGCCCACCCCCAGGTCGAAGCCATCCATCAGCACATACATGATGATGCCGAAGGCGATGATCACCGCCCAAATCATCGAAAGATCAAACGGCACCATGTCAGTGCTCCCCCTGTTCCAGACGTACGTGGGTTGCCGATAGCGGACGCGATGCCCGCTCCACCTCATGGGTTGCCTCGGCGCTCAGGTCTTCTTCCAGGCCGTCCTGCAGCACGCGCATCAGGTAGTACAGGCCGGCACTAAAGACCACGGCATAAACCAGGATGTAACCGATCAGGGTAAACAGCGCCATGCCCCCGGTCAGCGAGGGCGTCAGGCCCTCGGCATGGGTCATCACCCCGTAGATCAACCAGGGCGCCCTGCCCGCTTCGGTCACCACCCAGCCGGCCAGCACTGCCAGGAAAGGCGTGATGCTCATCCAGCGCAGGCCGTTAAGGAACCAGGGCGTTTGCCAGTAGCGACCACTCCGGCGTAGCAACAAACCGGTCAATCCGAAGGCGATCATCAGCAGTCCGATGCCGACCATCACCCGGAACGACCAGAACACGATCCACACAGGCGGTTGCTCTGCGTAAGGCACCTCGGCAATGCCCGGCAGCTCACCTTCCCAGTCGTGGGTCAGGATAAAGCTGGCCAGCTTGGGGATGGCAATCTCGAAATGGTTGGTCTGCGCCTGTTGATCAGGCCAGGCGAACAGCAGCAGCGGCACGCCGGATCCACGCTGCCAGTTGCCCTCCATCGCCGCCACCTTGGTTGGCTGATGTTCCAAAGTATTGAGGCCGTGGTAATCGCCTACCACTGCCTGGGCCGGGGCAATCAGCAGGATCATCCACAGGCTCACCGACAGCGCCTTGCGGTTCAGCTCCACCTCACGCTGGCGCAGCAGGTACCAGGCACTGACCCCGGCCACCACAAAGGCACCGGTCAGGAAGGAAGCCAGGGCCATATGCATAAAGCGATAAGGGAAGGACGGGCTGAACAGCGCCTCGGACCAGGAAGCCACATGGATCATGCCGTCACGCAGCTCGGTGCCCACCGGGGTCTGCATCCAGCTGTTGGCCGAGAGAATCCAGAACGACGAAATAAAAGTGCCCAACGCCACCATGCACGCGGCAAACAGATGCACGCCCTGGGGCACCTTGTCGCGGCCGAACAGCAGCACGCCGAGGAAAGCCGCCTCCAGGAAGAAGGCCGTAATCACTTCATAGCTCAGCACCGGGCCGAGGAAGTTCGATGCCGCATAGGAGAAATTGCTCCAGTTGGTGCCGAACTGGAAAGCCATGACGATGCCCGAGACCACCCCCATGCCGAATACCACGGCAAACACCTGAATCCAGAACTTGGACAGGCGCTCCCAGGTTGGGTCACCGGTACGGAAGGACATACCCTCCAGAAAGGCGATAAACGAGGCCAGGCCAATGGTGAACACCGGAAAGATGGCATGAAAGCAGACCACAAAGGCAAATTGCAGCCGCGAGAGGAAAAGCGGGTCTAATTCCATCTGAGCATGTCCTGTAAGCGGAACTGACTGAACGACCAGACCAGGCGAGAGCCCGTGCCAGCGTTATCGAGTGTAGCCCAGCACACTCCCTGGGGTATGCGGACCAATTGCCGCACCCGGGTAGCAACGCAACAGCGCCATTCGCGGGGCTCTCAGCCAACTTCACCGGCAAGCGCTATTTCCCGATTGCAGCATAGCGGTCAAAAACAGTTAAGATCATGCTTAACTGTTTACCCCACAGGGTATATAACTCCACCCGCAAACCGAGGCCACCGGTTACTGGCCGGGTACCTTGATCCTGACTCACACGAGGACACCACGATGAAAAGGCTTATTGCCGCCGCCTGTTTCAGCCTGCTCAGCCTGACAACCCTAGCAGACGAGATCGCCATTACGGCCCAGGACGTCTACGCCAAGATCCAACAGGCCGAGCCGAACCTGCTGTTTGTCGATGTACGCGATCCGGTGGAAATCATGTTTGTCGGCTTCACCGATGCCGTTCACGTCAATGTGCCCTACCTGCTGGTGGATCGCAGCCAGTGGGACGATGACCGAGGCACCTACCGGGTCGCACAGAACCCCGCTTTTCTTGACGAGATCCGCGCTGAACTGGAAAAGCGCGGCCTGGGTATGGACAGCGAAATCATCACCCTGTGTCGCTCCGGTAGCGAGCGCGGCAAACCCAGCGCGGACTTCCTGCGCGCCAATGGATTTGCCAATGCACGCTACGTGATCGATGGCTTCCAGGGCCCTAGCCGCAAGGACGGCGCCCAGGCGGGCATGCGCCTGGATAGCGGCTGGCAGAACAGCGGGCTGCCCTGGAGCAGCAAGATGAACGCAGAAAAGATGTATCGGCCATAGGGTCTGTTGCCGTTAAGTGCACGATGACAATGCAACGGCAACTCCCCTACAGAGTGGCAAGCCCCGCCCCCATCAGACGGGGCTTCGACAGCGCATCTCAGGTGTACTTGGTGAAGATGGCCCGCACCTGAGACAGCTTTTCGCTATTGCTATGGTCAGGACTGAGAATGGCATCTTCAGCCAAACACACCAGCATCTGCTGATAGGCTTTCTCCAGCGCCTTGCGCGCTGCACTGAACTGCTGGGCGACCGCCTCACACTCCTCACCGCGGCTGATCATGGCCTGAATGCCCCGCACCTGCCCCTCCACCCGGGCGAGGCGCTTGAGAATGGCATCACGGCTTTTCGAATCCTGGTTATTCATATCCCAACCTTCTAAGTACTACGAAGCAGTGCCAGGGGTCATGATGCGCTGCCTCAAGGCAAACCGAAAGCCTCACACAGCAATGCCAATGCAGAGCAGGCCGAGAGCCTGGCTAGTGCCAGCACCAACAAAAAAGGCCCGCATCGCTGCGGGCCTTGGTCTTGTCTGGTGCCGCAAAGAGGAATCGAACCTCCGACCTACTGATTACGAATCAGTTGCTCTACCAACTGAGCTATTGCGGCAATGCTCGCGCAGT
>Ga0116211_1001038_pt1 | contig 13618 bp, 7 predicted proteins | sample SaghotsprinmetaG_FD_94484 | JGI IMG/M metagenome (GOLD analysis project Ga0116211, IMG submission 94484) | Hot spring microbial communities from South Africa to study Microbial Dark Matter (Phase II) - Sagole hot spring metaG | ecosystem: Environmental > Aquatic > Thermal springs > Hot (42-90C) ... | reverse complement strand
TCCGCTTCGAGCGCACCGGCCGGGGGGAGCTGCGCGTCATCGGTCGCTGAACCGCTAGCGCGGCATCGGTGAATATAATGGCCGCCAGGCGGCGGCTGCCCAGCGGCTCTTGCTCGGCTATCTGCTCACATAACCCCCCCTCACGGACTCGCCGAGAGGAACCCGCCGGGCTTGGCATGGAATCTGGTATTAACGTATGGCCCACACCCGGCGACACCGCAAGACGCATTTTGCCGACCGGCAACAACACCGATCCTCCTTTGCCAAGCCAAGCGGTGCTAGACTTAATGGCACCGACGGTTCCCCGCGCGCCTCGGTCTCCATAACATAACTTATTGATTTTTCGTTCATATAGCCCCTTTGAACCGCCAGCAAAAAGTTACTTCTTTACCTTACCTTGCTTTCCTTACTTACTGTTTTTCCAGAAAAAGGTTATAGTACACATCAGTCACCAGAGGGAGCCGCCGGCGCAGCGAAGCGCCGGCAGACGCCCCAACCGAGCCGCGGAGACTCCGCAAGCACTCCGTAGAACCACGGGAGAGCGAACGATGACAGACAACAAAAGCAGGGGCGTAACGGACCCGCGGGGAGCAAATCCTCAAGAGATGGGCGCCGGCGCGCCCTACCCGGTCGAACCGCCGGGCGACATCCCCGCCTTTGAGGTGGAACCGCCAGCGCACAAGCGTACCGCCCCCAGCCACGCGCATGAGGAAGGGGCGGACGATCTCTATATCAGCCCCCCCGACTTCGAGACCGACATCGCGGACATCCTGGAGCGGCTGGAGACCACCACCATGCTCTCCGACAGCGATGTCACCACCCTAATCGACGAGCATGGGCTGGAGGGCGAGATCCTGCTCGACATCCCCGCGGAACAAGGGGAGCCGCCCGACGTGGCCCAGGCCACCGCGGCGCTGCGCGCCAAAATGGCGGCGCAGCAGAAGGCCGAGGCGGAGGCGGAGGCGGAGGAACGCGCGCTCGCCGAGGCCGCCGAGCCGCTGGCGAATACCGCCTCACTAGACACCCCATCGGCCAGCACTGGCGAGCCCCCCTCACCGGGCAAGCCGGGCGACGACTACGACGACCTCGCCTCCTGGATCAACACCGAACTCAGCGCCGTCTTCCGGCTGGACAACCTCGGTCTCGATCTCGACCAACCAGGGGCCAATGCCGCCACGTCCGAAACGCCGAAGGAAAGGGCGGCCCAAGGCGCCCTCCCCGCATCCCCCGACAACGCCGGGAGCGACGAATTGATGCAAGAGGAAGCACCGCCCCCGCAAGCGGCCTTTGAGGTCTGGCCGGAGTCAGAACAGCCGTTTTTCGCGCCCGAAGAAGAGGAGACCGTCATGCCCGAACGCGCCACCGACGAAGCCCTGTATGCAGCCAATCTGGAGGCCTCGGAGCCGGGATCGGGGGAACTCCCCGATGAGACCCTCTTCCCGCTGGACCAGACGCCCGCGGAGGAGGAGTACGCCCCCGCCTTAAGCACACCCCCCGAAACCAGCGAGGAGATGCCCTGGGCCGCAGCGGAACCGCAGGCCGTCGGCGGCGACCAGCCGGAGGCATCGGAGTTCGCCTTCAGCGAACCGAGCGCCAGGGAGGGATATTCACTTGCCGAGGAAGACGCCAGCACGACCTTCCAATTCGAACCGGAACCCGCCGCCGAAGAGACCTTCTACGCCCCGGAGACCCCCGCCGAGACATTTGTCTTCCCCGACATGGAGGAACCCCAAGCGGAAGAGTTCCGCTTCGAAACGCTACCCCTGACCGAAGAAACGCCCGCTGGAGCGGAAGAAACCCTCCCCGAGGAGAGCGCCGCCGGCCTTGGCCAGGAACCCGCCGCCGAAGAGACCCCAAGCTACCTGGGCCTTGGCGAGGAACCGACCCCGCCCGAAACTCTTGAGGATATCCGCTACGTGGAACCGACGCCCCCCGAAGAGGCGCCCGCCTACAGCGGTCTTGGCGAGGAGGCCCCGCGGGCCGAGGAACCCTGGTCCGCCGCCGCGCCCTGGACAGCGGAGCCGATGCGGCCAGCGCCGGAGACCGCGCCCGCCCTGGAAGAGCCCCATTGGCTGGGCAATGACGCGGCTTCGGCAACCACGGCGTCGCAGCATCCCGCCTACGGCGTCGCCCCGGCGACGGCCGGGGCGGCCCTGGCCGATGCCGACCGCATCTCGGTGGGACAGGGGGAGGGCGGCGCCGGCAAGGGCTGGTTCGGCGTACTGGCCCTGGTGCTGCTGGGGGGCGCCGGCGCGGCCTGGTACGGCAACCAAATGGGCGGCGAACTGGCCGCCATGCAAAAATCCCTCGACGGATTGCGCCAACAGTTCGACCAGACCCAGACCGAACAGAAGCGCCTCGGCCAGGGGTTGAACGAACTGGAGCGGATGCAGAGTCGCAGCGCCGAATTCGCCACCGCGGCCCAGCTTCAGGAGATCAAACAGGAACTGAGCCGAACCGCCCGGGACAGCGAGCGCACGCTGCGGGAGCTGATGCAGGGGGCAGACCAACTGGAAAGCCGCCTCGGCTACCTGGAGCAACAGGCACGCTCCGCCACCCCCGGCGCCGCCCCCAAGACGACCGCGTCGGACAGCCCCGGCGGGGCGGAGGAACAAGCCCTGCAAGCGGAGTTGAAGAGCCTGCGGGCGGAGTTGGAGAAACTCAAGACCGGCCCGATCCCCAGCACGGGCGCCACCGACCTGGCCGATCTCAAGTCACGGATGAAGGATCTGACCGACTCGGTCAAGCGCCTGGAGGACGAAATGACCAAGGGGCCCTGGGTCAAGGCGGAACAACTCGACCCGCTGCGGGAAGAGATGCGGCAGCTAACCCAACAGGCCGAAAAATCCGCGGGGGAATTCAAGGCCCAGCAGAAACGCCAACAGGAGATGGAGGGCGAACTGCGGCGGGTGGACGAGCGCCTCAATCAGCTCGGCGGTCGCACCGCCAGCCTGAGCACAGAGATGGCGCACCAAAGCCCGAGCGAAGACACGATAAAGATCCACCCGGAACCGGTCCCCTCCCCTGCCCCATCCGCCGACGCCCAGCCGACGACGGAACCGATGGCCGCCGGGCAGGCCGCGGCCGAGCCGGCGACCGCCGCCAAGGCCCCGGGCGCACAGCCGGGGACGACCAAGACGGAAGAAAAGGCCGCCGCCGAGCCTAAGCCAAAGGCCCCACGCACGGGCGCCTGGGGGATCAACCTGCTGTCCTTCAACACCCGCGACCGTTCCGAGCGGGAACAGGAACGTCTGCAAAAGAAGGGGGTGGAGACCGTCATCCGGGAGGCCAACGTCAAGGGCGCCACCTGGTACCGACTGCGGGTCGAAGGCTTCGCCAACGCCAAGGAGGCCAAGGTCTATGTGACCCAGCACCGCAACGACCCCGACTTCTCGGACGCCTGGGTCTCCAAGGGCCAGTGAGCGCGCCAAGCGCCCGCGGACGGATCGGCGGAATAGAGGCCTACAGGTCTAGTAGGGCCTTACCGTGAAAGTCGCGCCATCACCGCGCTTGTGGGAGCGGTTTTTAACCGCGACCCGCGGTGCCTGATCGACGTGCGGCAGTCGCGGCTGCAAGCCGCTCCCACGAGGACTTTCATCTTCCGGGGTGGCGGCCCCGACACCCATGATCGTTACCGTGAAAGTTCGCTAGAGATGCCATTTCTTCAAGAAATGGGCCTTGATCATTGTTCCGGCCAGTCGCGCGCTTGGAGTGCAAAAGCGTAGCGCGAAGCGCGTAGCTTTTGCTCGGCGCATCCCTGCGCCGAGCCCCTGCGGGGCTTGCGCGTAAATCTGCTCCTGGCGGATTTGTGCCGTCACTCCAAAAGCTTCGCTTCGCTACGCTTTTGGACTCCAGCCCCCCCCCTGGCCAAAACGATGAGTGAGTCCGAGAAATGGCATCTCTTTCATCTTGCGGGGTGGCTGCCGGAACACCCATGATCCTGGAAAAGGCAGTATCCGCAAATTAACGCAAATGAAATCAGTTAGATGTGGCAGCCTGACCCAGTTTTGCAGTCACCCTAATGGTTTGCCTGGAATGTCTTTCAACTATCTGTCTTATTTGCGTTTTTTGCGTTCATTTGCGGACGAACTGAGGTTTTTAGGTTTATAAATTTCTTATTAATGAAATTGTAGTCGGGATGGGTCCGCCGCCTACCCTATATTCTTCGGATAAAAAGGGCGCGACGCCCTTTGTGTTCCGGCCGGGGTGGTCTACGCTGAAGAAAAAATGGCGGTTGATTCGGCTTTCAGCCGCCCCGTCGGGATTAGACCCGACAGGTCGTGAAGACCTGTCCGGTCTGCTCGGGAAGAGGATCAAACCCGTCCAGAGAGAGGCCGCCTCAGATAGAAATGACCTCTCTTCGCTGGTTTGGGCCATGAGCCGAGCCAAGAAAACGGCCCGTCGCCACCGGCGGCGGTCGCCTCGGCAGGAGACAGGGGATCATGTACGCATTCGATTTTCGGCGCAATCTAAAGCTTTACCTGTGGGCGCTGATCGTCGCCTGGACGTTGCTGACGGCGGGGTTTCTGGTCTGGCATGTGGCGCAGGCGCGCCACCATAGTTTTGGGGCCGCCCGCCTGACGCTGGAGCGGGACTACCAACGGGAACTGGGCTATCGGCGCTGGGCCTTGCAACACAGCGGGGTCTATGTGGAAGCGCCGGCCGAAGCGCCAGCCAGCCCCGCATCGCGGCCGAACCCAACCGCCGCCGGCCGGCCCTTGATTCCGGTGAATCCCTGCCAGATGGCGCGGGAAGCGGCCGCCGCGGGGGAGGCCCCGCGACTGGTCAGCCTGACCGCGGCCGCCCCGGCGCATCAGCCGGATCCCTGGGAGGCGGAGGGGTTGCGGGCGCTGGCGGCGGGCGCGCCGGAGGTGAGTGGGATGGTGGAGATCGCCGGACAAGAGGGCCTGCGCCTGCTGCGCCCCCTCTGGGTGGAGGCATCCTGCCTGGGCTGCCACGCCGGGCAGGGCTTTCGGCTGGGGGAGATGCGGGGCGGGATCAGTCTGGGGGTATCGCTGGCGCCCTTTCGCGCGCTGGTGCAGCGCGAGTTGCTGCATTACGGTATAACCCATCTGTTGCTGTGGCTGATTGGTCTTGGACTGCTGCTGGCGGGGGGGCTTAGGTTGCGGCGCTTGCAAGAGTTCCAACAGGCGGTGCTGGATAACCTGCCGAACAGCGTGGCGGCGGTGGATGGGAAGGGGGTGATTCGCGCGGCCAACCAGGGTTGGCGCGACCTTATGCGCGAGGTCGTGGCCCCCTTGGATGACGGCATCGGTCGCCCCTACCTGGAGACCCTGGGACAGATCATCGGCGCCGGCGACCAGGCGGCCCGGCAACGACAGGAGGTGGCGGATTGGATCGCCGGGCAAGGGGATCGCTGCTATCTGGAATTTCTTTGTCATCGACGGACGCCGGCCAAGTGGTTCGGCCTGCGCGGCCGGCGCTTCCGCTTCCACGGTCAACCCTGGTTGGTGCTGACCCATGCCGACATCTCGCCGCGCAAGGAGGTGGAGGCTAGGCTGGCGGAACAGCAACAACTGCTGCGCGACACCATCGACGCCGCGCCCCTGTGGATCGCCCAAATCGACAAGGATCTGCGTTACCGCATCGCCAACCGCCACCATGAAACCCTTGGCGCTCCGTTGGCGCAATGGGAAGGGCGGCCGATGCGGGAGCTGCTGCCCGCGGTCATCTACGAGCGACACCTCGCCATTTATCAACGGGTGCTGGCCGGGGAGCGGCTGGAGTTCGACGAGGAGTTTCCGTTGCCGCAAGGGCCACTGCACACCCACGGGCTCTATGCCCCCCTGTATGACGACGCCGGAGAGGTAAAGGCCTTTACCGCGGTGATCATGGACATCACCGCCCAGCGGCTGGCGGAACAGCGCCAGCGGGAGATGGAGGGCCGGCTCAAGGCCCTGGGGGACAATCTGCGGGACGGCATCCTGTTCTGGGGGGTGCGCGAGGCCGACGGCCGCATCCGCTTTGAATATTTCAGCAAGGGCTTGGAGACCATGCTGGGACTTTCCACGGCGGCGGCAGTGCTGGACAGCCAATCGGTGTTCGCCGGCATTCATCCCGAGGATCGGCCCGGCTTCTTCGCCAGCTTGGAACGGGCGGCCGCCGACCTGTCGCCGCTGGAACTGGAATACCGCCATCTCACCCCTGCGGGGGAGAAGTGGATCTACTCTCGCGCCACCCCCCAGGCCGGGGCGGACGGCCGCATCTTCTTCAGCGGCGTGTCCCTGGACGTGACCCGCCGCAAGCACACGGAGCTGGCCATCCTCCAGGCGCGCGAGGCGGCGGAGTCGGCCAATCGGGCCAAGAGCGCCTTCCTCGCCAGCATGAGCCACGAAATCCGCACCCCCATGAACGCCATCCTCGGCTTCTCCGATCTGCTCTACCAGCAGGCGCGGGAACCGCGGGAGCGCAACTACCTGGAGGCCATCCGCAGCAGCGGCAAGAACCTGCTGGCCCTGATTAACGACATCCTCGACCTTTCCAAGATCGAGGCCGGACGATTGAATATCCAGCCGGAGCCCTTGGACCTAATGGCGCTGCTGCGCGAGGTGGAGATGATCTTTTCCCTACGGATACAAGAGAAGGGGCTGGCCTTTTTCGTGGAGATCGCCCCGCAACTGCCGCCGACCTTAATGCTGGACGAGGTGCGGGTGCGACAGTTGCTGGTGAATTTGGTGGGCAACGCGGTGAAGTTCACCGACCGGGGCTCCATCGCCATTACCGCGGGGCCCCTGGGGGAGCCTAGGGACGGGCGCATCGACCTGCGGCTGGCGGTGGAGGACACCGGCCGCGGCATCCCGCCGGAGGCCCAGCAACTGGTGTTCGAGGCCTTTCGTCAGCAAGATCAACGGGACAGCCGCAACCACGGCGGGGTGGGGCTCGGACTCACCATCTGCAAACGACTGGCGGAGATGATGAATGGCGACATCCTCCTGCACAGTACGCCGGGGCAGGGCAGCCGCTTCGAGGTACGGCTGCGCGGGGTGGAGGTGGCGGCCGGGGCCTTGGCGCCGCGGCCAACGCCGGAGATCCGGCCCTTGGCGATGACCTTCGAGCCGGCCACCCTACTGGTGGTGGACGACGTGGGGAGCAACCGCGATCTGGTGGCCGCCTATCTGGCGGATACCCCCTTGAAGGTGCTCTCGGCGGAGAACGGCCAGCAGGCCCTGGTGATGGCGCAGGTCCGCCCGGACCTCATCCTCATGGACCTGCGAATGCCGGAGATGGATGGCTACGAGGCCACCCGCCGGATCAAGGAGCAACCGGAACTCCGCCCGATCCCCATCATCGCCCTCACCGCCTCGGTGCTGGCGGACACCCACGCCAAGGTGCTGCAGCGGGGCTTTGCCGGCTTTCTGCGCAAGCCGGTACAGCAGATGGAGCTGTACCGCGAGCTGATGCGCTTTTTGCCCTGCCGGCAGCAGGAGCCTGCTGCCGCCGGCAGTGCGCTGAAGCAGCAACGGGTGGTGCTGCAAGGGGCGGACCCACAGCGCCTTGCGTCGCTGCTGGCCGAACTGGAGGATCAGATGAAGGAACGCTGGGAGGGCGTGCGCAGTTCTATGGCCTTCGAGGAGATCGCCGCCTTTGCCGAGCGCCTGGCGGAAATAGGCGAGGCCTACGGGGCGCCGCTACTGCGCGAGTATGGACAGGCGCTCGCAGAGCAGGCGCAAGGATTCCAGATTGCGGACATCGAACGATCCCTGCAAGAATACCCGGCCTTGATCGAACGATTGCGGACGTGGCTCCCGCCGGACGGGACCGCCGGAGGTTCCCCCTGAGCCCTGCCAACGGGCGAGATGCCATCTCTTGTCTTAAAGAGCGGGCATCTCTTTTGCGCTGCCAGCCCCCCCCATGCCCGATCCAGCATGGGCGCGAGCGAATTTGCGCCTACCCTTTCGCGCGCCAGCCGATTAAGATAGCCCCCTTTCGCCCCACCCGAGGAGCAACCCGGTGAAATTCAGCGTCCAAGAGTTCCGCGACTGGCAAAACAAGAGCGTGACCCTGCTCGGCATGTCCGGGGTGGGCAAGACCCACATCTCCCGCATGTTGCGCCGTCACGACTGGTTCCACTACTCGGGGGACTACCGCATCGGCACCCGCTATCTGGACGAGTCGATCCTCGACCTGATCAAGCAGCAGGCGATGCAGGCCCCCTTCCTGCGCGACCTGCTGCGGCGGGACTGGATCTTCATCCGCAACAACATCAAGGTCGATGACCTGGGGCCGGTGCTGAGCTACGTCGGCAAACTGGGCAACCCCGAGCTGGGGGGTGTGGCCCTGCACGACTTCCGCGAGCGCCAGGCCAAGTACCGGGAGGGCGAGATCGCCGCCATGTTCGATGTGCCGGACTTCATCCGCAAGGCCCGCGAGATCTACGGCTATCCCCACTTCGTCAACGACGTGGGCGGCAGCCTGTGCGAACTGGAGGAGCCCAAGGTCATCGACCTGCTGGTGCGCCACACCCTGATCCTCTACATCAAGGTGACCGACGCCGCCGAGGAGCAGAAGCTGATCGAGCGCGCCCAAAGCGACCCCAAGCCGCTCTATTATCGCCCCGCCTTCCTCGACGAACAGCTCAAGATCTACCTGGAGGAGAACGGCCTGCAATACGCCGCCCAAATGCACCCGGACGACTTCACCCGCTGGGTGTTCCCGCGCCTGTTCCGTTCCCGGGTGCCGCGCTACGAGGCCATCGCCAAGCCCCACGGCTACACCGTCACCTCGGAAGAGGCGGCCCAGGTGCGCGACGAGACGGACTTTCTGGAGTTGCTGGAAAGCGCCATCGCGCGAAGCTGAACAGGCTGCCATCGCAAGCAGTCAGTCCATTTAGTCCATTTAGTCCATACCGTCCATCAAGTCCATCAAGTCCATCAAGTCCATCAAGTCCATCAAGTCCATCTCGTCCATTCCCCACCCCCAAGGAGCCACCCATGCCCCTGGTTGATCACAACGGTCTGCCCACCTTCCAGCGTTTGCGGGAGGAGGGCCAGATCATCCTCGAACGGGACCGCGCCCTGCAGCAGGACATCCGCGAGCTGCACATCGGGCTCTTGAACATGATGCCGGACGCCGCCCTGGAGGCCACCGAGCGACAGTTCTTCCGGCTGGTGGGGGAGAGCAACCCCATCGCCCAATTCTACGTCCACCCCTTCACCCTCGAGCAACTGCCGCGCGGCCCCAAGGCCAGGGCCCATGTGGAGCGCTACTACGACAGCTTCGACAAGGTGCGCGGCGAGGGGCTGGATGCACTTATCCTCACCGGCGCCAACGTCACCCACCCCGACCTCTCCCAGGAGCCCTTCTGGCAGCCCCTGAACGAAGTCATCGAATGGGCCTTGGAAAACGTCACCTCCACCCTCTGCTCCTGCCTGGCCACCCACGCGGTGCTGCAATTCCGCTACGGCCAGCGGCGCCAGCCCCTGGGCTTCAAGCGCTGGGGGGTGTTCCAGCACCGGGTGGTGGAGCGCAGCCATCCGCTGGTCTATGACGTAAACACCCGCTTCGACGTACCCCATTCCCGCTTCAACGAGATCAGCCGCCAGCAGTTCGAGACCGCCGGACTCAAAATCCTGGTGGAGAACCACGAGGCCGGAGTCCATCTAGCGGTGAGCGAAGACCAGTTCCGGGTGGTCTTCTTCCAGGGCCACCCCGAGTACGACACCATCAGCCTGCTCAAGGAGTACAAGCGGGAGGTGCTACTGTTCGCCAAGGGCCAGCGCCCCGACTACCCGCCGTTCCCGGACAACTACTTCAACCTCCAGCAGCAGGCGATCCTGCAAGAGTACCGCCAGCGGCTGCTCAAGGCGGTGGACAACGGCGCCGAGATCCCCGAGTTCCCGGAAGACCTGCTCGCCCCCCACCTGGACAACACCTGGCGCGATACCGCCGATGCCATCCTGCGCAACTGGATGGGCAAGGTCTATCAAATCACCAACACCGACCGCAAGCTGCCCTTCATGCCCGGCGTCGATCCCAAAGACCCGCTGGGGCTGCGAGGACGGCAATCCTGAACCGGCACGGAGAAGGCTATGCACCGCTACGACCAAGATGCCCATGCCTGGGCCTTCGAGCAGGCAAGGTTGCTGCGGGCGGGGCGCTTCGATTTACTGGACATTGAACACCTGGCCGAAGAGATCGAGGACATAGGCAAGAGCGAGCAGCGCGAGTTGACCAACCGAATGGCGGTGCTGCTCGCCCATCTGCTCAAATGGCAATACCAGGTGGAACGGCGCGACGCCAGTTGGCAGAAGATCATCAGGGCCCAGCGCAAGAGCATTGCCTATGCACTGGACGAGTCCCCCAGTCTGAAACCCAAATTGGAAGAACCCCGTTGGTTGAGCCGGGTTTGGTCCCAAGCCCTCTCCCAGACCGTCACCGAAACCGGCCTGGACATCTTCCCCGAAGAATGCCCCTGGCGGATCACGGAAGAGGTGCTGAATGAGAAGTGGTGGCCCCAGTAATGGATGCCCCGGTGGGGGACAGCGCCTTTCGTGAACGGGCCTTGATCATCATTTCGGCCACTCGAATGCGCCTGGAGTGCAAAAGCGCAGCGCGAAGCGCGTAGCTTTTGCTCGGCACTCGAATGCGCCTGGAGTGCAAAAGCGTAGCGCGAAGCGCGTAGCTTTTGCTCGGCGCATCCCTGCGCCTCGCCCCTTCGGGGCTTGCGCGCAAATCTGCTCCTGGCGGATTTTTGCAGTGATTCCAAAAGCTTCGCTTCGCTACGCTTTTGGACTCCAGGCCCTATCGGCCGGAAGAAGGAAACCCTCTCATCACCCCAACGCCGGAAAGAGCTGTTTCAGCCCATTGGCCATAATCTCCACCGCGATGGCGGCCAGCAGCAGGCCGAACACCCGGTGCAGAATGCGCAGACCGATCCGCCCCAGAATGCGGCCGATGGACTCTGCCAGCCGTAGCACCAAATAGAGCGCCCCAGTGGCCAGCAGGATGCAGAGAAAGATCAAATAGGGATGGAGCGGCGCGCTGGAGCGCTGCATCCCGATGATCACCGCGCTGATGGCGCCGGGGCCGGCCAACAGCGGGATGGCCAGCGGCACCACCGCCACCGAGGCGCGGCTGGCCGCCTTCTCCTCCCCTCCGTTGCTGGGGGGGGGCGGCCCCGGCGTTTCGTCCTTCAGCATGGCCAGGGCCATCAGCAGCAGCACGATACCGCCGCCCACCCGGAAGGAGCCGAGACTAAAGCCCATCCAGGCCAGCAGGGTCTCGCCGCTGAGCGCCGCCACCCCCAGCACCACCAGCACCGCATAGGCGGCGATGCGCGCCACCCGCTTGCGCTCCTCCGGGCTGTAGCCCAGCGTCAGGCTGAGAAAGACCGGGATCGCCGCAAAAGGATCGAAGATCACCAGCAGGGAGACGAAAAAACGGCTGTACTCGGTCCAGTGTTCCATTGGAATGCGACCTTATCAAAAGCGGATACGAAAGAGATGCCATTGTAAAGAAATGCCATTCTAGTTTAGACCTGACAGGTCTCCGGTCGAGAGGCCCGAAGTAAAAAACACAAGACCGCGCGGCGGCCTTTTCAAGACAAAATCGCCTTGATTCCCTTTGAAAATCCCGCCACCGCCCCCATTTCCCCCACGATTTTTCCCGGCGCAAACGCCGGCCATTTCAGACATCCCATCCGTTGGAGGTTACCGTTCCATGACCGTCGAAGCCCACAAGGAGACCCTACAATTCCAGGCCGAGGTGAGCCAAGTGCTCAACCTGGTGATCCGCTCGCTCTACAGCAACAAGGAGATCTTCCTGCGAGAACTGGTCTCCAACGCCTCGGATGCGGCGGAGAAGCTGCGCTTCGAGGCCCTCACCGACGATGCCCTGTTCGAGGGCGACGCCAATCTGCGCATCCGCATCTCCGTTGATAAAGAGGCGCGCACCCTCACCGTCAGCGACAACGGCATCGGCATGAGCCGCCAGGAGGTGACCGAGACCATCGGCACCATCGCCAGCTCCGGCACCAAGAAGTTCCTGGAGACCCTGTCCGGGGACCAGGCCAAGGACAACCGGCTGATCGGCCAGTTCGGCGTCGGCTTCTACTCCGCCTTCATCGTCGCCGACCGCGTCACTCTCACCACCCGCCGCGCCGGACTCAGCGCCGAGCACGGGGTGCGCTGGGAATCCGACGGCGAAGGCAGCTACAGCATCGAGAACTGTGAGCGGACCGAGCGCGGCACCGCCGTGACCCTGCACCTGCGGCCGGACGACGACGAATTCCTGGACGACTGGCGGCTGCGCGGCATCATCGCCAAGTTCTCCGACCACATCGCCATGCCCATCGAGATGCTGGAGCAGTCCTACGAAGAGGAGAAAGAGGGCGAAGAGAAAAAGGCGCCCGAGTGGAAGCAGGTGAACAAGGGCACCGCGCTCTGGATGCGCAACAAGAGCGAGATCACGGAAGAGGAGTACCAGGAGTTCTACAAGCACATCGGCCACGACTTCGAGGCGCCGCTGGCTTACGCCCACAATCGGGTGGAGGGCAACAACGAATACACCGCCCTGCTCTACCTGCCGGCCCGCGCCCCCTTCGATCTCTGGGACCGCGAGACCAAGCACGGGGTGAAGCTCTATGTGCGGCGGGTCTTCATCATGGACGAGGCGGAGAAGCTGATGCCGCGCTATCTGCGTTTCGTCAAGGGCATCGTGGACTCCGACGACCTGCCCCTCAATGTCTCCCGCGAGATCCTTCAGCACAACAAAAAGATCGACGCCATCCGCAGCGCCAACACCAAGCGCATCCTGGGCCTCTTGGAAAAAATGGCCACCGACGAGGCGGAGAAATACCAAAAGTTTTGGGACGAGTTCGGCAACGTGATCAAGGAAGGCCCGGCGGAGGACTTCGGCAACCGCGAGAAGATCGCCGGCCTGCTGCGCTTCACCACCAGCAAGTCGGGCTCCAAGACGCAGAACGTCTCGCTGGATCAATACATCGAGCGGATGAAGGAGAAGCAGGAAAAGATCTACTACATCACCGCCGACAGCTACGCCGCGGCCTTGAACAGCCCGCACCTGGAGATCTTCAAGAAGAAGGACGTGGAGGTGCTGCTCTTGATCGACCGCGTGGATGAATGGCTGGTGAACAGCCTGCACGAGTACAAGGGCAAGCACATCCAGTCGGTGGCCAAGGGCCAGCTCGACCTAGGCGAATTGGAGGACCAGGAGGCCAAGGAGGAACTGAAGAAGGTGGAGGAGCAGACCAAGCCACTGATTGAGCGCATCCAGGGCGCCCTGGGCGAGGATGTAAAGGAGGTGCGGGTGAGTCACCGCCTCACCGAGTCCCCGGCCTGCATCGTGGTGGGCGATTATGACATGAGCGCCAACCTGCAACGGGTGCTCAAACAACTCGGCCAGGAGAGAATGGGCGCCTCCAAGCCGATCCTGGAAATCAACCCCACCCACCCCCTGGTACAGCGCATGGACCAGGAATCGGACGAGGAAATCTTCGCCGACTTCGCCCGTATCCTCCTTGACCAGGCCACCCTGGCGGAGGGCGGGCAACTCGAAGACCCCGCCGCCTTTGTGCGGCGACTGAACAAACTGATGTTGCCGCGTTAAGAAAGGGTTAAGTTCCGTAGGTCGGGTCAGG
>Ga0116211_1001032_pt1 | contig 13669 bp, 11 predicted proteins | sample SaghotsprinmetaG_FD_94484 | JGI IMG/M metagenome (GOLD analysis project Ga0116211, IMG submission 94484) | Hot spring microbial communities from South Africa to study Microbial Dark Matter (Phase II) - Sagole hot spring metaG | ecosystem: Environmental > Aquatic > Thermal springs > Hot (42-90C) ... | reverse complement strand
CAGTGAAATCGTGACGATGCGTGGCATGGCGGACAACAGGTGAGGTAAAAGTTATCTTTTGCATATTTAGTTTGACTTGTCAACTTACCTACAACACACCTTTATATAAAACTTACGTCAAAGATGTCGCTGCACTCCGTGACTCTAAACGCAAAGTTGATCCTAATTTGTTTGAGTCATTGATTGATTTTTCGCGGGGGTATCCAATTGTTATTGATGTTGATATTGTAGTCCCTACAATTTATGAACCAGTTTCTGGCAGGGTCATGAGTTGGAATAATGTAGGTGAATTAGAGTCAACTTCGGCTGCTCAACCATCTTTAAAGCTCTCTAGTCAACCTGAGCATGAGTTGTATAAATCCCTCAAGGAAAACGGTTATCTTAGAACGGAATTTGATGCTTATTGTATGGAGTGTGGATATACACATGAGGAGGTTGCTGAAAATGAGTCTCTATTTAAAGATTTAAAAAGGAGTTTTTTAGAAGGTGCTGACACAGAGTATTATACTGCAACTGTATATAATATTGAAGTGGAGGATTTTCATACCTATTATGTGGGTTATGCTGGAGTATGGGTGCACGCCTCCCAACCCATTCCAACCTAACCCACTGGACTACACACCGGCGGCATCACCGCCGTCAGCAACTGCAAGCGCCCCGTCACCACACCTTTTAATGTGATCAACTGATCGGCAATCTGCTGCAATTTTGCCGCCACACCCTGCACCAGCACCACCTCCATCACCTGATTACCCGCCAACTGCACATGCAACGAACTAATCACCTCCGCCAAATGCTGATACTGCAAATCCGCCAATTCACGCTGCAAATGCGGGGTCGAACGATCATAAAGCAGGGTAATCGTCCCCACCATCACCTCCTGCCCAAGCTGCTGCTGATGCACCGTAATTTGCTGGTGAATCATCTCAGTGATCGCCTGCGAACGGCTCTCAAAACCACGCTGCGCCACCATCACATCCAGCGCCTGTAACAAATCCTGCGGCAAGGACAAACTGGTGCGACTCAGCACACTCGGTGCATGGCGCTTTGGTGGAATATGGTTATCGGACATGGCGATTCAACATGATCATTCAAAAGAGTCATTTAACAGGGTCACTCGACATTGTCATCGACACGCGTCATGCGTGGAATATGTGGAATCAACTCCAGATCAGGATCGACTTCGTGTGACTCCTCATCGCCATGAATCAACGCATTCAGATAGTCTTTAATCACCCGAAAGGTCGGCTCGCTCAGCATCTCAGGATAGCGCGGCCTCGGCAGTGGCACGTCGATGATTTCCTGCAACTGACCGGGGTGTGGTTTTAACACAATAATTCGATCCGCTAACAAAATCGCTTCGTCCATATCGTGGGTGACAAACACGATGGTGATGTCGATGTTACGCCAGATTTCGAGCAAGTGTTGCTGCATTTTTTGGCGGGTATGCGGGTCGAGCGCCCCAAACGGCTCATCCATTAACAACATGCGTGGTTCATTCACCAAAGCACGGGCAATCGCCACCCGTTGCTTCATGCCGCCAGACAACTGATGCGGATAATGATCGGCAAACTTCTGTAGCCCGATCAATTCCAGCCACTGGAGGGCAGCGCGTTCGGCTTCGATGGTGTTTTGACCGCGCATCTGTGGGCCAAACATCACGTTTTGTTTGACCGTGCGCCACGGAAACAAGGTATAGCCCTGAAACACCATGCCACGATCTGCACCCACATCAGTCACTGGCTGGCCGTCAAGCAACACCTGACCCGAATCATACGGCTCCAAGCCAGCGATAATCCGACTTAAGGTGGACTTGCCGCAACCCGATGCCCCAATCACACAGACCAGTTCACGCCGTTGTACGCTGATGTTGATGTCTTTTAGCGCGAGTAGTGCGCCGTTATTGGTTTGAAAATACTTATGTAAGCCTTTGACTTCCAAAAGGCTTGGCCGTTGCCGTAACTGCTCAAAACGCTGTTGCATGTCGGGTGCAGCTTGGGCGGCCTGTAGCGCATTGCGAATGGAATCTTTCATTTGCTGTGTCCTGCATTCCAGCGAAATAAGCGTTTACCGAGTTTGGCCAGTAGCACATCGGTGATCAGACCAATCAAGCCAATCATCAAAATTGCGGCATAGACTTGATCGAAGTTTTGATAGCGTGCCTGCTGGGTGATAAACCACGTAATGCCAGAGCTTGCGCCGACCAGTTCGGCCACAATCAAATACGTCCACGCCCAGCCCAATAAGATGCGCTGATCGCGGTACACATCGGGCAAAATCGCCGGAATAATCACGTTTTTTAGGCGTTGCCAACGGTTTGCGCCCAGCGTTGCCGCGGCTTCGAGCAAGCCCAGATCGACTTTACGGGTGGTATTGGCAATAATCAAAATCTGCTGAAACAGTGTGCCAATCACGATAATTGCGACTTTGGGCGCGTCATAAATCCCCAAAATTGCCACCGCCAATGCGCCAAACGCAGGCGCAGGCAGATAGCGAAAAAACTCCACAAACGGCTCGGTCAGCCGCGACACAATCACCGAACTGCCGCACAACACGCCAAGCGGCACGCCGATCAGCGACGCCAAAAAGAATGACCAAAACACCAACTTGACGCTGTGCAATAGGCTTTCATGCAGCCACGGCGCGTCTTTTTGCAGCGGTGGGGTGGTAAACGAGGTGACAAACGCAGTCGCCACCTCATGCGGTGCGGGCAAATACACCGGATTGATCGGTTCGCCTTGCGGGACTGCTAAGCCTGCTTGTTGCATGTTGGCGACTTCGGCAGCAAAGGTCGCCCGTTCGGTGCGGCTATCGACCTGAAAATAACTGACATCGCCCGCATCAGTGATCATCACCTGTGGATGCCACACAAACTGTAAATAACTGACCGCACACCAGATCAGAATCGGTAGCAAAAACGACGCAACGCCTAAGCCGAGCGACTGTTTACGGGTCAAGATGCGAGCAACACCAGCCATCAAAGCGACTCCTTTGGCTTATTGGCCAGACACCAGTTTTGGATCAATCAAGCTATCGACATCGACCAGTTGGCCATAGACTTGGTTACTGACGTTAAACTGATTGACGTAGTAGCTTGAGCCATACAGCGACTGCAAGTTGTCGTTTTTGTCCATCGCGGCTTGGTTTTCCGCCAGTGTCATCAGACGTGTGCCGCCCAAAAACGCCGCGTACTCTTCAGGGGTGACACCAGCACGAGCCGCCATGATTTTTAGGGCATCCGGCTGGGTGGCAGGATCGTTGATATAGCTGACCACTTTGTCCCAAACCTGCACCACTTTGATCCAATCGGCGCGACGCTGCCCCAAACTGGTCGGTGATACCGCCAACACGTCATAGATCAAACCGGGTTCGTCGGCAGAGGTGTAGAGGGGTTTCGAGCCGCTGACCGCTTTGAGCGTTTGTCCAGCAATCGGCTGCCACGCACCAACGGCGGCGACGCTATTGGAGGCGAGGATTTGCGGCATTTCGTTGGTTGGGGCGTTTTGTAGTTTGACATCGTTGATCGACATACCGGCTTTTTTCAGGGCATGCGATAGCATCAGATGCTCAACCAGACCCAATTCAACTGCGACAGTTTGACCTTTCAGATCAGCCAAGCTGTTGATGTTTGGTGCGCCGATGATCATGTCGTTGCCGTTGGAATAGTCGGTCATCATGATCATGATGCCACGGCTACCACTGGCGCTGTTGACCAGATTGTCGCCATTGGTGGCGAGTACCGCATCGAGCTGACCGCCTTTAAATGCATCGAGCGAGGCGGCATAGTCGAACCATTCAAATTTGACATCGACACCGGCTTCTTTGAGCCAGCCTTTGTCGATGGCGACTTGCCAAGCGACCCAGCCGGGCCAGTCACTGTAGCCGATCAGCAGGGGTTTTTGGCTGGTCACAGGGGCTGCGCTATTGGCGGCGGCATCGGTGCTGCTGGATTCGGGGGCTTTGCTACAGCCGACCAGACTGGCCATCGCCAGTAGCAGAACAGCTAGTGGTTTCATCGAAAAAGTAGAGGGGTGTGAGCCAGTGTGTGAAGGGGATACGATCATCGAACAGCGCTCCGGTATGCGATTGAGTATTACGAAAATCAAAATTGGTAATACTGAATGTGCTTGCAAAATGTACGCCAAGTTTTAGTCACTCACTTAAGCTCTGAATATACGCCCGCCAGCCACCCAAATGACTAATGTCCGTTGCGCCTTCCAGCGCAATCGGTTCAGCAATAAAGCCACAATAGCGTTGCCCATCCGCCAGCAGCACCTTACCAACTCCCAAAGGTGCAGGAATCAACTGCACAAACTCCGCAAAACCCTGGGCCGATAAACGCCAAATTTCGACCGGAATCGCCACACCACCTTGCGACACTCGCACCATTGCGGGGCGTTTCAGTGGTGGTGCGTCGGCGATTAACCAAAGCTGATAGCATGGCGCGGATTGTGTCGCTGCAACCAATGTGCCACCACGCTCGACCAACTGATGATTGAGCGCCATACCGGATAAATGTGCGCCACACACCACCACGTCAAAAGTTGCAGCGGTCGTTTGTGTCGTTTGAGTGTTTACAGTGGTCATCGAGTCATTTCAGCTGTTGGTTTGGTTATCAATTCAAGACGTTGTGCAAAAGCCAATAAGCCCTGATCATGGCCTGCACCGGCAAAAAACGTCACCCCAAACGGCAAGCCATCAGCACGCGTGCCACTTGGTACCGCCAGTGCTGCATAATCGAGTAGGTTCATAAAATTGGTGTAGTAGCCCAGTTGATTGTTGAGCGTAATTGGATCGGCCAGCATTTCCTTGACCGTAAAAATCCGCCCAGCGGTCGGGGTCATGATCAGATCAACTGTGCTGAGTATTTGATCGGCTTGGCGTTTATAGGCGGCGAGTTGATAAAACCCATCAAAAGTCTGCACCGCGCTTAAACTAGCGGCGGGTTCGACGATTTGCCGAATCACCGGCAACACCGATTCAGGTGAGCGCTTTAGCAGCGGCTGTAGTGCGTGATAGCGTTCGGCGACCCAAGCGCCAGAATAGAGCAGTTTGGCCGCTGCCAAAAACGGCGCAAAATCAATCTCAACCAACTGATAACCTTGGCTGAGTAACCGTTCACACTGTTGGGTAAAACACGCGGCATATTCAGCATCACCAAAAAACTGCAACTGATCGGCCATCGGAATGCCAATCCGCTGCACTGGCTGCACTGCCATCTGGGCGCGATCACGGCTATACGGATCGGCTGCATCGTAGCCAGCAGCGACCGCCAACACCGTCGCGGCATCTGTGCTGTCTTGGCTAAAAATCGACACACAATCCAGACTACGACAAGCCGGTACAACGCCACGGGTGGAGAGCAAGCCGCAAGACGGTTTTAATCCGACCAACCCATTAAACGCCGCAGGCACACGCCCAGAACCCGCGGTATCCGTGCCCAAACTAAAGCTGACCTGACCCAGCGCTACTGCCAAGGCTGAACCTGAGCTTGAGCCACCCGCGATGTAGTCAGGATTGATGCTGTTACGCGCAATACCATACGGCGAGCGCGTGCCATTGAGGCCGGTCGCAAATTGATCCAGATTGGTTTTACCGATGGGGATTGCACCCGCATCGATCAAACGTTGCACCGCCGTTGCCGACTCGGTGGGTTGATAGGCAAAATCCGCACAACCGGCGGTGGTCGGTAGTCCCAACAGGTCAATATTGTCTTTGACCGCAAACGGAATGCCGTACAGCGGTAGGCTGTTCAAGTCAGTATCGGCCAAACGTTGCTCAAGCTGTGCGGCCATATTGAGCAACTGTTGCTCCGAAAAGCGTGAGATCCACACTGCATGCGTATCCGGTTGTTCGAGCACGGCAATCAGTTGTTGAGTCAACTGCGTCGGGGTCAGCGTGCCATTGCGATAGGCAGTTTTGAGGTGTTCAATCGACAGATTTAACATGGATTAACCTCCGTCTCGATCACCAGCAAGCCTTGTCCAGCATAGACGCTTTGACCGGCTTTGCCTTGGATGTGACCGACCACACCCGCCTGATTGCACAGCACCGGAAATTCCATTTTCATCGATTCGATCACCGCCAGTACATCGCCGACTTTTACCTGTTGGCCTTGACTGACATTGATCTTCCAAATGCTGCCCGAAATATGCGATTCGACCAGCTGCGCATGTTCGGATAGCAACAGTTGTTCAGCATCGTCAACGCCGTGCGCCGTCAGGTCTGCCGCGATATCTGTGGCTTGATCCTGTCCAGACTGCTGCCAACGCTGCCGTTCTGCATCGAAGGCGGCTTGCTGGGTCTGTTTAAACGTTGCAATACTGGCCGACTCCTCCTGCAAAAACTGGTTGTAATCGCGCAGACTCAGCTCACCGTGTTCAATCCGCAGCCGATGCCGACCCGCCGCAAAGTCCTGCCGCAGCACCAGTAATTCGTCTTCAGAGACTTCATAAAAACGGATTTGATCAAAAAAGCGCAGCAGCCAAGGCTTACCTGCGCTAAATTCAGGCGTTTCGTGATAACGGTTCCAGACCTGCAAGGTGCGCCCAACAAACTGATAGCCGCCAGGCCCTTCCATGCCATAAATACACATGTACGCGCCACCGATGCCGACTGCGTTTTCGGGCGTCCACGTGCGGGCAGGGTTATATTTGGTGGTGACCAGACGATGACGCGGGTCAAGTGGCGTGGCAACCGGCGCACCCAAATACACATCACCGAGTCCCATCACCAGATAGGCCGCGTCATAGACGATTTTTTTGACTGCTTCGATGCTGTCTAGACCATTGATCCGGCGGATAAATTCCAGATTGCTCGGACACCATGGTGCGTCAGGTCGCACCGACTGCATGTATTTTTCAATGGCGAGTCGCGTTTGTGAGTCGTCCCACGCCATCGGTAGCCAGATGGTGCGCGACGGCACGACCATGTCAGCAATCGCAGGCAACACGGCTTCAAGTTGGCGCAGATGCTGCATCAGTTGGTCGAGGCTAATGATATTGGCATCATAATGCACTTGCAGCGAGCGAATCGCAGGAGTGAGGTCAATGATGCCTTGGATATCAGCCTGTTGAATTGACTGCATGAGCGCATGTACCCGAAAGCGTAAATTTAGATCCAGCACACCCTCGCCATATTCGACCAAAACATAGTTGTCCCCTGCGGCGCGATAGACCACTTTGGGCGTATCAGCCGCCGGTAACGTCGCCAAAATCGCCGAGTCCAAGGTGTCCAGTTCAGCGGTTAAGACGGGATGATATAGCGCGTCAAGGTCGAGTTCGGGCTGGTCGAGTTGCGCCAATTGCGCCCATTCGAGTTGGTCGCTTTGCGCCTGACTGATCGGAATAAAGCGCACCCGATCCCCAGCTTTGAGCTGGCCAAGCTTCCACAGTTCGGCTTTGACCACCACACACGGACAGACAAACCCGCCAAGACTCGGGCCATCCACGCCTAAAATCACCGGCATATCACCGGTAAAATCCACTGCACCAATCGCATAGGCGTTGTCGTGGATATTCGACGGGTGCAATCCCGCTTCACCGCCATCGGTACGCGCCCACGTTGGCTTCGGGCCAATCAAGCGAATCCCTGTCCGACTGGAGTTGTAATGCACCTCCCAATCGGTCGCAAACAACATCTGAATATCATCGTCGGTAAAAAAATCCGGCGCGCCATGTGGCCCATAGCGCACGGCGATTTTCCATGTCTGACCGTCGTTGGCGAGTGGTGCTTTGGCTGGTGTTTTGACCTCTGCAGTGCTTTCTATCAGTGTTTTTTCGAGTGGTAAAATCGGCAACATATCGCCCAAACGCAACAAGCGTCCGGCATGTCCGCCAAACTGCCCCAAGCTAAAGGTCGAACGACTACCCAAATATTCAGGCACTTGCACGCCACCTGCTACCGCCAGATAACTGCGACAGCCGTGCGAAATTTTGCCCAAGCGCAAGGTTTGACCAGCTCGAATCGTCAGCGCTTGCCACATCGGCTGCGCCTGATCATCGATCTCGACGGAGAGCGGCGCACCCGTGATACAGACTTGACTGTCACAATGAAACTTCAAATGTACGCCGGTCAGGGTCATCTCTAAGCCTGCGGCTTGGTCGGGATTGCCCAAGATTCGATTGCCCAATTGCAGGCTCAGGCTGTCCATCGCGCCCGACGGCGGCACACCGACATCCCAATACCCCAGACGTCCGCTGACTTCCTGCACGCTGGTCTGTACACCGGCTTGTAGCACCTCAATACGGGCAGCTTGCCACGTCAGGTCTTTGAGCATCTGGGTGGTTTGTCTGCCAGCTTGAAAGATCGACGAATCCAAAATCGCCAGCAGATAATCGCGGTTGGTTTCGATTCCCGCCAGATCGGTGTGTTGGAGTGCGGTTTGGAGTTGTGCTAATGCAGTCGGGCGATCCATCGCGGTCACGATCAGTTTGGCCAGCATCGGGTCATAATAGGGCGGCACGGTGCTGCCACGTTGTACCGCGCGTTCCACCCGAAAATTGGGTAAATCCTGCACAGGAAACGCCGCTTCGGTCAGTTGACCAGAGGACGGTTGAAAATCCCGCGCCGCGTCTTCGGCATACAGACGCGCTTGAATCGACACTCCGCACGGCAGCAACGGCTGGATCGGCATTTGCCATTCACCACAGGCCAATTGCAGCATCCACGCGACCAGATCGACCCCAAACACCTGTTCGGTCACGCCATGTTCGACTTGCAAGCGAGTGTTTACTTCCAAAAAATAAAACTCGCCGCTGACCGCGTCCATCACAAACTCAACCGTACCGGCCGAGCGATACTGCACCGAACCCATCAGGCGTTTTGAGGTGTCGTACAGCCAGTCGCGCTGCGCGTCGGTCAGGTGTGGGGCAGGGGTTTCTTCCAGCACTTTTTGGTTGCGACGTTGCACCGAGCAATCACGCTCACCCAGCGTGACAATGCCGCCTTGACCATCGCCAAACACCTGTACTTCAATATGTCGCGCCGCTTGGACGTATTTTTCCAGATACAGCCCTGCATCTTTAAAATTGGCCTGTGCCAAACGCGACACCGTGTCATACGCGTCACTGAGCGCATCGGCTGAATCCACCAAACGCATGCCGATCCCGCCACCGCCTGCGCTGCTTTTGAGCATCACCGGAAAACCAATTCGCGCTGCCTCGTGTTGCGCATGTGCCAGATCGGTCAGCAAACCGCTACCAGTCAGGAGTGGCACATTACTGGCAATTGCCAGTTCGCGGGCGGTGTGTTTCAAGCCAAAGGCACGCATTTGATCGGCAGTCGGGCCAATAAACGCAATGCCCAACGCCTCGCAACGCTCCGCAAAATCAGGGTTTTCGGATAAAAAACCATAACCCGGATGAATCGCCTGTGCGCCAGTGTCCAGTGCCGCTTGCAAGATGCGATCTGCCGACAGATAGCTGTCACTGGCGGCCGCGCTACCGATTCTCACCGCTTGATCGGCCAGACTGACGTGCAGCGCGTCTTGATCGGCATCGGAATACACCGCGACACTGGTCACGCCGAGTTGCTTTAACGTGCGAATCACCCGACAGGCAATTACGCCACGATTGGCGATCAGTACCGTGTTAAACATGCTGGGCTGCTCCTACGCTTTGAACACTTAATGCCTGATCTTCTAAAGCGTCCGGCGCATCCCACACCAACAATTGAATCGGCGTCGGGTTGTAGGCGTTGCATGGATTGTTCAGTTGTGGGCAGTTTGAAATCAAAATCACCAAGTCCATCTCGGCACGCATTTCGACATACTTACCGGCTGCCGAAATGCCATCAGCAAAGGTCAGTGAGCCATCAGCAGTCACGGGGACATTCATAAAAAAATTAATATTCGCGCCGATATCTTGCACATCGAGCCCCAGTTGTTGCGCCAGTGGAAAATTTGCCAAGGCATACATATAGTTATCGCGGCAACTGTGCATCGGGCGTTTTTCCAATGCATAGCGCACGGTGTTGCTTTCACTGGCACAAGCACCGCCGAGCGTGTCATGTCGGCCACAGGTGTCGGCACAAATCTGCGCCATCGGTTGGCCTTCGCTGGAATACAGCACACTGCCCAGACCCAGATACAGCGCACTATTACGCCGAATGGTATCGGTTAAGCTGTAGCGTTCTTCGGTGTTTTGCGCATTAAACAGCAGCGTATCGACCGCCTGATTGCCTTCGAGATCGACAATCCGAAAAATCTGACCTTTTTTGACCTGACCGATCCATGCTTCACCGGCGGGGCAGACTTGGTTTAAGCAGGCCTGTTCAGGTTGTAAGGCACTGGCACGAGTCGGTGTGTTATTAATAGTCGTCATGTCTTAGGCTCCGGTCACTGTGCTATTTGAAATGTTTTGGCCACTACTTTGCACTGCTGCCAAGAGTTGCGGCGCGACCTCACCAAAGTAACGGGCGTTGTTCAGATAGCCGCGTTGATTTTCGGCACACGCGTTCATGCAGGGGTCGTCTGCCTTGAGTGGCAGGGCGTGGTGGGCGCTGATTTTGATGCCTGCCGGTTGGTATTCAGGACGTGAGTCGAGTGGGTGGGGCGCTGCCGACAAAATCACAATACAATCCATTTCGAGGCGCAGTTCGACCACTGCACCCGCAGCGGCATGTTCGGGATGCCAGATTAGTTTGCCGAGATTGTCGATTTGGTCATCGACGCTGACTTTGCTAAAAAAATTAATCGGCGTGACTAGATCACGCTTGCACAAACCCCATTTGCCCATCTCAATCAGCATGCCGTCGCGGCCATTACGGTACATGCCATTCCGCGCATCGCCATAGGTTTTTTCACCATACCTTTCGGCGATTAAGGCAGCATCAGACAGGCCACACCAGACGTCATGCCAGCCGACACTGTCGTGGGTGATGGCCGCCAACACACGACCCATGTCTGAATAACAGACATGACCTTGCGTCAAGTAAGCGGTGTGTTGGGCTTTCAAGCTGTCAGGAATATTCAGGCGTTCGAGCTTTTCTTCGGCATTAAATAGCAGCGCGGACAGGTTTGCGCCCGCCGCCATCGTGCTAAAGCGCAACAGCGTGCCACGTCGCACACGCGCCGACCAATGAAACCCACCGGGCAGGGTGTCTTGCCAGAGCAGTTCTGGCGCATATAGATCAGAGGAGGTGACATCAGACATACGGGAGGACTCCAAAGCAAAAAAAAGACGAGAGTACGCACTCACTGTGACGTGTCCTCCCGGGCTTTTGTCCCGCCGTGTAGTCCACCCCAAATGACCCAGTCAATCTGAGTTATTTTGGTGCAAACCGATTGCTCTCGGACCAGTCATGCACCACACAAGCGCGGCACACCGGAACCCTAGCGATCTTTATAAAGCTAAAAAGTGCTGCATCGACCTAAAAGCGGTCTTCGGTACTCTCTGCCTTGTATTTAAGCACAACCCATGCCAAACCCGTGCAGGTTATTGAGATACCATCAGCCTAAATACCCTCTCAAGTATCCGTACAAAGATCAATAATCGACGATTTCGCCCGAAAATATACAGATCGCTAACTGAAATGAATGCCCCAAAAATGTGACGATGTATACGCTTGCTGAACGTGTGTCTGATTTTTGGCTTATTGAGTGTGACCGTTGCTTATGAATACTGCTGTTGTTTGGAGTTGCGTTGATCGAATTGGACGAATGCCAGCAGCGCGATGGTTGTTGCTGGCCAGTATTGGATTCGTGCAAGTGGCGCAAGCATCCGATCAACAGATCCTCGCTGCACTACAGGCTGCACAGCGTAATGACACGGTGGCACTCGATCAGCATGCTGCACTGATGAAAAACAGCGGTAGTGTACTTGCCAACTATCCTGAATACCTCAAGTATAACGCCAGTCTATCGGCGCAGTCAGTCGAAGCCCTGATTGCCTATGCCAAACAAAACCCCGAAGCGGCACTGACCGAAAAACTACTGGCCGACTATGCCGAAGTGCAAGCCGCCAACGGTCGTTACGAGCTGGTTCGGCAAGTTGCGCCGTATGTGGTCAATCCCGATTTAAGTGAGCAATGTGCGTTAGCACAAGCACAAGCAGCCGGTGGTGATCAGTTAGCCTTGGTTGATTTGCGTGAGCAGGTGTGGCTGGAGACAGGGCGTTTGCCGAATCTGTGCCAAACCGTCAATAGTCAGTTGCTGCGTAGCGAATTGACCACCCTCGATGAGCGGCAGCAGCGACTGTGGACGATGCTGCGGGTCGATAACACCGCTGCCGCACTCGAAGCCGCCAGTGTGTTACAGATCGGCCTTGATCAGGCAACCTTAAGCCAAGTCGCCAAGAACCCAGATGCATACCTGCTCAATCCAATCATCAACAGTCCCGCTGAACAATCACTGTATCTGTATGCGTTGGCACGCGTAGCAGCACGTTCAACCGAAGCTGCGGCGTCACACCTTGAGCAAGAGCAGCGCAATGTGCCCGTGCAGGCCAAGTGCTATGCCTATCGAATCTTGGCGATGAGTAGCACCGGCCAGCGTGCCGCGGTGCAGGGCTTTAATAGCAATACCGTACGCTGGTTTGACCAAAGCGTTGGTTATCCGTTTAGTGATGTTGAAGCAGAATTGTACGCACGGCATGCGATTCGCGATGGCGCATGGGAAAGTGTCTTGCGTGCGTTGGACAGCATGAGCTTTACCACCCAAAAAAAACGCGAATGGCAATACTGGTTTGCGCGTGCGATTGGCGAGCGTCGAGATGAAGCCTCTAAGCAAATCGCACAACAGTTTTATCGTGCATTAGCCACCGAAACCGACTACTACGGTTTACTGTCTCGTGACCGTTTGGGCATCAAGACCACCAGCTTGCCGCCGCTGTATCAGCCAACCGCACAAGACCGGCAGCGACTGGCACAGAGTGCACATTTTCAGCGTGCGTTCGCGCTACGCAATCTGAACGTACCTGCGGTATGGGCAAATCGAGAGTGGAATTGGGCGGTGCGCGATGCTATGCAAAAACAAGATGACGGCCTGATTTTAGCAGCAGCACAGCAAGCCCATCAGATGGGTTGGTATGATCGGGCAATTTATGCCGCCGAGCGCACCACGACCAAGTTTAATGACCAGTTGCGTTATCCCATGCCCTTTCAAGATTTGGTGGTGAATCACAGTCAACAAGTAGGGCTTGACCCAGCATGGACGTATGGTCTCATTCGGCAGGAAAGCCGCTTTGCCAGTGTAGCGCGCTCACATGTCGGTGCCAGTGGTCTGATGCAAATCATGCCCGATACAGGTCGCTGGATTGCCAATCGTTTGGGTGAACCCTACCGTGCCTCGAGTTTGACCGATATGCAAACCAACGTGCGCTATGGCACGTTTTATCTGAGTCATATTTTGCAACAGCTAGACAGTCATCCCGTGTTGGCCTCGGCGGGTTATAACGCAGGCCCAACCCGTGCACGGCGCTGGCAGCCCGTTGCATCAGCCTTGGATGCCGATCAATACACGGAGAGCATCCCATTTTTAGAAACTCGTGATTACGTAAAGCATCTGATGACCAATGCGCTGCACTATAGCTTGCTGTTACAGCATGGTGAGCAAACCCTAAGCCAGCGGATGCGCCCCATCCCTGCACGCATGACTGAGTAAGTCGGGATTGTTGCAATCGATGACTGCTCTGATACGCATGCCGCACAAACTCACTGCATTGTCTGCCAT
>Ga0116211_1001027_pt1 | contig 13742 bp, 12 predicted proteins | sample SaghotsprinmetaG_FD_94484 | JGI IMG/M metagenome (GOLD analysis project Ga0116211, IMG submission 94484) | Hot spring microbial communities from South Africa to study Microbial Dark Matter (Phase II) - Sagole hot spring metaG | ecosystem: Environmental > Aquatic > Thermal springs > Hot (42-90C) ... | reverse complement strand
GGCAGAACAGGGGGAGGAGATGGGACCTCCCGTTTTGCCATCCGCTTCTGAATCTCCTCGAGGGCGGCCTTTCTGCGAATCTCCTCAAGCGCCTCCTGCAGATGATCGAAAGACTTTTTATCGACCTCCTTCTTTTTAACCTTTTCCACAATATCATGTTTCTTTGGTTTGTCGATGGGCTTACTCTTTTCAACGGGTTTTGCCTTTTCTTCCTGAGAAACCTGAGGGAGGAGCGGTTCAGGTTCTGGTATGGGAGTGGGCATGAGGGTGACTGTATACATGGTGGGGCGGGCTTGAATCATTGTAGGCCAGGGATTGAGGCTGAGAAAAAGGATGAGTGCGGCATGGATGAGAAAAGAGATTCCGATGGTAGTGAGAAACCGCCCTGCAACACTCTGATTTTGTAAATTCATTTCTGCCCCATCAATTAACCCCGCCGGGGTTTATTCCTTGTACTTTCTGAGAAAGCGGAGAAAGGCTAATCCCAGGGGGGAAAGCGTCCTCCCGCGATGGGAGACAATATAAATCTGTCGAAGGATTGGCTCCCATCCCTCTACTTCGATCCTAATCAAAGTTCCCCGTTTTAATTCCTCTTGAGCAGCCCTCTTTGAGATGAAGGCAAAGCCCAATCCGGCTTTGACCCCCTCCTTTAGGGAAGCTGTACTGCCCATTTCCATCACCACATGAAATTGCCTCAGGCTCTTCCCTTTGTGCCTCAACCTTTTCTCAACCGCCATCTGAGTTCCTGACCCCTCTTCACGAATGATCCAGGGTTCTTTCAAAAGGTCTTCGATCGCCGCCTTTTTCTTTAAGCCGGACAGACGGTCCGGAGAAGTGACGACAATGATTTCGTCATCTGCATACTTTTCATAATGGAGGGAGCTGTGATTCAGCTTCGCACCGGTTAATCCAAATTCGACCATTCCATCGAGGACATATTGAATGATCTCTTTCGTATCTGCAATTTTTAGGGAGAGGGTAAATTGTGGATACTCCTTTTTAAAATGGAACATCAACCTCGGCAGAAGATATTCTCCTGGGATGGTGCTGGCTCCCAGAGAGAGGACGCCTCGAATGCCCTGTGAAAATTCGCTGAGAGCATTGAACAAATCTTTACGGGACGTGAGGATTTTAAGGGCAAATGTGTGAAAGATTTGTCCTGCTTTGGTTAAACGGACTTCTTTTCCGGTTCGGTCGAAGAGCCGGATTCCCAAAGATTTTTCCAAGTTGAGGATATGTCCGCTGACCGTGGGTTGAGTGAGAAAGAGGTCTTCTGCCGCTTTTGAAAAACTTCTTAAAGTGGCTACCCGGCAGAAGGTTTCGAGATGTCGGAAATCAATGGATAAATCTTTTATTTCCACCTTGAAAAGAATATTAAATCTCTTTCCATGTAAATGCAAGACAATTTTTTCATCCTACCCATAGCCTTCGGTCGTTTCATTACGTTCTGAATTTTTGTTCTCGTCTCTATCTGTATCCAATGGAATATGTTCTATACGGCTTTCCATTCTGGGGTTGATTTCGCCTGTTCCCCGCTTGAAGCCTGGATATGTAGTCCAAGGCTTAAGCCTTGCTTCGTTGCTGTCCATGGGCAGGGAGGACAGGTGGGCATGAGGAGCAACCTCAACATACGCTTCGATGAAACGAAAGAAACGTTCAAGTTTATTGTGCGAAATGTTTGGACTGAATCTGTTAATAGCCCCACTGACAGGATGAATACCCCTTCACGTAGTTTGACAACAGGGGGTCAAACAGTTTTGTGAGATTTGTGTCACCCCGTGTGGAAGAAAAAAGAGACGGCCTGGAATGAGTTCCAAGCCGTCTCTTTTTCTTGGTTTTGTTTCTTTAGATGTTTAGTACATATCGCCCATTCCACCCATTCCGCCTCCTGGAGGCATAGGAGGATAGGATGGTTTTTTCTCTGGTTTTTCGGCGACCAGTGCCTCGGTGGTGATCATCAGAGAGGCCACAGAGGCCGCATTTTGAAGCGCCAACCTGACCACCTTGGTTGGATCAATAATGCCGGCTTTAATCATGTCGGTGTATTCATCTTTTGAGGCATCGAATCCAAAAGCCCCTTTCTCATTTTTCACTCTTTCACAGACAACAGATCCTTCCAAACCGGCATTGTTGGCGATCTGACGGATGGGTTCCTCAAGAGCCTTTTTGACAATCTCCATACCGATCTTTTTATCGCCCTCTACCTTTAGCTTCTCCAGTAACGGCAGGCAACGAAGGTAGGCCACGCCGCCCCCAGGCACGATTCCTTCTTCAACAGCCGCTCGTGTTGCATTGAGGGCGTCTTCGACCCGAGCCTTCTTCTCTTTCATTTCGGTCTCGGTCGCTGCGCCCACATTGATCACAGCAACCCCACCGATGATCTTGGCCAATCGCTCTTGGAGCTTTTCACGATCATAATCGGAGGTAGTCTCTTCAATCTGAGCACGGATCTGTTTGACCCGGGCCTCGATATCGTCCTTATCCCCGGCTCCATCCACGATGGTCGTATTATCCTTGTCAATGACAATCCGTTTGGCCTGGCCTAAGTCATTGAGTTTGATGTTTTCGAGTTTAATCCCCAGATCCTCGGAGATGACTTTTCCGCCGGTAAGAATGGCAATGTCTTCGAGCATCGCTTTTCTCCGGTCTCCAAAACCAGGCGCTTTGACCGCACAGCATTTGAGGGTGCCACGAAGTTTATTGACGACGAGTGTGGCTAAAGCTTCCCCTTCCACATCTTCAGCAATCACGAGAAGGGGTTTGCCCATCTTGGCGATCTGTTCGAGGATTGGAAGCATATCCTTCATGTTGGAGATTTTCTTCTCGCTTAGAAGAAGGTGGGCATCTTCAAGAACCGCCTCCATCTTTTCAGGATCGGTCACAAAGTAAGGTGAGAGATAACCGCGGTCAAACTGCATACCTTCAACCACATCCAGGGTTGTCTCCATTCCTTTCGCTTCCTCAACGGTGATCACTCCTTCTTTTCCAACTTTATTCATGGCCTCCGCAATGATGTTGCCAATGGTCTCATCATTATTGGCGGAAATGGTCCCGACCTGTGAGATTTCCTTCGGGTCTTTCGTTGGTTTGCTCAACTTCTTCAACTCTTTGACGATCTCTTCAACCGCCATGTCAATACCGCGTTTCACATCCATGGGGTTGGCGCCCGCCACGACGACCTTCATGCCTTCCCGATAGATCGCCTGTGCCAGAACCGTGGCGGTTGTTGTTCCATCTCCAGCGGTGTCCGAAGTCTTGCTTGCCACCTCCTTCACCATCTGGGCTCCCATGTTTTCAAATTTATCTTCAAGCTCAACCTCTTTGGCCACAGTGACGCCATCTTTTGTGACGGTTGGTGATCCAAAAGACTTTTCGAGAATGACGTTACGGCCTTTTGGACCGAGAGTCACCTTGACCGCGTCGGCCAAAATATTCACTCCCCGCAATATGGCATTACGGGCTTCCTGATCAAATTTCAGTTCTTTTGCCATGTTAATTGACCTCCATTTCTTTCTTTAAATTGGTTTTATTTTCCTTCAATGATGCCCAGGATGTCTTCTTCTCTCATGATGAGATGCTCTTCCCCTTCAATCTTCACTTCGGTGCCAGAATATTTTCCAAAAAGAATTCTGTCCCCAACCTTTACATCGAGAGGAATGACCTTTCCTTCTTCAGTGACTTTCCCTTTTCCAACGGCAATAACTTTTCCCTCCTGGGGTTTCTCCTTGGCTGAATCGGGAATGATGATCCCACCTTTTGTCTTCTCCTCCTCCTCCAGTCTTTTTACGATGACTCTGTCCTGCAATGGCCTGATTTTCATCTCTTACTTCTCCTTTCTTTGAAAATTCTAAGAATGGTACCTATTTTGGACTCAAAAGATTTTTAGGCTAAAACCGAATCATCACCTCCTTAAAATTGTTTTAAATTTCAAAAGGTTAACGATTGTTTTTCTTATAAACATAAAAACGGTCTAACCCGATAACCATTGAATTTTCAATAGTTAATCATCAAAAAGTTAATTGTCAAGGCAAAATTCAAAAATTTTTTAGCAGTCCTTGTGGCAAACTGCTAATCGAAAGGTTATCCGATTAAAGAACATCCAGGCATTGGAAATTTCTCGCTTCTACCCTGTATCGAATACGGAAAACCATAACAGGAGTTCAGTGATCTTAGTTGCGCCAACCGCAAATTGGATTTCGGCCTCTGTTAGAGATGACTTTTTTGAGGAACCTTTAAGATTTATAAGGTTTTGAAATATTGAAAATTTCAAAATGATTCGACATAATTAGAAAAATTTCTCCAAAAGAGGGAAAAATGATGACCCGGTTTGTTTTAATGATTTTCTTCTCTGTTGTTTTCTTTCATCTACTTTGGCTTCCTTCAATGGCTGGACCGTTAAAAAGGCCTCTCTCTTTTCAACATATTACTCAAAAGGACGGCCTCTCGAGCGATATGGTGTTTGCAATTGCGGTCCAGGGTGAAGCAGTCTGGTTTGGAACTTATGAAGGTGGGGCCACCCTCTATGACAAGGGAAAAAAGATTTATAAGCATTATACAACCAAAGGAGAACCGGTAGTCAAAGTGGATGATGGGGAGAGCATCCGCTGGAAGAACCATCTGGCCTACAATCATGTCTCTGTGATCACTCCGGATAAGGATCGTCTCTGGTTTGGCACCTATTTTTATGGGTTTGGAGGAGGGGGAATATCCTACTACCATCCCCAGAAGACTCCGCCATGGAAGACCTTTAACACGAATGATGGCCGCGCCAAAAAGGTCAATGCGATTGCGGTTGATGGGGAGTTTCTCTGGGTAGGTTCTGAAAAGGGGTTATCCCTTCTCGATAAGAAGACAGAGGGATGGAAGCAGTTTTTTTCGACCCGGGACGGTCTCTCGGGCAATTTTGTGAACTCCATTATGGTCGAACCTGAGTCCATCTGGATGGCCACCAGTGGAGGGATCAGCCGGCTTCAAAAAGCCAAGAGGGTCTGGAAGAATTATTCATTTAAAGAGGGGTTGACAGAGACTGAAATCAAGGCGTTGGCCAAGGTTGGTCAGAAGATATGGGCTGGGGGGGTGAGCGGTGGTCTCTTTGAATATGATGCCGTCTCAGACCAGTGGAAGAGACTGGAGACTCCAGATGCATTAAAGCATGGAGGGATCCAGTCCATAGCCGTGACCCAGGAGAAGGTGATCGTTTGCAGGGATAATGGAGTCAGCCTCTATGACCTTCCCAGTAGGCAGTGGGAGGTGTTGACCGCAGCGGATGGACTGCCGAGCAACAACGTTTTTTTTGCAGCCGAGGATAAGAATAGCATCTGGTTTGGGACAGATAGGGGGGCCTCAAGGTTGATATTGAATCCCTAATGCCATTTCGGATTTCGAATTGGGGAATGCGGAATAGTAAGCTTAAGACGTTTCTCATCAAAGATTTAGGAGGAATCATGGATCATTCCAAGAATCGGAAATTGACACGGAGGCAGTTTATCAAAGGAGCAGCGGTTGTAACAGCAGCCCCTTTGGTAGTAGATGCGCTCCCTTTTTACGGAACCTTGGCCCATGCTTCACTGGAAGCGGACCTCGTGATTGCTAAAACCGGATCGCCTACGAAACTCCTTCAGGCGGCGATGGCTCCCTTAGGAGGGATGGGACGATTTGTAAAAAAGGGACAGAGGGTGGTGATCAAGGCGAATATTGCCTGGGCCAGAACACCGGAGCAGGCCTGTACCAATAACCCAGAACTCCTCTCGGCCTTAATCAGAATGTGCTATGAGGCAGGGGCCAAGAGAGTGGCGGTGTGGGACCATACCTGCGACAATTACCAGTTTGCTTTTGCCCGCTCAGGCCTCAAAGAAGCCGGACAGAAGGCAGGCGCCGATGTTCTCTCCGGCCATGGGAGGAATGTCTACAGACAGGTGGAAATTCCAAAAGCGAAGAAACTGAAGACTGCAGAGATTCTGAGGGATGTGCTTGAGTCCGATGTCTTCATCAATTTTCCCATTCCCAAACAGCACTTTGCAACGGAGCTGACACTTGGGATGAAGAATCTGATGGGCATTGCGTGGGATATGGAGGTGATGCATAAGATTGATCTGCATCAATGCATCGCAGACCTCAATACGCTCCGAAAGCCGGATCTGGTGGTGGTGGATGCCATCCGCATTCTTACCACGAATGGTCCAAAGGGGCCAGGCAAGACCGAGGATCCTCTTGAGGTGATCGCCTCCACCGACATCATTGCTACGGATGCGTACTCTGCTTCGCTTTTTAAACATCCCAAGACCGGAAAACCCTTTAAGCCAGAAGAAATCAAGTTCATCAAGCTGGGTTATGATTTTGGTTTAGGGGAGATCGATCTCTCAAAAGTTCGAATCAAGAAAGTCAGTGCAACATGAAGAAGGCCCTCCCTTATCTGAGAAGAGGGGTGCAGATCCTTTCTTTTCTCTTCCTTTTATATCTGGTCATCAGAACTGCCTTCCCGCTGGAGATCATGATTCCGGTTGATCTCTATCTCCGTCTGGACCCTTTTATCGCTATTATTTCGATGTTGACCCACAAAGGTCTGATTGAGCGGATGCTTCCTGCCTTTGGTGTGCTTCTTGTTGTCATTGTTGCGGGAAACTTCTTCTGCGGTTGGTTCTGTCCCATGGGGGCGGTGATCGACTTTTTCGATCGTCTACTTTTTCGAGAGAAGAAACGAACCAAACCCATTGACGATCAGCCGCTCAAGAGATTTCGCTACGGGGTCTTTCTCTTTTCAGTCATCGCAGGGTTGATGGCTTTTCAGGTGATGTATCTGCTTGACCCTATCAGCTTGATCACCCGAACGATGGTGATTGCTTTCTATCCCCCAGCCATTTATCTCTTTAATCATCTCATCCCTCCGGTACAGGGGCTTCTCCCGAAAAATCCTTTCCTGATATCGAGTCTTCCCCTGCCTGTCTTTAAGGTCAACCTCTTTATCTTTCTCTTTTTTGTTGCCATACTGGCCCTCGGCGTCATCCGCAGGCGGTTCTGGTGTCGCTATCTCTGCCCATTGGGGACCCTCTTTTCGGTCTTCTCCCGGTTAAGACTGTTCAGAAGGGATGTCACAGAAGGATGCACCTCCTGTCAGAAATGTGTAAAGAGTTGTCCGGTGGGAGCCATTCCCTCAGAGACCCCCCGGGACTACCGGCAGCAGGATTGTATCTTCTGTTTTCAGTGTCTCGAATGTCCGCCAGAGGCTGTTTCCTTTCAGTTGCATCGGCCTCGCTGGAAGGCTGTGGATGGAGTGAACCTCTCAAGAAGATATGTCCTCGGCTCACTCGCCTTTGGCGGGCTTTCCGCCCTGATGATCAAGACCAATCCACTCCAGTCCGAAAGCGGTTTGAAGAACAATCGCTTGGTCCGTCCTCCCGGGTCTCTGCCAGAAAAAGAGTTTGTTGCCGTCTGCACGGGCTGCGGTGAATGTTTGAAGGTCTGTCCCAACAATGGACTTCAATCCACATTTTTAGAAGCGGGTCTGGCAGGCCTTTATACCCCCAGGCTGGTTTCCAGGATCGGATATTGCGAAGAGTTTTGCAATTTCTGCGGGAGGGTCTGTCCCACGGAAGCGATTCGGCCCCTCTCCATCGAAGAGAAACGACTCATCCAGATAGGGGTTGCCCATATTGACAAGACCCGATGCATTGCCTGGGATACGGATAAAATCTGTTTGGTCTGCAATGAACAATGCTCCTATCATGCGATCATCGGCGATGACAAGAAGCGGCCTATCGTGAAAGAGGAGAGGTGTACAGGCTGTGGCATTTGCGAAAATAAATGCCCGGTAGACGGAGAATCGGCCATCATCGTCTATTCCTCAGGCGTCCAGAAGAAGCTCAAACCCGAAAATTTAAATAATAACAAAAGTTAGAAAGAATAAATCCGAAGTTGATGAGAAGAGATACCCCTGGCCAACCACGAATGAACTCTATCTTCGGTATCACGACAAGGGATGGGGGAACTCCGGTCCATGATGAGAAGAAGCATGTTGAGTTCCTTATGCTCGAATCTGCCCAGGCCGGCTTAAGCTGGTCCACCCTCCTGATGAAAAGGGAGAATGATTGGAAAGCCTATGATCCGTTCGATCCGGTTAAGGGTTTAAAGTACAATGAGCGAAAGATTGGGGAATTATTATCGGATCCTCGAATCGTAAGGAATCGGAGAAAGATCGAAGTCTCCATCAATCATGCGAAATGTTTTCTTGCCGTTCAAAAAAAGTTCGGTAGATTTGACCGCCATATCTGGGGTTTTGTAAACCATGGGCCTGTCAATAACCGCTTAAGAACAATCTCCCACACGCCTGCCAGGACACCGCTCTCGGATCAGAGCAACAAGGATTTCATTCAACGGGGCTTCCGGTTCGTGGGCTCGACCCTCATCTATGCCCATCTTCAAGCCACCGGCATGGTCAATGATCATCTCATCACCTGTTTCAGATATGAAGAGCCTTGCTCCCCTTGCTTACAAGCTCTTGGATCCACTAAGGAAGAGGATTAGGAAAGGGGAGTAGAATAATTCCATGAGCTCTTTTAAACTCGTCTCCGATTTTAAGCCTAAAGGGGATCAGCCTCAGGCCATCGAAAAGTTGAGCGAGGCCGTCCTTAAGGGTGTTCCCCATCAAGTCCTTCTTGGCGTGACTGGTTCGGGCAAGACCTTTACCATGGCCAATGTAATCGAGAGGGTCCAAAAGCCGACCCTGGTCATCTCCCACAATAAGACCCTGGCCGCCCAGCTTTACGGCGAATTCAAAGAACTCTTTCCGGAGAATGCGGTTGAGTTTTTTGTCAGCTATTACGATTACTACCAGCCCGAAGCGTACATCCCTTCGACCGATACCTATATCGAAAAAGACACGCAGATCAACGAAGAGATCGATAAGATGAGGCATTCAGCGACCCGATCGCTTCTTGAGAGGAATGATGTGATCATTGTGGCCAGCGTCTCCTGCATCTATGGGCTTGGGTCGCCAGAAGCCTATCATGGGATGCTTCTCTATCTCGAAAAGGGGATGGCCAGGTCGAGAGAGGAGGTCCTCTCCAAGCTGGTGGAGATCCAGTATGAACGGAATGATTTTGATTTCCATCGTGGCACCTTTCGGGTCCGGGGCGATGTGATTGAGGTCTTTCCTGCCCATGAAGAATTTCATGCGATTCGAATTGAACTGATGGGAGATGAGATTGAAGCAATCTGGGAGATTGATCCATTACGGGGGAAACGTCTCCAGTCCCTTGAAAAAATACCTATCTATCCAGGGAGCCACTATGTCACGTTTCCAGACCGGATGAAGAGGGCCATAGAGACCATCCGGGAAGAACTTCAGGACAGACTCCGATGGTTTAAATCGCAGGGACAACTTCTCGAGGCTCAGCGTCTTGAACAGAGGACAAACTTCGATCTCGAGATGCTTCAGGAATTGGGTTACTGTCAGGGCATCGAGAACTACTCCCGACATCTCACCGGAAGGGAGCCCGGGCACCCCCCTCCGGTTCTGCTTGATTACTTTCCGAAAGATTTTCTCCTCTTCATTGATGAGAGCCATGTCACCATACCTCAATTGATCGGGATGTTCCGGGGAGACCGGGCACGGAAAGAGACCCTGGTCCATTACGGGTTCCGACTTCCTTCTGCGCTGGATAATCGGCCTTTGATGTTCGAGGAATTTGAAAAACGGATTCATCAGGCGATCTATGTTTCGGCGACTCCGGGCGATTACGAGATGAGGGTGAGTCGCGGAAACGTCGTAGAACAGATCATCCGGCCCACCGGGTTGAGCGATCCCAGGGTTGAGGTCAGACCCGCAAAGAACCAGGTGGATGATCTTTTATCTGAGATTCAGAAAAGGGTGAAAAATAAGGAGAGAGTGCTGGTGACCACGTTGACCAAACGGATGGCAGAAGATTTGACCGAGTATTACGCAGATTTGGGTATTCGGGTAAAGTATCTTCACTCTGATATTGATACCCTTGAGCGGGTCGAGATCATCCGTGAGTTGCGGCTGGGAAAGTTCGATGTTTTGATTGGCATCAATCTTCTGAGGGAGGGGCTCGATCTTCCAGAGGTCGCTTTGGTGGCCATCCTCGATGCGGATAAAGAAGGTTTTCTTCGCTCAGAAAAGTCTTTGATCCAGACCTTTGGCCGTGCCGCACGGAATATCCGTGGTCAGGTGATCCTATATGCGGATAAGATGACCGGAGCGATGGATCAGGCCATCCTGGAGACGAACCGGAGAAGAAAGATACAGGAAGAGTTTAACCGGGCAAACGGGATCACTCCCCAAAGCGTGAAGAAGGCTGTGAAGAATATACTGGCCTCCATTTACGAAGCAGACTATTTCACCGTTCCTGCTGTTACGGATGTGAAAGAGGAGTATGTCTCCATTCAAGAGATTCCCTCAATGATTCAGAGGCTGAAGAAGGAGATGAAGGAAGCTGCCTCCCAGCTCGAATTTGAGCGGGCTGCTGAACTCCGGGATAAGATCCAAAGACTTGAAGAAATGGAGTTGAGGATGAGGTAATATATTTTCTTGACTTCATGATCAAGAGTTGCCATGGATTGAAGATTACAATAAGATATTTTACCTTTATCTCCAGGAACGTAGAGGTAGCCGGCAGATATATGCAGGACTGCGGCAGGATGCTGATTGCCAAATGTAACAAATGAAAGGGTCGAACATGGACGAGAAAAAAGACAAGATGTCATACGAAGAGTTCCACAAGGCAGCGTCAGATTACGGCGAAGACAAAGGACACGATTTTCTCACTGACCCTGCTGCTGTTGCAAAGGCTCAGAAGGAAGCAGAAGGTGAGCAGGCGGTGAGCCACGGGGATATGCTCCGTTTGACTCGGGAAAAGCGCGGGTTTTCTCTTGATGAGCTGGCTGCCAGAACCGGCATTCCCCGAGACGCGTTGGTCCAGCTTGAGGCAGGCGAGTCCATGTTGCCTCTGGGGCAAGTCATCAAGCTCAGCAAAGCCCTTTCTCTTCGTATGTCGGATGTCATATCTCCAGGGAAAGAGTCATTCACCATCGTGAAATCGAATCAACGCCAGAGTTTTTCTCGTTTTGGAAAAGCGAGAGAAGCCAGCTATGGCTACGAATACGAATCCCTGGCTGCCCAGAAGAAAGATCGGACGATGGAGCCATTTATTGTTACGCTCCATCCCTCTGAAGCCGAAGAGCCTTCTTCCCACGACGGACAGGAGTTTATCTATGTCCTGGAAGGGGAGATGGAGGTCTTCATAGAAGGGACCCGAGATATCCTAAAACCAGGCGACACTGTCTACTACGATTCCACGAACATGCATCTGGTGAAAGCCCACGGAGGTAAGCCCGCTAAGATCCTCGCCGTGCTTACCGGCTGAAGGAGACCCTAAAATACTTTCCCTCCATTCAAGAATTTAACGCATCATCCTTTTCTCTTCCCAAAAGGGAGACATTGGTCCCCCTTTTGGGGCAATTGCATTTTTTGCATATTCTGAGATAATTATAAAAAAGATGGATACTTTAATTCAAAAAATTGAACACCTACCGGCCCATCCCGGCGTTTACCTATTTAAGGACAAGAGGGGAACCATCCTTTATGTGGGGAAGGCAGGGAATATCAAACATCGGGTGGGTTCCTATTTTCAGAGAGATGGAGAGAAAGATGCAAAGACTTTGGCGATGTTAGAAAAGGTCGAATCGATTGAGACGATCGTTACCGATACGGAGAAAGAAGCCCTCATCCTCGAAGACAATCTCATCAAGGAACATCACCCCCGATACAACATCCGACTGAGAGATGATAAACGGTATCCGTGCTTGAGGCTCTCCGTGGAGGAAGAATTTCCGACACTGAAAATCGTTCGGAAGATCGGGAAAGGTCCGTCCCTCTATTTCGGGCCTTATCCATCGGCCACCTCCCTTAAAGAGACCTTAAAGTTGATCCGGCGTCTTTTTCCCATCCGAACCTGCCCGGACACCAAATTCTCAAACCGGCTGAGACCTTGCATCAATTATGAGATGGGCCGGTGCTTGGGACCCTGTTGCGGAAAGGCCGATTCAGACCAATACCGGCAAACGATCCAGCAGATCAAGATGTTTCTTGAGGGAAGGAACCAGGATCTCCTCAAAGACCTGAAGCGAAAGATGGAGGAAGAGTCAGAGAATCTCCGTTACGAATCGGCGGCGAGGATCCGGAATCAGATCAGACATATCGAACATGTCATTGAAAAGCAGAAGATCGTTTCTCACGATTTTCTCGACCAGGATGTCATTGGTTTTCACCGCGATGAGCAGACGGTGGTCATCTATCCGCTCTTGATCAGAGCAGGAAAACTTCTCGATGGGCGTGGGTTTGTTTTTTCTGGAGCAATCCTGCCTGACGAGGAACTTCTCTTCTCTTTTATTCATCAGTTTTACCGTGAGGGCAAATTTATCCCCAAACAGATTCTGATACCAAAACCAATTCCCGAACAGGATTCTGAAGCGCAGCGATTAACCGATTTGAGGGGAAAGAAGGTGACCCTCTTCGTTCCGCGAAAGGGTGAAAAGAAGAAGCTTCTGCAATTGGCCTGTGAAAATGCAAGAAAGTATCAGATTGACAGGTCTGAAATTGAAAAGAATGAGGAGGATCTACTTGAAGTCATGAAAAAGCAACTCCACCTGACAAAGATTCCACGGAGGATCGAAGCCTTTGACATTTCAAGCCTTCAGGGCGGATATGCGGTGGGGGCCATGGTAACTTTCGATGACGGAAGACCGAATAAAAACCGATACCGTCATTTCAAAATTAAGACCATTGACGGAGCAGATGATTATGGCATGATGTATGAGGTGCTGTCGAGACGGTTTCAAAGGGCTGTTCAGGAGAATGACTTTCCAGATATGGTTTTATTAGACGGAGGCAAAGGACAGCTCCATGTGGCGCAGGAGGTATTTAAAGAACTGCAGATCAAGGGCGTTGATCTTGTCAGCCTGGCCAAGGGAAAGGCAGGGCGGCGACAAAAATCCTTTACACCGGAGAAAACCAAAGAGAAGGTGTTTCTTCCCCTGATCAAAGAGCCGTTACGATTTATGAGGAACTCTCCCGTCCTTCACCTTCTCGACCAAATCCGCGACGAGGCCCACCGTTTTGCCATCACCTACCATAAAAAGGTGAGAAAGAAGGGGACGATTCGGTCTATTCTGGATGAGATTCCTGGCATTGGGAAAGTCCGACAACGAGAGCTACTCCATTTTTTTGGCAGCCCGAAGAAGATTCAAGAAGCCTCCATCGAGGCATTGGCGAACCTTCCCCACATGACGTTTAAGTCAGCCCGAGCCGTTTATCATTTTTTTCACTCCGATCCAAGTGCTCAGTGATTCCGTAATTAAAATTTTTTAGTCCCACGTTTCAGCATCATTTCAATCGTTTAGAATCAGACCGTTACGTTTGAGCAAATTCGCATTTAAGAAAAAGCTTGACTTTTAGGAAGGAGGTGGTTTGATGAGACACCGAGGGCAGTTTAGCCGCTCTGAGCGTGTCGTTCGATCCCGGCTCGCTAAGCTCGTTCACGACCAACCCTTTCTGTGCGGGAGCTTGGTCTCACTGAGGCAGGTCTGTGGCAAAGAAGGATGTAAAGGTCTTCGATTTCGGCCATAGGGTCAGGGCGCTTCGTGACCGACGTCAGCGGCCGAGGATTCCGACCTCAGCCATTTGGATGAGTGCCTTTGCGATGTTTACGATGCGCCGGGGCAGTCTC
>Ga0116211_1001026_pt1 | contig 13754 bp, 11 predicted proteins | sample SaghotsprinmetaG_FD_94484 | JGI IMG/M metagenome (GOLD analysis project Ga0116211, IMG submission 94484) | Hot spring microbial communities from South Africa to study Microbial Dark Matter (Phase II) - Sagole hot spring metaG | ecosystem: Environmental > Aquatic > Thermal springs > Hot (42-90C) ... | reverse complement strand
GCCGACGAGATCGCGGTCGGTTTTGGGCGCACCGGCACGCTGTTCGCCCACCAGCAGGCCATGCAGCCCGATGGCCACCCCGTGCGGCCCGACTTCATCTGCCTGAGCAAGGGGCTGACGGGTGGCGTGCTGCCGCTGTCGGTCGTGCTGACCACCGATGCGGTCTACCAGGCCTTCTGGGATGACCGTGTGGCCCATGGCTTTCTGCATTCGCACTCCTACACGGGCAACCCACTGGCCTGCCGCGCGGCGCTGGCCGTGCTGGACACGTTTGATGCACGCGATGCGGACGGCCTGGACGTGCTGGCGCGCAACCGCGTGGCGGCGGCGCGCTTTGGCGAGCTGGTCGCGCCGCTGACGGCGCACCCGCGCGTGAAAGCCGCCCGCCACATCGGCATGATCTGGGCCTGGGACATCGACACCGATGACCCGCTGTTTGCGGCCCGCTACCACCAGGCTGCGCTGGACGCGGGGCTGCTGCTGCGCCCGATTGGCCACACGCTGTACACGATGCCGCCTTATGTGTTGAGCGAGGCAGATCAGCGGCATCTGGCGCAGGGCATGCTGGCGGTGCTGGACCAGGTGCTCGCGCAGGCGCCGCAGATGTCCGCCCCGAGCCAAGCCGGCGGCGACACCGGCTTGCGCATGGCCTGAGCTTGAAGCGTGGCCTCGCATGCGCGTTTGACCTGACCTTTGTCACTGACTGACCATGAGCCTGGCTTACTTCGTCACTGGAACCGACACCGGCGTGGGCAAGACGCGCGCCACCTGTGCGCTGTTGCATGCGCTGCGCCGCGCCGGTCACGCCCGTGTGGTGGGCATGAAACCCGTGGCAGCCGGTTGCGACTGGGTGGCCGCGGCAGAACACGGCGCGGGGCACTGGCTGAACGAGGACGTGGTCGCATTGCGTGCGGCGGGCTCGTTGGCCGTGCCGCCGGCCTTCGACAACCCCTATGCCCTGCCCGATGCGGTCTCGCCCCACATTGCCGCTTGCAATGCAGGCGTGCGCGTGGACCTCGGCCATCTGGAGGCCAGCTTTCACGCGCTGCGCCAGCATGCGGACGCGGTGGTGGTCGAGGGCGCGGGCGGCTTCATCGTGCCCTTGGCCGACGCCGACGACGAATGGCTCACCACGGCCGATCTGGCCCAGCGGCTGCGCCTGCCGGTCATCCTGGTGGTGGGCCTGCGCCTAGGCTGTCTCAACCACGCGCTGCTGACCCAGGAGGCCATCGCCGCGCGAGGCTTGACGCTGGCGGGCTGGGTGGCCAACCTGATCGACCCGACCATGCCTGAGCAAGAGGCCAATGTGGCCACGCTGCAGCGCCGCCTGCACGCGCCCATGCTGGCGCGGTGGGGTCATGACCCCCACGCGGACGCGGCAGACCTCGCGCTGCAGCTGCCGGGTCAATCCGTCATGTAGCCCGCTTCACGCACCTTGCGCTCGGCCACCGCCTGCGCGCGCGTGAGCACCTCGTCCACGCGCGGCGGCGCGGTCTGCAACAGTTCGGCCACGAGCTGGCCCACGGCCGTGCCGATGGACTGGAACTCGGGGATGCCCACCCACTGGATGCCCACATAAGGTGAGGGCGGCTCGGTGGGCCGGTTCTGATCGGCCAGCATGATGGCCTCGCGCTCGATGGCCGCGTGCGGATTGGCCATGCGGTAGGCCGGCTGGGCGTAGGTGGATTCGCGCGTGCCGGGTGGCACCGCGTGCCAGCCCACCTCGCGCGCCACCAGCGCGACATAAGCCGGTGAACTGGCCCACTCGGCAAAGCGCTGGGCCAGCTCGGGCTGACGCGAGCCGGCGGGAATGGCCAGCGACCAGGTCCACAGCCAGCGCGCTCCACGCGCCGTGCTTGCCACGGGCGCATGCAGAAAGGCCACCTGGCCGGCCACGCGCGATTCATTGCCCCGGCTGACGAAGTTGCCGGCCACCGTGGCGTCCACCCACATGGCGCAGCGGCCGGCAGAGAACAGCGCCAGGTTCTCGTTGTAGCCATTGGCCACTGCGGCAGGGGGACCATGTCGGCGCAGCAGGTCGCTGTACAGCGTCAGCGCCCGGCGCCAGGCCGGGCTGGTCAACTGCGGTTGCCACTTGGTGTCGAACCATTGTCCACCATGGGTGTTCACCATGGTCGAGACCAGCGCCATGTTCTGCCCCCAGCCGGGCTTGCCGCGCAGGCAGATGCCGGCCACGCCGCGCTGCGGGTCATGCAGGCGGCGGGCCGCCTGGGCAACCTGTTCCCATGTGGGGTGCAGGGGCAAGGTCATGCCCGCGGCGGCCAGCAGATCGGTGCGCACCATCGTCATGCTGCTCTCGCCATAGAAGGGCAGCGCATACAGCTTGCCGCCTTGCGTGAGCGCGTCGCGCACCGGGGGCAGCAGGTCGTCCGTCGCGTAGCCGGCGCTGGGTGTGATGGGGCGCAGCCAGCCGCGACCGCTCCACACCTTGGCCTCGTAGCTGCCCACCGTCAGCAGGTCGAAGCGACCGCCGCGGGTGGCCACGTCGCGCGTGACCTGCTGGCGCAGCCGGTCTTCGTCCAGCGTCACCCAGCGTACGCGCACACCCGGGTGCAGCCGCTCGAAATGCGGCGTCATCCGTTGCAGCGTGAGCATGTGCCCGTTGTTGACCGTGGCGATCACCAGATCGCGCGCCAGCGCCGACGTTGCGGTGCCCAACAGCCACACCACCACACCGACGAACCAGGGGCGGGGCCAGCGTGTGTGCGCCATCGTCGCCTTCCGTCAGAATGTGATTTGTTCCATTGCCCATTGAAGGGCATGGATGCACTCTAACGCATGGGACGCCGTGCGCACCCCCAAACTCAGGATGGCGAAACCGACATGAACGACCTGCGAGGCCGTTGGGCTGCCTTGTCGCCGCGACACAGCGTGCGGGCGCGCTTTGCGCTGCTGGCCGGCGTCGGCGGCGTGCTGTTTGCCACCGTGCTGGCGTTCTGGGTGGCGCACGGACAGCGACAGCAGTTGCTTGATACGCTCGACCGGTCGGCTCACCGCGAAGCCCGTGTCATGGGCGAGGGCATTGCGGCCGATCTGGCCGAGCGGCTTGCGCGGGTGCAGCAACTGGCTTCCACACCCGAAATGGCCAGCGGGCTGCAGGATCTGGGTGCGCTGCGCCTGCAGCTGGAGCAGGCCCGCTTCCACGCGCCGGAGTTCGAGTGGCTCGGCCTGGCCGATGCGCGCGGCATCATCGTGAGCGCCACCGGTACGCGGCTGGAGCAGCAGGACGTGCGGCAGGCCGACTGGTATGTGCAGGGCCTGCGCGGCACCTGGCTGGGCAGCCCGCGTGAGCCGGGCGAACTCGGTCGTTACCTGCCGGCCGGGGCCGATGGGCAGCCGTTGGCCCTGATCGATCTGGCGGCCCCGGTGATCGACAACGACGGCGAGGTCATCGGCGTGCTGGTCGGTGCGGTGAACTGGCGCATGCTCAGCGAACGCCACCGGCGGCTGGTCGATCCCGGCGAGGGGCGCGCGCCAGCGCTTCTGATGACCCCGCAAGGCCAGGCTTCAATGGGTGCCGCCGCGGCGCCGGTGTTGCCCGCTGGTGCCGCCGAGCGCGACATCCTGCGTGCCGTGCAGGACGACGGGCGCTCGCGCCTCGTGCAATGGGGCGATGCCGGCATGCAGCTCACGGCAGCCGCCCCTGTCGACTGGGACCCGCAAGGCCAGGCGCCATCTTGGTGGCTGGTGCTGCGTCAGGATCCCGCCGTGTTTTTTGGTCCTGTCGAGGCGCTGCATCGCCGGCTCTGGGTGGGGGGGCTGGTGGGTGCGTTCGTGTTCATGGCGCTGATGTGGTGGCTGTCGGGGCGCGTGGTGCGCCCCTTGCGTGCGCTGGCCGAAACGGCGCGGGCGCTGCAGGCCGGCGAGCCGGCCCGGTTCAAGCCCGACGATGGGGCGCAAGACGAGGTGGCCGTGTTGACGCATGCCCTGGCGGATCTGCACGCCAACCTGCGCGACCGCGTGGCCGAATTGGCCGCTTACCGCGACCAGCTCGAGCTGCGCATCGCCGAGCGCACCGACGAGCTGCGCCAGGCGCGCGACCGCGCCGAGGCAGCCAACCGGGCCAAGAGTGCGTTCATCGCCAACATGAGCCACGAGATCCGCACGCCCATGAACGCCATCATGGGCATGAGCTACCTGCTCGCTCAGGATCGCCCGACGCCGGAGCAGGCCGAGCGCCTGCAGGTGGTCCAGCAAGCAGCAGACCACCTGCTGGAGATCATCAACAACATCCTTGACCTCTCCAAGATCGAGGCCGGCATGTTCACACTCGCCGAGGCCGACTTCGACCTGCACGAGGTGCTGCGCCGTGCCGTCGGGCTGGTGGCCCAGCGTGCGCGCGACAAGGGTCTGGCCCTCACGCTGGATCTCGAGGGCTGTCCGCGCTACCTGCGCGGCGATGCGGTGCGCGTGTCGCAAATCCTGCTCAACCTGCTGAGCAACGCCGTGAAGTTCACAGACCAGGGGCAGGTGCAACTGCGTGTCCAGGCGGACGCGGCTGTCGACGGCAAGATGCCTGTGCGCATCGAGGTCGAGGACACGGGCATCGGCATCAGCGAGGCCGATGCGGCCCGTCTGTTCAACGCATTCGTGCAGGCCGACGAATCGCCAACCCGGCGGCACGGCGGCACGGGCCTGGGCCTGGCCATCACACGCAGCCTGGCCGAACTGATGGGCGGCGAGGCCGGCGTGCGCAGCCGCCTGGGCGAGGGCAGCACCTTCTGGTGCACGCTGCAGGTGCTGCCCGGTCAAGCGCCCGCCGAGACGCCCACCACCGCCGAGGCGGGGGCGCAGGGCGGGGCGAATGGGTCTGACTCCTCACCTGCGACGCCGTCGGCCCCCCTGACCGGATCGCGCGCCTCAGAGCCCGAACTGCTGCCGGCCGTGCTGGCCGACCTGCGTGCGCGCCATGGGGCTGCGCGCGTGCTGCTCGCCGACGACAACCCGGTCAACCGGCTGCTGGTGACCGAACTGCTGGCCATGGCCGGCATCACGCCCGACGCGGTCGAGAACGGTGAGCAGGCCGTCGAGCAGGTTCGCCGTGCGCCCTATGATGTGGTGTTGATGGATGTTCACATGCCCGGCATGGATGGGCTCGCGGCCACGCGGGCCATCCGTGCCTTGCCAGGGGGGGCACAGTTGCCGGTCGTGGCCATGACGGCCAGCGTGCTGCACGATGAGCGCGAGGCCTGCCGGGCCGCCGGCATGAACGACCATCTGCCCAAGCCCCTGGACACCCACCAGTTGTTCCTGACCTTGCGCCACTGGCTGGATCAATCCGCCGCCAACGATGGCCGGGCCAACGTCGGCTGATCCAGACGAATCCACCTGCTGTTTGTTGTTTCCTGCCATGCACACCCGTTTCACCGCGCAGTTTGGCGTTCGCCACCCCATCGTCTTGCCCGGCATGACCTACATTGCCGTGCCGCGGCTGGTGGCCGCGGTGTGCAACGCGGGTGGGCTGGGCATTCTGGCGTCCGGGGCGCTGACGCCCGAAGGCTGCCGCGATGCCATTCGCGAGATCCGTGCGCTGACCGACAAGCCCTTCGGCGTGGGCTGCAGCCTGATGCTGCCCGGTGCGGCCGAGTGCGCGCGTGTGGCGCTCGAAGAGCAGGTGCCCGTGATCAACGTGTCCATGGGCAAGGGGGAATGGGTGATCGAGGGTGCACGCCGTTATGGCGGCAAGGTGATCGCCACGATCTCGAGTGAGCCCCATGCGCGTTCCGCCATTTCAGCCGGGGTCGACGGCCTGATCGTGACGGGCCACGAGGCGGCAGCCCATGGGGGTGCGGTGTCTTCGATGGTGTTGATCCCGGCGGTGCGCGACCTGTGCGACTTGCCCATCATCGCCGCCGGTGGGGTGGCCGACGGGCGTGGGCTGGTGGCGGCGCTGGCGCTCGGGGCCGATGCCGTGGCCATGGGCACACGCTTCGCGGCGTCAGCTGAAAGCCCCGTGCACGCGGCCACCAAACAACTCATCGTGCGCAAGGAAGCCGGCGAGACGATCTACTCGCCGCATTTCGACAGCTTTCCCTGCCGCGTCATGCACACCGAGGGCGGCCGCCGCTATACGCGTCGACGCCTGAGCCCGCCGGTGGCCATCACCCGCGCCTTGCGCGCCGCGCGCGAGACCCAGCGGCCCATGGGCGCGCTGGTGCGCGATGTGATGCGGCTGGGCCCGCTGGAGGCGGTCAAGGTGGCCTACTTCGGCGCAGCCACCCTCGCCATGAGAAAAGCCATCCACGAGGGCAACCACGTGGATGGCGTTCAGTTGATAGGCCAGTCTCAGGGCTTGGTCCACGATGTGGCCGCGGTGGCCGACATCGTGGAGCGGGTGATGCGTCAGGCCCGAGAGGTGGCGACCACGGTGTCCCGGGCCGGCTGACGCATCGTGACGGCGCTGTCTCAGTCGTTCGAGCCGCCCATGCCGAACAGGCTCAGCAGGCTGACGAACAGGTTGTAGATCGAGACGAACAGGCTGGTCGTGGCCAGCACGTAGTTGGTCTCGCCACCGTTGACGATGCGGCTGGTCTCGTAGAGGATCATGCCGCTCATCAGCAGCACGAACATGCCGGAGACAGCCAGGCTCAGCGCGGGCATCTCGAAGAAAAACGCGCCCAGACCCAGCACGAAGGCCACCAGGATGCCGACGAACAGGAACTTGCCCATGAAGCTGAAATCACGCTTCGTGGTCAGTGCGATCGCCGACAGGCCCAGGAAGGCCACGGCCGTGGTGCCCATGGCGTTCGTCACGATGGCGCTGCCGTTGGGCAGCGACAGCACCGAGCTCAGGATGGGGCCGAGCGTGTAGCCCATGAAGCCGGTCAGCGCGAACACCGACAGCACACCCCAGCCGCTGTTGGCCGTCTTGTTGATCAGGAAGCTCAGCCCGAAGAAACCCACCAGGGTGAGGATCAGGCCAGGATGCGGCAGCTTCAACGCCATTGCGGTGCCGGCCACCGCGGCGCTGAACGCCAGGGTGAGCGCCAGCAAGGCGTAGGTGTTGCGCAGCACGCGCTGGCTGTTTGCTGCGAGGGCCAGACCGCCCCCTGCCGGCATCGGAACGGCGCGGGCGTAAGGACGAGGGTCCACAGACATGGATGACTCCTTCGGTGAAGTGGCGACCATCTGGCCGCCGTGGGATTGACACAGCCCGCACTTTAGGCAACCGCATTGTTCATGTAAATTCGAATTTCCAACCAGGTGATTTCGGGTAAACCGCAATGAACTACAAGCATCTGCAGTATTTCTGGGCGGTGGCGCGGCTCGGCGGTGTGGTCAAGGCCAGCGAGCACCTGCACGTCACGCCCCAGACGGTGAGCGGGCAGGTGCAACTGCTCGAAGACGCCATTGGCCGGCCCCTGTTCCGCAAGAAGGGTCGCAAGCTGGAGTTGACCGAAACCGGCGAGCTGGTCTACAGCTATGCGCGCGACATCTTTCATCTGGGCTCCGAGCTGGAAGAGGTGCTGCGGCAGCCCCGCGGCTCTCAGCGCCCGGTTGAGTTGCGCGTTGGCATCGTGGATGCGGTGCCCAAGCTGGTGGCGGGACGCCTGATGGCGCCGGCCATGACCGGGGCCCAGGCCTTTCGGGTGATCTGCCGCGAAGGCAAGATCGAAAGCCTGTTGGCGGACCTGTCGGTGCACCGGCTCGATCTGGTGTTGTCGGATCGGCCGCTGCCGCCCGCGCTCAGCGTGAACGCCTACACCCACCGGCTCGGCGGATCGCAGGTGGGCTTTTACGCCGCCCCGGCGCTGGCGCGGGAGCTGGCCAAACCCTTTCCGGCCTTGCTTGATGGTGCGCCGCTGCTGTCGCCTGGCAGCGAGTCGGCCATGGGCCTGCGGCTCAACCAGTGGCTGGGCAAACACAAGCTGCGGCCCCGCGTGGTGGGCGAGTTCGATGACAGCGCCATGGTCAAGGCGCTGGGCATGCAGGGACTGGGCGTGTTCATTGCGCCCCGCGTGCTCGACGAATCCGTGCGCCGGCAGTACAACGCGGTGTTCCTGGGCGAGGCGGCCGATCTGGTTGAAGAGTTTCACGTGATCACGGTCGAGCGGCGCATCACCCACCCCGGCGTGGTGGCCATCACCGAGGCCGCCCGCGAGGGCCTGTTTTCGGACCTGCGGCGCTGAGACCGGCGTCGGTGCGCGTCTGTGGGCGTCTGTGGGCGCCTGTTAACCTAGCCGGATGACGACCTGGTTTGACGACGCGCTGCAGCAGCTCGCAGCGCACCACCTGCAGCGCCGCCGGCGCCAGGTGGCCCCGCTGCACGCACCCGCCGAGTTGGCCCCCCACGAAGAAGCCCTGCGCGCGACCACCTACCTCGTGGACGGCCAGCCGCGGCTGTCGTTCGGCAGCAATGACTACCTCGGCCTGTCGCAGCATCCGGCGCTGATGGCTGCGGCCCACGTGGCCATCGACCGCTACGGCGTGGGCGCCACCGCCTCGCCGCTGGTCTGTGGCCACAGCCCTGAACACGAGGCACTCGAAGCCGATCTGGCGCGGCATGTCGGCCTGCCGCGCGCCCTGTACTTCTACGCCGGTTATGCGGCCAATGTGGGCGCGATCCCGGCGCTGGTGGGCAAAGGCGACGCGGTGTTCTCGGATGCCCTGAATCACGCCTGCATCATCGATGGCGTGCGCCTGTCGCGGGCCGAGGCCCACATCGTGCCGCACGCCGATCTGGCCGCACTCGAAACCGCCCTGCGTGCGAGCACGGCCCGGCGCAAGCTGGTGGTCACCGATGCGGTGTTCAGCATGGATGGCAACGTGGCCGATGTGCCGGCGCTGCTGGCGCTGTGCGAGCGCTTCGATGCGATGCTGATGATCGACGACGCCCATGGCTTCGGCGTGCTGGGGCCGCAGGGCGAGGGCACGCTGGCGCACCATGGCATCGCGGGGGCCGCGGGCGTGGCGCCGGCCTGGCAGGGGCGGCTGGATCGGCTCATCTACATGGCCACCCTGGGCAAGTCGGCCGGTGTGGCTGGGGCTTTTGTGGCCGGCTCAGACCGCATCATCGAATGGGTGATGCAGAAGGCCCGCACCTACATGTTTGCCACGGCGGCGCCGGCGCACATTGCGGCAGCCTTGCGGGCCGGGGTGCAGGTCATCCGAGACGAGCCCGGCCGTCGCACGCACCTGGCGGCGCTGCGCGCGCGCCTGCGCGAGGGGCTGGCTGGATGTGAGGCCATACGCGATGGGCGCTGGCGGCTGTTGCCCTCGGACACGGCCATCCAGCCGCTGGTGATTGGCAGCAACGAAGCAGCGCTGGCCGTCATGGCCGCACTGGATGCGCAAGGCATCTGGGTGCCGGCCATCCGCCCGCCCACCGTGCCCGACGGCACGGCGCGCTTGCGCATCTCGCTGTCGGCCGCGCACACGGCCGAACAGGTGGATCGCTTGTGCGCGGCGCTGGCCACGCGCCCCGCGTGATCAGGCTGCGTCGCGCAGCTTGACCTCGGCCCGCAGCGAGTGCGGGTAGGCCTGGGTGATGGTGACGTCGATCAACTCGCCGATCAGGCGGTCGCGCAGTGGCCCGCCGTCGAAGTTCACGATGCGGTTGCACTCGGTGCGGCCCATCAGCTCGATAGGGTTCTTGCGGCTCGGGCCTTCCACGAGAATCTTCTGCGTGGTGCCCACCAGGGCCTGGCTGTAGCGCTGCACGTTCGATTCGAGGTAGGCCTGCAGCGTCTGCAGCCGCTTGAGCTTGACCTCGTGCGGCGTGTCATCGGCCAGCGAGGCAGCCGGTGTGCCGGGACGCGCGCTGTAGATGAAGCTGAACGAGGCGTCGAACTCGAGGTCGGTCGCCAGCTTCATCAGCTTGTCGAAGTCGTCGTCTGTCTCACCAGGGAAGCCCACGATGAAGTCGGTCGACAGGCTGATGTTCGGGCGCACGGCGCGCAGCTTGCGGATGGTGCTCTTGTATTCGAGCGCCGTGTAGCCGCGCTTCATGGCCATCAGGATGCGGTCGGAGCCGTGCTGCACGGGCAGGTGCACGTGGTTCACGAGCTTGTGCGTCTTGCCGTAGACATCGATCAGGCGCTGGCTGAACTCGTTGGGGTGGCTGGTGGTGAAGCGGATGCGCTCGATGCCGGGGATCTCGGCGACGTATTCAAGCAGCATCGCGAAATCGGCGATCTCGGCCGTCTCGCCCATCTTCCCCCGGTAGCCATTGACGTTCTGGCCCAGCAGGGTCACCTCTTTGACGCCCTGGTCGGCCAGGTCGGCCACCTCGGTGAGCACGTCGTCAAAGGGGCGCGACACCTCTTCGCCGCGGGTGTAGGGCACCACGCAGTAGCTGCAGTACTTCGAGCAGCCTTCCATGATGGACACGAAGGCCGAGGCGCCTTCCTTGCGAGGCGGCGGCAGGTGGTCGAATTTCTCGATCTCGGGGAAGCTGATGTCGACCTGCGGGCGTTTTTGCTGCTGGCGCTTTTCCAGCATGGCGGGCAGGCGGTGCAGCGTCTGCGGGCCGAAGACCACGTCCACGTAGGGCGCGCGCTCGATGATGGCCGCGCCTTCCTGGCTGGCCACGCAGCCGCCCACGCCGATCATCACGCCCTTGTCCTTGAGGTGCTTGACGCGACCCAGGTCAGAGAACACCTTTTCCTGCGCCTTCTCGCGGATCGAGCAGGTGTTGAACAGGATGAGGTCGGCTTCCTCTGGGTTGTCGGTGGGCACATAGCCCTTGGCGGCGTTCATGACGTCGGACATCTTGTCCGAGTCGTACTCGTTCATCTGGCAGCCGTAGGTCTTGATGTAGACCTTCTTCTGGGGCGTGGTGGTGTCGGTGCTCATGTCGGGACTCAATGCGGTGCGGGATGCTGGGCCGGGCCGGTATTCAAGGCTTGATCCAGATGCGCTGAATCGGGTTGTAGACCCACTTGGCGGCCTCTTCGGCGCTCTTGGGCCAGGGGCGGCTCAGTTCGTCGTCGTTGAGCACCCAGATCTCGCGCAGCTCACCGCGGTTATCCAATGTGTAGTTGGCCTGCAGCTTCACGCCTTCAAGGGCGCTGGGACGCACCAGGCGGTTGCGGTCGTTGCGGATGCGCGGGTTGTGCGCGATGGCCACCGGTTGGCCATTGAGCGTGGCCGCATCGGCCGAGAGCACGACCAGTTCGCCGCGCAGCGATTCCTTGGGCAGCGTGCGAAACACGGTGGTCTGTGCGACGGCGGCCAAGGGCAGGGCCACCGTCAGGGCGGCGGCCAGCAGGGCCGTGCGCCGTGTGAGACAGCGTGACATGGTGTAGATCCAGGGGCTGTGAACGGAGGCTGGATTCTACCGAAGGCGCCCGCTGCCGTGTGGGCGATGTGCGCCTGCGCTGGCGCCTCAGCCCTGGGCGTCGAGCTCGGCCAGTCGCTGCGGTGTGCCCACGTCTGTCCACGGGCCGGTGTGCAGCTGACCACTGAGCCGGCCGGCGTCAATGGCCCGTTCCAGGAAGGGCCGCAGCGCGGCGCGCTCGCCCGGCTGGATGCCGGCCACCATGTCCGGGCGATACAGCCCGATGGTGGAGTAGGTGTAGGCTGGACAGCCCGGTGCGGCATCGCGGCGTTGCACCCGGCTCTCGGCTGTGAGCGCGAAATCGCCTTGCGGCACATGGGGCGGGTTGGGCACCAGCCACAGGCGGCCCCAGTCGTCGCCCCGCACAAACGCCTGCGCAGCGGCGGCCTCGAACCGGAAGCCCGGTACGAACACATCGCCGGCCACCACCCAGAAGGCCTCGTGGCCGCCCGCGGCCTGCAGCAGCGGCAGGGCGTTGGCCATGCCACCGGCGGTCTCCAGTGCGCCGCCGTGGTCGCGTCGCTCGTGCGCATACTGGATGCGCAGGCCCCAGCGGCTGCCATCGCCCAGGGCCGGTTCGAACTGTTCTTCGAGGTGGGCGGTGTTGATGACCACCTCGCGCACGCCATCGCGGGCCAGTGCTTCCAGATGCCACACGATCAGTGGTTTGCCGCGCACTGGCAGCAGCGGCTTGGGCGTGTGGTCGGTCAGCGGGCGCATGCGCTCACCACGGCCCGCGGCCAGGATCAGCGCAGGCACTTGCCCGAGTGGGCGCGCTGCATGGCCTGTGTGTAGGGTGCTCATGGCCGGCTCCGTTCATAGGCCACCACGTGGCTGAGGTCCAGCTGGATGCCCACGGCCTCCCCCAGTTCGTGGTTGTGGTGCGAGGGCACGAGCGAGAGCACCTCGGTGCCATCCGGCAGCGCCAGGGTGTAGAGGAAATCCGCCCCACGAAACGCCTTGTGCACCACGCGGGCTTGCAGGTGGCTGTGGTCGTCGTGCTGCACATCATCTGGCCGCAGCAGCACATCCACCGGTGTCTGCGGGGCGAAGGGCAGCGGCTCGTCGGTCTGAAACAGGCAGTCGTCGGGCGGCACGCCTTCCACATCAAGGCGCAGCTGGCTGGCGCCAATGACCGTGGCCGGCACGAACGCCCCCTGACCCACGAAGTTGGCCACGCGCCGGTTGGCCGGCCGGTGGTACAGCGCGTAGGCCGTGTCCCACTGCTGCAGCTTGCCATCGGCCAGCACGCCGACGACGTCGGCCATGGCAAAGGCCTCGACCTGGTCGTGCGTCACCATCACCGCCGTCGTGTGCGTGGCCTTGAGGATGTCGCGCACCTCGCCTGCCAGCCGCTCGCGCAGCGCCACGTCAAGGTTCGAGAAAGGCTCGTCGAGCAGCAGCACGCCGGGCTGCGGCGCCAGCGCGCGCGCCAGCGCCACGCGCTGCTGTTGCCCGCCCGAGAGTTCGTGCGGGTAACGGTGGCCTGATTTCGCCAGACCGACGATGGCCAGCATCTCCTGCACGCGGCCAGCCACGTCGCCGCGGCCCTGCAGGCCGAAGCCCACGTTCTGCGCCACCGTCAGATGCGGGAAGAGGGCGTAGTCCTGAAACACCATGCCGATGCGGCGCTTTTCGGGCGCCACCATCTTGCCGGGGGCGCTCAGCGTCTGACCGTCCAGCGAGATGCGCCCGCCGGTCAGCGGCTCGAAGCCGGCGATCGCGCGCAGCACCGAGGTCTTGCCGCAGCCCGAGGGCCCCAGCAGGCAGGCGATGGCGCCCTGCGGCAGTGCGAACGACAGCTCGCTGACCACCTCGCGGGTACCGTAGCGCAGGGCAAGGTGTTCGACGGCGAGCCAGGGCTTGCCAGCCGGCAGGGCCGGCGCGTGAGCGTGATCGGTGGCGGTCCGCATGCTGGACGGGAGGGCTGCAACAGAAAGAAACGATCATAATTCTCAATTCATCATGCAGCTGGCTGTTCCTTCTCTTTCGTCGACGCCGTCCGGCCTCACGCCGCGCCGCCCCTCCTGGTTGGTGGGGGTGGCCGTGCTGGTCGGCGTGGCCGTGATGCTGCCCATCCTGGCCGTGGTGCTGCAGGTGTTCTCTCCTGGCACGGGCGACACCTGGTCGCACCTGGCCTCGACCGTGCTGCCCGAGTACCTCTGGTCCACGCTGTGGCTGTGTCTGGGTGTGGGCATCGGCACGGCCAGCATGGGCGTGGGAGCGGCCTGGCTGGTCACGCGCTACGACTTCCCGATGCGCGGGGCGTTCGAGTGGGCGCTGGTGCTGCCGCTGGCGGTGCCGGGCTATGTGATGGCCTACACCTACACCGACCTGCTGCAGTTCGTCGGGCCGGTGCAGACCGCGTTGCGCGAGGCCTTTGGATGGCGGCGCGGCGATTACTGGTTCCCGGATGTGCGCTCGCTGGGCGGGGCCGTCTTGCTGTTCTCGTTCG
>Ga0116211_1001013_pt1 | contig 13859 bp, 5 predicted proteins | sample SaghotsprinmetaG_FD_94484 | JGI IMG/M metagenome (GOLD analysis project Ga0116211, IMG submission 94484) | Hot spring microbial communities from South Africa to study Microbial Dark Matter (Phase II) - Sagole hot spring metaG | ecosystem: Environmental > Aquatic > Thermal springs > Hot (42-90C) ... | reverse complement strand
TCGGTTCAAGGGGTTTCACCTGCTCTGGGATTGGCTTCTTGATGCGGGGGGAAATGGGCCAACGAATGGGAAGCGAAATGGGCCAACGAAATACATCAACGAATGGAAAGCGAAATATGTCAACGAATGGGAAACGAAATACGTCAACGAATGGAAAACGAATAAACGAATAAACGAATAGACGAATGTGAAAGGCTTGCTTCAGGAATGTGCGCCAACCCGGCAGCCGCGCGCGGGCGCCATGATCCGCGCACGCCGTGAACGCGACGGTCTCGTGATACCCTTTGCAGGAGCGCCGGGCAGCGCGAGCGCTGCAAGCGCGCCCGGCGCGACGCCGCGCCGGTGTTCATCAAGGAGAATCGCCGTATGGAAATGCACACACCGACGCTGGACCGGAAGGGCATCTTGAGCTTCATCGCGCTCGCCTGCGGGCTGGCCTGGCTGGTGGTCAGCCCGCTGTGGTTAAGCGGCCAGGGTCTACGTCATCCCCTGGTGGGCCTGGTGCTGATCCTGATGATGTGGACCCCGGCGCTCGCGGTCTTGATCGTAACGCGCCTGATCAGCCCCCCGCCCGAGGGCCTGCAACGGGCCACCGGCCTGGTCCTGGGGCGCGGACGGCGCTGGGGCTGGTACTGGCTGTTCGCCTGGCTCGGCGTCACCCTGCTGGTGCTGGCGACGCCCTTTGTGGGCGCGCTGTTCGGACTCTACACGCTCGACCTGGTCGAGTTTTCGGGCTTTCGCGCTGCGCTCGAAGCGGCAGGCGCCGGCCCGATGCTGGAACAGACCCCGATCCAGGTGCTTGTGCTGGCTCAACTGGCGCTGCTCCCGCTGGCGCCAGCGATGAACGCCATCTTCGCCTTTGGCGAAGAGTGGGGTTGGCGAGGCTATCTGTTGCCGCGCCTGTTGCCCCTCGGCCAGTGGCCGGCGCTGATCCTCAGCGGGATCATCTGGGGCCTGTGGCACGCGCCCGTGGTGCTGCTGGGCTACAACTATCCCGATCACCGCGCCAGCGGCTGGCTGCTGATGACCGCGATGTGCGTCGTCTGGGGGCTACTGTTTGGCTGGACGCGGTTGGCAACGGGCAGCGTATGGCCGGCGGTGATTGGCCATGGCGCCCTGAACGGGAGCGCGGGCATTGTGGTGCTGCTGGGCCAGGCCGGGACACCGGTCAACCCGGCCCTGGTCGGGGTCACCGGCGTAACCGGCTGGATCCTGCCGCTCCTCGTCGTCGGGGCACTGGCGCTCAGCGGGCGCCTGCCGGTGGCGGACGCGCCTGATCTGGTCGGGCCGCAGGCCGGCGCAGCGGAGCGCGCTACGTCCGCGGGCGCGCCGTAACGGCGGGGGTGGCGCTGGCGCGGTCACGCAGATGGGCATCGCGCCACACCGCCACAGAGAGAATCTGTGGCGGTGTGGAGGTGTAGAGCTGTGGAGGTGTGGAGATTAAAACGTACACCGTATTCCTGCCAGCTCACGACAGTTCCCACGATACGTGCTCATGTGCAAGGATAATGAGGTGGCTCGAAGCCCGCAACGCCCCAACGTACAGGAGGCTTGCCAGGTCATTGACAATCCGCTGGTCAAGTTCGGCGAGCAGGACAACGGGGCTCTCAAGACCCTTGAATGGTCGTGCAAAGGATTTCGCCGGTGCCGCCTGGCTGTTCCGTCAAACGATAGTTTCCCAGGTCGCCCAGTGCCCAGAGCATCGATTTGCCACGCGCATAGGGTGAAAGCACGACAATATCGGCTGGATCAACGCCTTCAAGGGCGATCAGCCGATGTATGGTTTTCCGCATCTGCTTGCGCAGGTCTTGCTGATCCCGATACCGCAGCACCTCAACATCGCGGCCCTGCGGTCCGCGAGCGCGTGTCGGCTCCTGCCCACGGTAGTACCTGCTCACCAGAGCATGGATAATCTGGGTATTGCGACAGTTTTCATCCAGCGTAAATGGCGTGGTCTCCACGGGAATCTGTGAAGCAGATCGGTACAGATTCTGGTTGTCGTCAAAAAAGACGTAGAAGAAGCCGTGATCGGGGTCATGCAGCAGTAGACGCAACGCCACCCACCAGTGCTCATGGAAATCTTGCCCTTCATCAACGATCAGGGCATCAACTCGCCAGTTCAGCAGATCGGCGGCACGACTGAGAATATCCGGAGCCTCGGTGTCAAAGAAGGCCTGGTCGCGTTTGCCTCGCCTTGCAGGGGTGAGACCAGCCTGACGGGCGAGATCCTCGCAGAGGCCATGGAAATGAGCGACGCGGATATTGGGTTCATCGGACAGCTCTGCCCGCAAGAATTCCGCGAGGTTCACGTTGTAGCATGTCAAGAGCACCGTCAGCCCTTGCCGACCAAGCCGGCGGGCTTTTTCTGCCGCCAGGAGGGTCTTGCCTGATCCGGCACAGCCACTGATAGCCGCCTGTCGTTCGCGCCCAATGAACCGCAACAGACGGAACTGGTTTTCAGTTAGCCGAATGAACTCCTGTGCCTCTTCCGCAATCGCCACCCCGAGGAGCGGGCGTAAATCAAGTGATGGGCTCAGAAGCTGCACCAGATCATCGACACCTTGCCGGGCAGGGGCTCCCCTACTCGTGTCCTGACCTGCGAAATGGGCAAAGGCGCGCTGTATCCATCTCGTAAGATCGCTCAGATCTGTCTTGTCAAGCAGACAGGTTCGGTGCGCATCTGGCCGCAGCAAGCCCTGCGGCGCCACGACATCTGGAAAAGCGACCGCGTCCCCTATCGTGATCCACCGATTACGCCAGTAGGGACGCTCTTTCAGGAAGCTCAGAAGACTGTGCTTGCTCTCGCGGGCCTGGCGAAATGGGTCGTTGATTTCATACTGATTTGAGAACCAGCGATCACTCGCGCCATCGTATCGAATCTGCCCCCCCTTAACCTCGATGATCAGGATGCCAAGATCCGGGTGCGCGATCACAAAGTCGGCCTCACCATCACGAGCGCCGCTTCGGAGGTCGCGATGCTGCCACGGCACCTGGTGGAAGACCACGAATTGGTCAGGAAGTTGATCGCGAAACGCCCTGTAGAGCGTTTGTTCAGCCTGACTCTTGGTGTCTCCGCGGAAATGATCGGGAATCATGCGGGCCACGGCGCTCCTCCGTTCACCCCGAGCTGGCTCACCACGATCGCCAGGAAGTCTCGCGCCAGGCCACGGCGCAGATGGTCGTGATATGGCTGGTTCTGGTAGCTGCGCAAACACTCATAGCAACTTGTTTCAGGGCCGCAGCAGTCCCGGTTGACGCGCGCGTAAGCGGCCTGTACGACAAGCGGCAACTCCCGGGCGATATACTGCACATGGCCTGCCCCGCCCGGAACGTTGTCAAAGAGGATCAGCGCAGGGGCATATTCGGAGGTGTAGTGGTACAGTGTCCCGTCCAGGTCGTCGCGCCGAATACCAAGCCCCTGAGAAGCGCCTTCCAGCAGCGCGTAGACCAGCGATCGCCAGAGCGCCTCGTCGCGTGTGTCAGCAATGGCCCCTCTGCAACGCAGTTCGACGACATCGGTAAGGAAATCATGCCCAAGGTGGGCGCTGAACGTCTGCGCGTTACATTCACGCCCTGTGCGCGGGTTTTTGTGCGCTGCGGGACGGTTCGCGCGGCTTCGGCGCGCGCCTATTGGCATCGGAGGGACGCTCTCCGCGAAGCCGCAGTTGCTACAGATCACAAAGCCCCTGCCGAGTGGACCACTGTTGACGAGCACCATGCGTCCAAAGCGTGAGTAACGCTGATCAACGCGAACGTGTGGACCGCTCACTGCCTCGACATGCTCAAACTCCGGCTCTGCCGGCGCTGCTCCATTAGAAGGCAGCGCATACTCGGCAAAGTACACGCGTGAGCTGTAGAGCCGCTGCGGACGCTGCTCTCCCGGTGTTCGCTGACCATCCGTGGCGATGAAGCCAAATTCGGGCTTGATGAAGCGGCCATGCCGCCCGTGGCGCTCGAAGAGCGGTGTCCTGCAAATAACACAGTTAGCCGGGACCTCAGCCGGGTCCAGGTGAAAATGTCCACAAGACGAGCAAACGGCGTAGTGGTAATCAGGCAGCGACTTGTTCGGCTGTATAGAGATGCCGCCGCCAGTCCACAGTCGCTTCGCCGCAACAATCTGCGAACCGGGGGCATATTCTGCGATTGCCATCCGCAGGTCACGCTGAAGCTCTATCTTGGCAGCCTCGGGGATCTGGAGGTGATTTGTCTTTAGCTCCACCACATCGGTTGGGAACCCATACTTGGGGAGCAGATTCCTTGACGCCATGACCCCCAGAATCGAACGCGCGCGGATAGTGTTTCGGACAAATTGATAGTGACTGCTCCGCTTGTAATGGCCCTGTTGCGCTGCCTCCTGTTCCAGGCGAAGATAGGTCTCAAGGTCATTCACAACCTCCGCGTCGACCCGCTCGAGCAGGTCGAGCATACCGTCATCTTCAGGGGTCTGCAGCCATTGCCAGGTGTCGACTCCCACCTCGTCGTGTATTTCCGGCGGCACAATGCGACGGAGGGCAGCTTGAACCTGTGCAGGACGGCTTACGGCAAACGATTGGAGCAGCTTCGTGCCACTTACCAGGCCGCCAGCAGGTTGGAAAAAATCTCCCACTGTTCGAAAGAGCCGGCCTTCTTGCTCACGTGCATGGCGAAAGAAGGCCGCGATCAGCGTGGCCTGCATATGGCGGCGAGCGATCTTAGCGTTAGCAAGTGAGAATCGCGGCGGTGACACCTTGCCAGCCACAATACGTTCCGGCTCAGCATAGTAGGTCAGGTCATGGGATCGGCGCTGAGCGTATGTCAGGACGAACGCTGCCGATCCCGACCGCCTACCGGCACGGCCAGCCCGCTGCACATAGTTGGCAGTGGTCGGCGGTACATTACGCATCAGCACAGCCTGGAGGTCACCCACATCCACACCGAGTTCAAAGGTGGTCGAGCAACTCAACACGTTGAGTTCACCTGTCACGAACCGCTCCTGTACTCGGCCGGCCTCCTCGCTTGTCCACTGAGCAGTATGCTCCTCCGCAGCAAGGGGGATCGGATCCATTGAGCGATACAGCACGCGGTAGTGATTCATTTGGAGTTGACCACCGTCAGCCGGAAGGGCCTCCAGGTATCCCTTACAACCATTCGTCGGACACAATTTTTGCACAGAGGCGTAGACGACGGCGTGGCAGTCGGGACAGCGATAGAGCTGGGTAATGGCGGCGCCTGGCACGAGTTCCCAGAACTCGTGACTGAGCTGGTAGACTATACCCTCCTGGTCGAGATTGCGGCTGACCATGTGATCGCGCCAGCAGGAGCGAGGGTTAGTCAGGTCGTCCCAGATGCCTTTGAGCGCTTCACGAACGAATCGATCGCGGGTAGCAGCATCAAGCGTTGGCTGAAGCCGGCTCAGGAGACGGTCAAGGATGTCATAGCGCCGGTTTCGTCCGCGGACCGGCATCCAGCTCAGGATACCCGCTTTGCTGTTCGCGCTGTTGCCACGGGCGTAGAGTGGTCGCGCGCGTGGCGTGAATGCCTCGTCGCGGGGATCGACATCGTCCGGAAAGGTGGTCACTCCCTGCTGGCGCAGTGTGTCAAGCAACATAGCGACCAGGTTCCAGGTTTCGGCATCCGTCAGGTTCCACGGGGCGCTTTTCAGGGCGACGAGGGGCTGCCAACGCTCAGGGCGCACAAGCCGAAACTGAAGCAGCCCGAGACCTTCGAGACTGAGGCGCCGATCAAGAGCGACGAGCTCCTGCATAAGCCATGTGCAAACGATCCGCCGGCGGTCAACCAGACTCTGTCGCGGGGAGAACACGTTGGCTCGCTCAGCCTGTTTGCGGAATGGTGTGACAACATCCTGCAGACGAAGATTGCCGGACTGACCATCGGGATCTTCGGCGAGGGTTTTGAGCAGGAGTCTGCGCTGAAGTACTTGGGTGTAGGTGCGCTCCAGGTATGGTGCAAAGAAGGCTGCGTCCTGCCGGCTGTCGGAGAAGATGATCAGCTTGCGGCCAGCGCCTGGTAACTCACGAGCCCGCGGGTCGGGCGAAGGTGGCAGATGCTGGTAGAGGGAGGTCGCCAGCACACTGACCGGAGCGTCCTGGCCCGTTAAGAAGCGATAAATAAGGCTGCCAGCGTTCCTGGTCGAGCACACCAAACAAATCTTCGGCTCGGAGGCCTGATTGAGTTCAACCATCGTTACTGACAGCGGAACAGCGTGCGCCCCACACGTGCAGGTGGGACGTTCGCCTTCACCAAGCGTTCCACACGTCAAGCACAGGGTATAGCGAGCATGGAGATGGCGATCATCCAGATCATCACCGCCCACCACCGCCTCGTCTTCGTCGTCAATCCCAGGAAGATCGTTAAGGAGCAGATAGACAGGTCGTCCTGCGCGCTCAACACCGGTGCCGGAGAGCTGAGAGAGTACAAGGGGTGACTCAGCATCATCTGGATCACGAGCTACAGTGCGCCCGGTAATATAGGTAGCGCCACAGCGCGTGCAGCTCGCGAGTTCAACGACCTGCTTCGCACACTCGGGACACGTTTCATGACGGCCGAGAAAGACATGTGGTTGTTGATCCGCGTGGCCCTGCAGGTTAAGACACGCAAATGCACCCTCTAGCGCCCGCGCAAACACGTGATAGCGGGCAGGTAGCAGCGCCAGGGAGTCACTCTCCGGACGCGCTCGCACGGCCAGATCGATCAGGTCGATCAGCCGCTCTTCCGCATCGGGTGTTGCGGGAAACACGACTGATGCCGCCGTGCTTATAAGGGTTGGGCGATCGCTAAGCAGATCGCGCAGGCGACGGAGGCGCCCATCGCCACGGAGGACCGTAAAGAGCCATCGGTCGATCATCTGATCTTCGAGAGCCGCGTCATTCAGCGCCTGATGCTGGCTTGCATGGAAGCGGGTTTCAGCAGCACGTTGTGCATCAATGAGTACGGTGGCAGGAATCTCAGTCCGGGCTGCGGTTGCAAGCAACCGTAGTCGCTGTCCGGGATCGGGGTTTTCTTCAACGGCGGCAAGGGCCTCTCGGAAAGCCCGATAGAGATCAGGTGTGCCTTCGCCCCATGTCGGCCCTAGCGCTTGCACCGGGACACGCGCCGCCTCTACGATGTCTTGTCGTTCCGGATCATTATCATCCCATTCAAACGGCTCACCAAAGAGTCGCTCTGCAAACTCGACTGCCGCTGGAAAATCCGGGCGGCCACGGCCGAGAGTTGCACTCGTCGCGATGCAGCGAATGCGACCCTGCTGGCTTTGAACGACCCGATCCTTGAGGCGGCGCAGCAACATAGCGATCTCGATGCCGCTAGCGCCGTCGTAGATATGCGCCTCATCGAGTACAATGAACTTCCACTTGTTTCCGGTCGGGCCATCGAAAAACTCACAATCCTCAGGTCGCAACAGCAGATACTCCAGCATCGCATAGTTCGTGAGGAGGATGTGAGGCGGAGACTCGCGCAGTTGCTTCCGGCAGATCAGTTCATTAGGGAGCAGTTGTTCCCCAGGAAATTGCGCATAGAAGCGCTCGCGGGCCTGCTCATACGTCTCTTCGGTCTCACCCGTGTAGCGACCAAAGGTGATCGCAGGGAATGCTTTGAGCACATGGCGGAGGCGCTTGAGCTGATCGTTGGCGAGCGCATTCATCGGATACAGCAGCAACGCGCGCACGCCAGGCTCGCCAAGAGTACCTGCTGCGCGCTCCCGCAACAGCGAATCGAAGATAGGGAGGAGAAAGCTCTCAGTTTTCCCGGAGCCGGTTCCTGTTGCGACGATGACGTTTCTGTTTCGCTGCACCACATGGGTTACAGCTTGATCCTGGTGGAGGTGCAGGGTTCGATCCCAGGGCAGCGCCTCAGAGCAAAGCTCACGAAAAAGTGGATGCAACACACCAGCCGTGACAAGTTGCTCAATCGTGCGACCGCGCTCGAATGGCGGGGAGGCTTCAAGCAAGGGACCTTTGACCAGACGCTCACGGTCCGAGATCGCTTTCACGAAGGCTTCCCGAAGCCGCGGATCGCGGAATGGGTAGATCGTGGATAAGTAACGCAAGTATGTATCACGAATATGCGTCGTCGTGTGCAATGGGTGAAGCTTGCTCATCAACGGCCTCCCTTACAATGTGACCGCTTGGTCGGGTACTTCTTGCGCTTGCGACGCGCAGGCTCCCTGTGCTGGTTGTCGTGGTGAGCTGGCATCCGATCGTCTTTTCGAGGGCGCCCCGGGCCACGTCAAAGGAAGTCTGTTGCTGCCACTGCTGTCGCCGATCTGGTTTCTTGCCGTGAGTCTCTGGGCTATGCTTCTGAAGCCACTTATCAGATTTAGGATTTATTATACTGCCGAAGGATTTGAGCGATGTTGGGATTTCTGAGGCGTCTGAGCCCCTTAACTTCGATCTGGCGAATGCGTTCTCGCGTTACACCGAAGGACCGTCCCACTTCTTCGAGGGTGCGTTCCTTCCCATCTTGCAGGCCGTAGCGGAGACGGAGTACTCGTTGTTCGCGCTCGCTAAGCTGGCTCAAAACGGCGTTCATATCCCTTTGCAGGTTCTCTGCGATAAGGGCCTCGTCGAATGGCTCGGCGTATGGGTCAGCGATCATGTCGCCCAGCGTTGAGTCTGCTTCCTCACCTACCGGTGTTTCGAGCGACACGGGATCCTGCGCGCAGCCAAGCAACGCAATAACCTTCTGCTCACTGACATTCATTGCGCCTGCCAGCTCTCGCTCGGTTGGCTCACGGTGTAGCTGTTGGGCAAGCTGTCGTTGAACGGCGCGCATCCGCATAACCTGTTCGTGTAAGTGAACCGGGAGCCGAACGAGGCGCCCCTGGTCAGCGACTGCTCGTGAAAGCGCCTGTTTGATCCACCACGTCGCATAGGTGGAGAAGCGAAATCCTCTGGTGTGGTCGAACTTTTCCACCGCCCGCATTAGCCCGAGGTTGCCCTCCTGGATGAGATCAAGATCATCGAGGCCACGGCCGCGATATTGCTTCATCAGGCTTGCCACCAGACGCAGGTTGGACGTGATCAATCTATTCCGCGCTTCGGATCCTGCCACAACCGCCCGGCGAAGCGCCGTCGTGCGACGCAGATCGTGGATATTTTTCCGTAGCTGTAACTCTGCTTGTCGTCCATCGGCAACAAGTCGTGCCAGGCGCAACTCCTCGTCGTCTTGCAGGAGCGGAAACTGCCCGATCTGATAGAGGTAGCAGCCGAACGAGTCTCGCAGGAGCGCATCCGGGATAGGCGGCACCAGCGGGTCGCCATTGCTGTGCAATTGCTGGCTGGCCTCGTTACCTTGCTCTATCACCAGAACGCCTTGATCGTCAAGCCATGAGAGCAGGGAAGCTCGGGCAGTCGCCGTTGTATCAGCTAGCTGCGTGATCCGATCGATGTGCGTCGTCAGGACCATACCGGTGCGTTGCACCGATTCGACGGCAGCAGCAACATCAGGATGAAGGATTTTGAGACAGGGCAGAAGTACAGCCCGGGTATCCATAGAAAAGCGTTCTGGATTCTGAAGCGTTGCGCGCAGGAGTTCAACGCCAATGCGTTGCGCTAGTAAGCGTAAACTGGGAAAAGCCTCCCACGCCGGATCTTGCAGCAATGTGGCTCGCCCGGGGTCCTCGCTGAGAACAGCCAGAGTAGAAAGCAAATCTGTAGCTGTGTGCGGCTCGACTGGCGCCAGAGCGAGTCGTTGTGTCGCGCTCAGGAGTGCATCAGCATCGGGGGCCGAAAGAAGCGCAGTGAGTGCTCCGCGCGCATCGTGTAATAGTTTGGCCAGCGCCCGGGCCGCGCGCTCCCCTGCCATCACATCGAAGGTTCCTTCTGCCCGGGGCGCTGGACGCAGGCGTTCAGCCGATGACCAGGGATCGAGGATGGCTAGCTCGGCCCGGTAGCACCCGGGAGGCAGGTCAGTGCGGAGCAGATCCACTGTATAGTGATTACTGACGTCATCCGGGATCGGCACGTGTATCGGTGGGAGCCAGGGGTGCCAGAGCGGCCAGAAGAGGAGAGTCCGGCCGCGTACCCAACGGCTCTGATTCCAGGTGACGTTGAGATTCCAGTTCCCGCCTCGCTCAAGCAGAACAACTCGAAGGCCAGAAACGTCGAGATCCTGCACAATGCGCAGGACAGGCACGATCATTGGATGCTGCTCTGCTGGGAGATTGGTAATCTCAAACCGCCCATGAAGCTGTGGCGCGTCACTCCTCCGGACCGTATCCAGGGCTTCACGGAGCGCAAAACTCCACCCGCGCCAGGCATTACCTTTCGCGCGAAGGCGTTGCGCTAAACGGCCTTCCGGATCGCTAATCACGAGGTCAGCTCTGGGGGATGTCGAAAGCTGGAGCGCCGGCTCGAGCCGGACATGAAGTTCGGGTATCTCCAACTGGTCAAACCAGGCTTGAGGGCAGCGAATCGGGGTAGTGGACCATCCATCTTCCGACCCTGTCACAGACCAGTGGAGGAGCGGAAGCGGCAGGGTTAACGGCAGTTCCTGGCGCTGGTCGGCCCGCTTGCGGAGACTAAGCCGCGCGAGTGTCATCTCGGCGGGGGCAACGACAGTGAAAGACCCGTCAGCCTCGCCGGTCACCTGAAGTAACTGATCATTGCTGACAACGGTCAGCGAGGGATCGGTCTTGATACGCAGGACACCGGGTGGAAGGGCGCCAGACGTGTCGGCGACTCGTATGCGATCAATACCCTCGACAGCGAGGCACGGAGCGAGTCCAAAGTGAAAGCTGCTGTCTCGCCCGAGTGGCCCTCTGAGGGTCACCGCAAAGCGTCCAAACGTTTCAGTAGTGAGTCGAGCAAGTTTAATCCGCAGATAGCCGTCCGTCACATGGACAGCGTACATAAGCTTAGAGAGCGGAACATGCTGGTGTACGCTGAGATCGTTACTGGTCAGGCTCAGCTTCCACCGGTCCAGTTCCTGTTCCGGACTGCGCTGAGGGGGGACGGGGATGATCAGATCCGGGTGGCGCCCCTCGTAGACTGGCAAATCTCCAGAGCGCAGCCCGAGGTTGATCAATACCCCGCCCTGCAATCGCGGGCGAAACGCGTTCTCGTCCGGCAGGACCGGGATCTCGCACGCCCCCACACGAACGAGTTGCGCCTGACTGAGGTCCCAGTGCTCCAGGCGATACTTGCCCCACTCACCGCCGGGCGTGGGTGGCACACTGACGCGTTGCCCGCCAACAACCTCCAACCTCTCGGCGCGACGGACGAGTAGCCACAAGGGGCGGGCCGGCAGGGCACGATGGGTTCGCACGTAGGATCCGCTCTCAGGGTCGAATGCGAGGAGCGGAAAGGAGTCGTGCCATATCGACATCGTCCAGGTATGCGAGAAGCCACGTCCATCACTAAAGGCAATAGTATAGCCATGGGTCGTCGGTCCAATCGCAAGCCGATCAGGCATTGTCTCCCAGGCGGTACCGACAGGCGCGACTGCGACCTTTCGGGTCCATACGGCGCCGTCGGTTTCAACACGCCAGCAAACAGCCGGCCGGGGACCCTCGGGCAGTTGTTGCGCAGGAAACTCCACTACCAGGCCATCGCCCCAGGGATCGAACCAGAGCTCAGGGCGCCCTGGCCGCCAGGTCGAGGATGAACGCCTGTGGGTACGAGATGCGGCCCACTCTACGTAGCGCGCGACAACTCGGGCAGGAAGACCCACTTCGGCTGGATCAGGGGCTGCATAGCCCTCTCTGACAAGTCGCGCAAGTTCTACTGCGCGTGCGACGAAATCGCGCGCTACCGCCCCCCCGTGAGCAAGAAAGCGTTCGATCGGGCGGTCGGCTGGAGTACGGCGAGCTAGTTCAGCGAGGGTTTCGAGAATGGAGTCTTCGATGTCTGCGTCAGAGCTTTCAAGCGCATCGGCGAGAGGCTCTAGCACATATTGGAAGAAGTCGGGCAGGCTGTAATCGGGGATTCCTCCATGGATGAGAATAGGCGTGATGTTGGCGTGACCGCCGAGATCCTGGAAAACCGGGAGCCCGTGCTGTTGAAGAAAGGTCCGAAAGAAAGCCCCCCACTCTCTCACCGCTTCAGTGCCTATCACTTCGACAAGCTCAGGCCAGTAGTTTCCGCCCCGGTATCGATAGATTCCGTGAGCAACCAGGTACACCGCGAGCGTGCAAGGGTAGCGCTGGGTGAGGATCGACGTTGCTTCTGCAAACCCATGTTGGCGCACCAGGCCACGGATGACATCGGCGAGATCGGTGACTAGCTCAGGGGTCAACGGGAGCTCGCCGAGCAGCACCAGATTCGAAATATCACGAGCAAGGCGCTGCTCGAAGGCGTGCAATGAGGTCCGGAGTTCATAGACAGGTGTCGTAGTAACCATTGGTGGCGACAATCAATATTATCTAGAACGAGTAACCGAGCAGCCTTCCAGGGAGTACGTAGCATCATCATTAATTCTAAACCCCAGATGCTACAGTAACCGAACAGAAGGTTGGATTGGGATGAGCGGGCGCTCATCTAACCACAGTGTAATAGAAATTCAGGGCTCAAATGTGCACCGCAAAGCGTTCCCGGCAAATTTGCATTGTTTCGGCTTCAGCGCGCTATCGTCCACTCTTCGAGGACGATTAGCGCGCTCACGGCCCATAGAAACCCTTCAGCTCCTGTGCAGTGTCCCAGAACAGCGCCGCGGACTAAGGCTGCCAGAATGCCGTTGCTAGCAGCGGGCAAAACCGGATAAAACAAGAACGCGGAACCTCTGGCGAGATTCCGCGTCCTCGTATGGTGGAGCGAAGGGGATTCGAACCCCTGACCTCCTGCTTGCAAAGCAGGCGCTCTCCCAGCTAAGCTATCGCCCCACAATAATAGAGAATAGAGAATTGCGAGCCTGGCGCCACATTCTCTATTCTCTATTCTGCCTGGTGGGCGTAGGTGGACTCGAACCACCGACCTCGATCTTATCAGGATCGCGCTCTAACCGGCTGAGCTATACGCCCTTGCACCACTGCCGAGTATAGCACACGGCAGGGGGGGTGTCAAATGTTATTCCGCGACCAGTTCGGCCTGCAGGGCTTTGATGGCGATGCGCACCTGGCGCGCGCGCTCCTCGAGGGTGGCTACCATGGCCCGGGCGGCCGAGAGGCGCGCAGCGCGGGCGCCAGCGACGGCCCCCGCGGGCACCTGTTCGTTTTCCAAACGCTGAACCGATTGGCGGGCCAGTTCGATGCTCGGCGTGAGCGAGGCGAGGCGCTGGTTGAGCTGGGCAACACGGCTGTGGATGAAGCTGTCGTTCATAGGATGGTGACGTTCCCCTTCATTGCGCGGCCCCATCATCCAGTGATGATGGGGCCATGTCACGCTGCTGTGCACTGAGTGATGGCGCTACGAGTAGTATACCACACTTATCCGCCTTTTGCACAGGTTACGAACAGAAAAGTGGTGCGAAGGGTGTTCACCGTTGCTGCGCCCCGCGGTTGGGAACAGCGCGTGTTATGGGTGTGCCGCCGGTGCGGGCGGGGCGTGGGGAAACCCGGTTTCCCCATACTCTGACAAGAAGACGGGGTGTTTCCTGGGAGGGCTGCGCCCTCCCAAACCCTCCCGCGGGCGGGTTGTTTCCGGGGAGGGCGTAGCCCTCCCAAACCCTCCCGCGCGAGGACTATTTTCACGTTAGGTGTCTATGCGGCTGCGCCGCACAACACCAGAATGAAAAATATTTGTTCTTGGGAGGGCTGCGCCCTCCCAAACCCTCCCCGCGGGCGGGTTGTTTCCTGGGAGGGCTGCGCCCTCCCAAACCCTCCCCGCGGGCGGGTTGTTTCCTGGGAGGGCGTAGCCCTCCCAAACCCTCCCCGCGGGCGGGTTGTTTCCTGGGAGGGGATAGGGGCGCGGCGCCGCCGCGCCCCTACG
>Ga0116211_1001004_pt1 | contig 13950 bp, 10 predicted proteins | sample SaghotsprinmetaG_FD_94484 | JGI IMG/M metagenome (GOLD analysis project Ga0116211, IMG submission 94484) | Hot spring microbial communities from South Africa to study Microbial Dark Matter (Phase II) - Sagole hot spring metaG | ecosystem: Environmental > Aquatic > Thermal springs > Hot (42-90C) ... | reverse complement strand
TAAAAAATAAAGTTAAATTATGAAGTAAGTCATAAAGAAATAAATTATTTAATAAATAAAATTAAGCTAGAATTTAGTGAAAATATTTCAAAATTACTTAAAAATTGAAAAAACATTTTTTTTTGTTTTAAATTGTAATATACATGTAATTAATCGATCTTCATATCTAGATTTTGATAATCATGATTGATGGACTATCAATAGAATAGAGGAAAATTTATATTGAGTATCAAAAGTATTATGAAAAATAATAATATTAAAGAGTAAAATAAATAAATTGGTAATTTGAAAAAAACAATATTTTCCAGAAATATAAAAAAACAACTATGTAAGTTGTTTTTTTATATTTGCAATTTTTATTTTAATTCTTACTATTTATCTAAAATTATTTTAATAAATCATTTAAAATTTAATGCTTTTAAATCCAATAACAAAAACTTTATTACATACCACAGATAATTATATAAAATCACTTCAAAAATGAGGTATTTTAACTATAGATGATTTAATAAATTTTTTTCCTAAAAATATCGAAGATAGAACAAATGTGCTTGATAGTTTTTCTTATATAAATATAAAAGATAAAAATACAATTTTAGTAAAACTTATTTCAATTGATAATTCTCGTACTTCTAGTTGAAAAATACTCACTAAAGCAATTTTTGAAGATAAAAACTGATTTATGTCAGAATGAATTTGGTTTAATAGAAATTATTTATCTACACAACTTCAAAAATTTATTTGAAAAAAAATAATTGTAAATTGAAAAGTAAAATATGAATTTTGAAAACTTTCTTTTGTTTCACCAAATATAGAAACTGATTTATCTAAAAGTGTTTGAGAAGTTATTCCAGTTTATAGTGATTTTAACTATATTCCCGGAACTTGGATAGCATCAAAAATGAAATATGTAAGAAATTTTATAAAAGAAATTCCAGAAACTCTACCTGAAAATATAATAAATAAATATAATTTTATTTCAAAATCACAAGCAATAGAAAAACTTCATTTTCCTAAAACAAAACATGATTTTGAAATTGCTAGAGAAAGACTTGCTTATGATGAACTTTTTGAGATAAATTATAAAGCTATTTCAAAGAAAGTTGAAAAACAAAATATCTCAGAATGAAAATCTATAGCAATTCCTCTAAATTCAGATTTAATAAAAGAAATTATTTCTTCACTACCATTTGAATTAACAAACCATCAAAAAATTTCACTTTTTCAAATTTTGAAAGATATGGAGAAATCTCACTCTATGCAAAGATTATTACAATGAGATGTTTGAACAGGAAAAACCATTGTTGCAGCTATTTCAGTAATTCATAGCATTTTGGAAAGTAAAAAAATATGACAAAAAATTCAAGCCTGCATATTAGCTCCAACAGAAATTTTAGCTAGACAACATTTTGAAGGATTGGAAAAAATATTTACTAAATATTGATTAAATCCTGCTTTACTTGTTTGAAGTACAAATAAAAAACAAAAAGGTATTATTAAATGACAAATTAAATCTTGAAATATTGATATCATAATTTGAACTCATGCATTACTTGAGGAGGATGTTATTTTTAATAAACTAGGATTTATTATTATTGATGAACAACATAAATTTTGAGTTAAACAAAGAGAAATATTAGAAAAATATTTTTCTTCTTGATTTTTTCCACATTCTCTAAATATGACTGCAACACCTATTCCAAGAACTTTAGCTTTAACTTTATATGGAAATCAAGATTTATCAATTATAAATGAATATCCAATTTGAAGAAAAATTATTTTCACAAAAGTAGCATCAAGCGATGATGAACGTCATCAGATAGAGCTTTTTATTAAAAATCAAATAGAATCTTGAAGGCAAGTTTTTTGGATTTCTCCATTAGTACAAGAATCAGAAAAAATAGATTTAGCAAATGCTATTTCTACTTATGAGTCCTTAACTGAAATATTTTATCCATTTAAAGTATGACTACTTCATGGAAAAATGAAAGCAAATGAAAAAAAAGAAATTATGAAAGCTTTTGAAAATAATAAAATTCAGATTTTATCTTCAACGAGTGTAGTTGAGGTTTGAGTAAATGTTCCAAATGCAACAATTATGTGTATAGAATGAGCTGAAAGATTTGGTTTATCACAACTTCATCAATTTAGATGAAGAGTTTGAAGATGAGAACATCAATCATATTGTTATTTATTTCCGTCAAATTGATATAAAACAGATAGATTGAAAGCTATGGAAAAAACTTCTAATTGATTTGAATTAGCGGAAATAGATTTAGAACTTAGATGACCTTGAGAAGTTTATTGAGTAAAACAATCTGGAGAAGTTGAGTTTAAAATAGCAGATGTAAAAGATTTAGAACTTGTAAGTCAAATTAGGGAAGATATAGAAGAACTTTTAAAAATTGACAAAAATAAGTCATAAATATAATTACAAAAATAATTTTTATTAAAATATATGAATTTACTAGATGTTTTTTTCTTTATTTCTTGAGTTATTTTGCTTATATTAGCAATAGATATATCAAGAAAACAGAAATTTAATGCACTACATTTTTTGGTTTTTATTTGAGTTTGATTTTGACTTTTAGTTTTTACTTTTTTCCCAAATACTTTAAGTAAAATTTGACTTTTATTTTGACTTCAAAGATGAGCTGATTTACTTGTATATTCTTCAATAATATTCTTGATGTATTTCGTTTTACTTTTATTAAATAAAGTTGAAGAAAATAAAAGTGATTTAACTAAAATTATTAGAGAAATAGCATTGCAAAATTCAAAAAAACAAATTATTTCTTGAGAAATATGTTTTGTAATTCCTGCTTATAATGAAGAAAAAATTATATGAAAAACTATTAAAAATTTAATAAAAAATAATTATAAAAATATCATTGTAGTTAATGATTGATCTAAAGATAATACTTTGAAAATTTTAGAAAAATATAATGATAAAATAATTATTTTAAATCATTATAAAAATAGATGACAATGAGCATCACTTGAAACTTGATTTGAGTATTTAAGAAGATATGGAAAAGTGAAATATGTTTGCAGCTTTGATGCTGATGGACAACATCAGATAAAAGATTTAGAAAAGTTTTTAAAAGAATTTAAAGAAGATAAGAATTTAAATATAGTTTTATGATCAAGATTTATTACAAAAACAAATACAAATATAACTTTTTTAAGAAAAATTATTCTAAAACTTTGAATACTTTTTACATTTTTTATCAGTCATATAAAACTTACTGATTCTCATAATGGTTATAGGGTTATGAAATTAGAAACTTTAAAAGATATTTCCATAACAATTGATGGTATGTGACATGCTTCTGAAATAGTTGATATAATTTCTAGTAAAAAACTAAAATTTAAAGAAATTCCAGTTGATATACTTTATACTGATTATTCTATTGCAAAATGACAAAGTTCTCGAAATGCTATAAATATAGCACTAAAAACTATTTGGTATAAATTTTTTAAATAATTATTTTAGTAATTTTATTTCCCAATTTCCTTCTGGTAAAAAATCTTTTTTTATCCACATATTTAGGTTTTTGATAGTTTGATAACTTTGATTATTTTTTCGTGCCCAAGATTTTAAATCAGCAATTTTTCAAACTTTTTTTATTTCTATTTCTGGTTTTTTATAAACTCAACCTATCAATTTATCTATATATGATTTTTTTGTTTCGTAATCTTGTATAACATATTTTATAGCTAAAATTCTAAAAACATATCTAGAAGTTTCTTCATTTAAATATAAATCATAATAGTTATTTACTTTTTGGTCGTTTAAAGCACTTTTTATACCATTTTGTCATCTATTATAACTAGCAGCTACTAATGTCCGATTTCAAAAAAGTCAGTATAAATAATTTAGATATTTTATAGCGGCAATTGTTGATTTTTCAAAATTATATCTTTCATCAATATCTTCATTAACTATTAGTCAGTATTCTAAAGCTGTTGCAGGCATAAATTGCCATATTCAAGCGGCTCATGCACTAGATACTACATCGTTTCTTAAAGCACTTTCTGCAATTGGAAGATATTTAAAATCATCAGGTATATTATATTTTTTTAAGTTTTCTTCTATAAATCACATATACAAAGGAAGCCTTTTTATATAAAGAAAAAATTGATATAAATTATAAGAAGTATTTAAAAATTCTTTATCAAACCTTTCTTTTATTAGATAATTTTCTTCTAAATTTGGAAGTTTTTCTCAAGCGAATTCTAATTCATTTCCAGGATATGAAAAAATTATAGAGTTTTTATTTGAAATATTTTTTTCTCAAAAATTGTTAAAAACTATTAAAAATATAGCAATTAAAATGATAAAAATTATCATTAAATATTTCGTTAAATTAGACATTTTTATATTTTTTTAGTCAGATAAAAGAAAGATTTAAAATTTTGTATAAAAATATTATACAAAAAACTTGTCAATAAAAAATATAAGTTTGACATATATTTTTTTTTATATAAGTTATCATTTAATCTCAATAAATCAAGTTAAATTTTTTATAAAAATTAATTTTACGATAAGGGTTATGGAAAAGTTTAATATTCTAAAAAATATATTAAATACAATTTTAAAAAGTATAAAAAAGCAAGATTTTTTAGTTTATTTTAGAAAAATATCAATAATTGAAATTACAAAAGATAAAATTATTTTTTGAGTAGTTTCTTGATTTATGAAAGAAAATCTTGAGGCAAAATTTTATGATTTAATTTTTTCTGCAACTAAAAGCGAATTTCCAAATATTACAAAAATAGAATTTATCATTGATATGAATATAGAAAATCCAACAAATGATAATGTTATTGATTGTCAAAATTATTTTAAAGAATATTTAAAAAAATCTAAAAAAACCTCAAATACTCTGGAAGTTCAAATTTGAAAAAAAGAAACCCAAAATTATGTGGAAACAAAAAACTGAGAAATTTCTACAAGATATACACTAGATAATTTTGTAGTTTGACCTTCAAATCAACTTCCATATTCTGCTTGTGAAGCTGTTGTTCGTAATCCTTGAAAATCATATAATCCACTTTATATTTACTGAGAAGTATGACTTGGAAAAACTCATTTACTTCAATGAACTGGAAATGCAATACTAAAAAAATATAAAGATAAAATTGTTAGATATATGACAGCTGATAAATTTATAACAGAATATGTTGTAGCAGTAAAGAAAAAATGAGTTGAAAAATTGAGACAAAAGTATGCGGAAGTTGATGTAATAATTATTGATGATGTTCAATTTTTATCAAAAAAGGAACAAACACAAAATGAGCTTTATAATATTTTTAATATTTTATATGATGCTCAAAAACAAATAATTATTTCATGAGATAGGTCACCAAAAGAATTAACAGAAATTGAACCAAGATTAAAATCAAGATTTGAATGGGGAATAATAGTTGATATTTCAAAACCAGACTTTGAAACTCGTTTAGCTATTTTGCAAGAAAAAGCTAGAGCTAGAGAATTTTTGATTCCTCAAGATGTTGCAGAGTTTATTGCTGCAAATGTTTGTGATAATGTGAGAGAATTAGAATGAATTTTAAATCAATTGGTAGCAGAATATGAATTAGACCATTCAACTCCAACTTTAGAAAAAGTTGCAAAAAAATTAAAAAAACTTTCTTTCACAACTGATTTACTTGGCGAAACAAAAATTAAAAAAACTACAACTATAAAGAGTTATGAAGATATTATTACAGCTGTTTCAGAGCATTTTGGTATAGAAAAAGAATGAATTTTATGAGAAAATAGAAAAAAAGAATTTATGATTCCTCGTCAAGTTGCTATGTATCTTTTAAAAACAAAATTGCATTATACTTATGAAAGAATTTGAAATATTTTTTCTGGAAGAAATCATGCTGCAATTTTATATAATTGTAATAAACTTGAATCAATGCTAAAAAAAGATAAAAATCTTTTGTATGAAATAAATATTTTAAGAGATTGAATTTGAATATAAACTAGGATATGAAAACCTAGTTTTTTATTGCAATTTTTTAGTATTTTATATAATAAACTAAAATACTTTTTAATTTTTAGAAATGTTTCACCACGAACATGATGAACACACCAAAGAACATTTAAATAATAATAATAATAATAATAAAGAAGAAGATATAAATGAAGATGAATTAGAAACAAAAGATGATGAAAATGATGAAGTAGAGGAAAAGAATTTTATAAAAGTTAATGATATAATAAATCCAGAAGAAAAAAAAGATGTAGATTTATCATCGTTTTTTTATTTGTCAAAACTTTGAGTTTTTAAAGAATTATTTAAAAAAAATACTCTTGATTTAAAAAATAATTTAAAAGTTAAATTAAATCTTTCTTTTAAACCAATTATAAAAATTTTAAAATTAAGTAATAATTTTGACAATATAAAAGCTTCAAAAAAAAATAAACCTGTTTATATAAATGATTATATTCCAGAAATAGATGAAAATTCTATAAATTTACTTGATATAGAAAATTTTTATAATGAAAAAGGTCCATTTAGTGATATACAAAAACCTAAAAAAACACTAAATAAAATTATAAATACTTCAATAAAATCAACTAAAAAGAAAATTAAAAAAATAGATTTTGTCAAATTTTGAATTTCAGTTTTTTTACTCACATCTTTTTTATTCACATATTTACTTTTTTTGAAATATGAAATTTCAAAAACTTTTGAAAAAATACAAAATTTTGAATTACACACTGATATAAAAAAAATAAATAAAAATCTTTTATCTGTAAAAAGAAATTTGATATTTTCAAATATTTTATTAAAACCGATTTTTTTTGCTAATTTTATATTTGGTTCAAAAGATATTTATAATTTAAATTATTTACTAAAATGAATTTCTTTTATAGTTGATTTTTCTATAGATGCTTTAATTGTTTATGATTGAGTAAATAATTTGATTTTAAAAAAATGAGTAGATGAAATAATGTATTCTCAGCTTATTGATAATATAGAACCAATTCTTTGAAAAATGAATAATAATATAAATTCTTCCATTTCAAGTTTTGAGAAAATTAAAAATTTATCAGATGACAATTTAAATAATATATTTTTTGAAAAATTAGACAAAATAAAAGTATTACAAAAATATTTTAATATTTTTTATGAAAATAAAGATACTTTTAAACAAATACTTTGAGATAAAAAGAAAAAAACTTACGTTATAATTTTTCAAAACAACGATGAAATCAGACCAACTTGAGGATTTATGTGAAGTATGTGATTTATAGACATCTATAAATGAAAAATTTTAAATTTTAATCAAAAAGATATTTATGCTCTTGAGTGGGAACTAAAAGATTTTGCTAAAAAAAATTGAGTAGCTTTTGAAGAAAAATCTCCAAAATGACTTGATAAACTTTCTACTACTTTTTGATTAAGAGATGCTAATTATTATTATGATATAAAAGAAAGTAGTGAAAAAATAAAAAGTTTTTTAGATAAAACAAATTATAAAATTGATGGAATAATTTACATAAATCAAAATCTTGTTTTAAATGCTTTAAATGAATTTGGATGAGTTTATTTTGAAGATATAAAAAAAGAAATAAATGATAAAAATTTTTCTTTAATTATTTCTACTTTAGTTGAAACAAAATATTCAAAAACTCATACTCTTTCAACTCCAAAACAAGTTTTATTTGATTTTGCTTGAATTTTTTTCAAGAAAATAAAAAATGATAAAAATTATTTATGATATATAAAGTTATTTTTAAGTAGTATAGAAAAAAAAGATATAATTTTTTGGAGTTTTACAGAAAATGAAAATCAGTTTTTAAAAGAAATTTGATTAATTAATACAGATAATTTTACAAAATATTTTGATTTTAATTATCCGGTTTTTACTTCAATTTCTGGAAATAAATCAGACAGGTATATAAAAAGAACTTTTGAAAAAAATATTTTTCAAAATCCAGATTGTTCTATAAATACAACTTTAAAGATTAAACAAAAACATGGATTTAATATTCAAGAAGAAATAAATATAAAAAACTTTTTATATGATATGGATTTACTTGGAAAAGTTGATTTAGAAAATACTTTAAAGATTCAGTGAAAATGAGTAAATAAACAATTTATAAGAGTTTTGTTGCCAAAAAATGCAAACATATTAAATAAAGATGTAAAAATTAGTGAAAAAAATGATTATAAAGAAGTTTCTTTTTACTTAGAAACAAAGCCGCTTTTTGAAAGTAATTTTGAAATAAATTATATTTTGAAAAATACAGAGTGTAAAAATTATAATTATGAATTTATAAAACAACCTTGAATAAAAAATTATAATTTAATTATAAATAAAAATTGAAATTTGATTGACAGTTTATATACTGATAAAAATTATACATTAAATAATTAAGATATGTGAATAAAAAAATATATTTCGTTAGATAATCCATTTAGACTTTTTTATCATTTACTTAAAGCAATTGTAGCTAATATTTATTATGGATTTCCTTCAAGATGAATGACTATTATTTGAGTAACCTGAACTAATTGAAAAACTACAACTACAAATATTATTGCAAAATGACTTAAAGAATCTTGAAAAAAGGTTTTTATGTTTTCTACAATAAATTATATTATTTGAGATAAAGAATATAGAAATGATACAAAAATGACTTCTCCAGACCCCTTTTTACTTCAAAAACTTTTTAAGCAAGCAAAAAAAGAGTGATGTAAAATAGCAGTTATAGAAACTTCTAGCCATTCTATTTTTATGCATAGAAATCGGGGAATTAATTATGATATAGCTGTTTTGACAAATATTACTAGGGATCATCTAGATCTTCATAAAACTATGGAAAATTATGTTAGAACAAAATTAAAACTTTTTAAGTGACTTATTTCTTCAGATAGAAAACCTTGAATTAAAAAAACAGCTGTTATAAATATAGAAAGCGATTATAAAGACTTATTTTTAGCTGAAACTTATGATGTTTTGACAACTTATTGAATAGATTATACATCAAATCTAAAACCAGAAAATATAAAAAATGAAATAGACTTTTTATATTTTGATGTAAAAATTCCTGGAAATACTATAAAAATAAAAACTTCTCTTCGTTGAAAACATAATATTTATAATATACTTGGAGCGATTTGAGTTTTTTTGAGTTTATGAATGAAAGTAGAAGATATAGAAAAATCAATTGAAAATATCTCAGTTATAGCTTGAAGACTTGAAGAAATAAAAAACAATGAATGATATAAAATTTTTATAGATTATGCTCATACTCCTGATGCACTTGAAAAAGTTTTAGAAACTTTAAGAGAAATAAATTGAATAAAGAGAATTATTACGGTTTTTTGAGCAACTTGAGATAGAGATAAAACAAAAAGACCTATTATGTGAGAAATAGTTTCTAGACTTTCTGATTATGTAATCTTGACTCAAGATGATGATTATAGTGAAAAAACTACAGATATAATGAAAGATGTTTTAGTTTGAATTGAAAGAAAAGAATGAGAAAATTTTTGGATAATAAAAGATAGAGAATCAGCAATTAGAACAGCTTTACTTGAAGCTAAAGAAAATGATGTAGTTTTAATTGCTTGAAAATGAGATGAACATATTTTGATGACAAACTCTTGAGCTATAAATTACAATGATAAAGAAGTGGTTTTAAAAATTTTAAAAGAAATTGATGATAATAAAATAATAAATTAACTATTATTAATATGACTCTTTACTTAAAATATCGTCCAAAAGATTTTGAAAGCCTTGTAGGACAAGATTTTATAAAAAGTACTTTAAGACAAGCGATAGAAAAAGATAAATTGGTTTGAGCTTATTTATTTTGCTGACCAAGAGGAACAGGAAAGACATCAACTGCCAGAATATTTGCAAAAGCTATAAATTGTCTAAATCCCAAAAATTGAAATCCTTGTAATGATTGTGAAATTTGTATCGGATTTCAAGAAGAATCTTTAGTTGATATAGTTGAAATAGATGCTGCTAGTTATACTTGAGTTGATAATGTGAGAGAAATTATAGAAAAAGCACAATTTTCACCAACAAAATGCAAATATAAAGTTTTTATAATAGATGAAGTTCATATGTTATCAAAATGAGCTTTTAATGCTTTACTTAAAATACTAGAAGAACCACCAAGTCATCTAAAATTTATTCTAGCAACAACTGAAAGTCATAAAATACCTGAAACTATACTTTCTCGTTGTCAAAGATATGATTTTAAATCCTTTACTAAAGAAGATACAAAAAATCAACTTTTATACATTGCAAAAAAAGAAAATATAAAAATTGATGAAGAAAGTTTGGATTTTATTGTAAAACAAGCAGCAGGTTGAATGAGAAATGCGATTTCTTTATTTGAACAATTGATTGTAAATAATGAAATAAATTTTGAAAATGTTATAGCTAATTTTTGAATTCCAAAAGTTGAAAAAGTTTCAAATTTTTATAAAAAGCTTATTTCAAAAGATGTAAGTATTTTAGATGATTTTGAAGAGATTTCACTGAATTTTAATTTAAATTTATTTTTTAAAGAACTTTTATTTTTTATTCATGATGAGATTATAAAAAATATAGAAGATGAAATTTTAGTTTCAAAAAATATTTTTTTGCTTGAAACTTTAGAAGAATCATTTTTAAAAGCAAAAAATAGTTTTGATGGAAAAATTTCATTTTTAATTGGAATTATTAAGTGTGTGAAGAATATTAAAAAAGAAGAAAAACAAGAGAAAAAATAAAAAAGAGACCAAATCTTTCTTCAAGACTAGTCTCAACTAAAAATGTGGAAAAAATGCAAGAAATAAAAGATGATAATTTAAGTTATATTTTTAAGGAAAAATAATATAAAGTAATTAAAAAGATTGTTCATACAAATTTAATACCAAAATCTTATAAATGAATTAAAAAATAAGTTCAAAATTATCTTTGACTATGTCTTTAAGAAGTTCAGCTTTACAATTTAACTAAAAAACCTTTTTTATACAAAAACAAAAATTTCTTTAAACAAATTTCTACTTAAGATAATTTTGCTTATAAGTAATGCTTTACAAAATTTATAATTCTTAGATGTTAATATTGAAGTTAAATAATGTTTGCTATTATCTCTCCATTTTCTCAGTCATTTGATGATTTTTGATTTACTTATAAAATTCCCAAAAATCTAATAAATATTTTAAAATCTTGAATGATAGTTAAAATCCCTTTTTGAAAAAAAGAGATTTTTTGAGTTGTTTTAGATATTTGAGAGAAAACAAATTTTGATGAAAAAAAAATAAAAGAAATTATCAATATTTATTCAAATAATATTTTTTTAAACGAAAATCAAATAACTCTTTTAAAATGGATTTCTTTGTATTATTTTTGCCTAATTCATACTTCAACAACTCTTTTTTTTCCAAAAAATTTAATTTGAAAAATAAAAAAAAATAAATTTAAATTTAGTGAAAATCAAAAAAAATTAGAATATAAATTTGATTATAAAAAAACTTTAAATCAAAATCAAAAAGAAGTTTTTGATAAGATATTAAATTCTACAAAAAATAAATTTATGCTTTACGGGGTAACTTGAAGTGGAAAAACAGAAATTTATATAAATCTTATAAAAAAGTATTTAGATTTAGAAAAACAATCAATTTTACTAGTTCCAGAAATAATACTTACAAATCAAATATTTGATAGAATAAAAAAAGTTTTTTGAAATGAAGTTTTGATTTTAAACTCAACAATTAGTGAAGCAAAAAAAACAAAATTTTGGGAAGAAATTTATCAAAATAATGCAAAAATAATTATATGAACTCGTAGTGCCTTGTTTTATCCATACAATAATTTATGACTTATAATTATTGATGAAGAACATGATAATAGTTATATTTCAGATAATACTCCTAGATATGATGTAGTAGAAGTTGCAAATAAAATGTGTGAAATAGATAAAAACATAAAACTTATTTTAGGTTCATGAACTCCAAAAATAAATCATTTATATAAGTGATTAAAATGAGATTATGAAGTTTTGAATTTATTTGAGGAATACAAATAAATCTTGCAATAAAAAAATTATTCTTATAATTTTTAAAATATTTTAATAATTACTAAATTATGACTAAAAAAGTAGAAAGCAAAGATATAGTAGAGCTATGTAAAGCAAGGTGATTTATTTATGCAGGTTCTGAAATATATGGATGACTAGCTAATTCTTGGGATTATGGTCCTTATTGAACACTTTTAAAAGAAAACATTAAAAATCTTTGGATAAAAGAATTTGTTCAAAAAAGAGATGATATGATGCTTTTAGACGCTTGAATTTTAATGAATCCTCAAGTTTGGGTTGCAAGCTGACATGTTTGAAGTTTTTCTGATCCTTTAGTAGAGTGTAAAGATTGTCACACTAGACATAGAGCTGATAAACTTATTGAAGCAAAAATTGAAGCTAATACAAATTGCGTGCTTCCAAATAATTGGGCTTGAGATAAAACACCAAATGAAGATTTAAATGCTTATGTTAGAGCTTGAAATTTAGAATGTCCAAATTGTAAATCTAAAAATTTTACCGATGTTGTTAGATTTAATTTAATGTTAAAAACTCAACTTTGAGTAAATGAAGACAATTCAAGTTTATCTTATTTAAGACCAGAAACAGCACAATGAATATTTGTTAATTTCCCAAATATACTAAGAACTTCTAGAAGAAAATTACCATTTTGAGTAGCACAATGTGGAAAAGCATTTAGAAATGAAATCACTCCAGGAAATTTTATATTTAGAACTAGAGAGTTTGAACAAATTGAAATAGAATATTTTTGCGAACCATGAACAGATGAAGATTTGTTTCAAACTTGGCTAGAAGAAGAAACAAGATTTTTTAGAGAGGTTTTAGGATTTAAAAAAGATAAAGTTAGATTTGTTGAAATCCCAAAAGATGGACTTCCACATTATTCAAAAAGAGCTTGAGATTTTGAATTTGAATTTGCTTTTGGTTGGTGAGAAATCTCAACACTAGCTAATAGAACAAATTATGATTTAACAGCGCATATGACTTTATCAAAACAAGATATGAGTTATTTTGATCCATTTACAAATAGAAAATTTATTCCTTATGTAATTGAACCATCTATTTGATTATCAAGACTTGTACTTGCTACTATAACCAATGCTTATAGTGTAGAGTGAGAATGACAGGAAGCTAGAACTGTTTTAAAATTTAAACCAAGTATTGCTCCAATTAAAGTTTGAGTTTTACCAGTTGTTAAAAAGATTTGAGAAGATGCTAAAAAGGTTTATAAACAATTAGCTGAAGATTTTGTTTGTGAATATGATGAAGTTTGAACAATAGGGAAGAGATATGCTAGATTTGATGAAATTTGAACTCCATTTTGTGTAACTATTGATAGTGAAAATTTTGCTGTTTGAAAAGTTACAGTTAGATATAGAGATAGTATGGAACAAGAACTTGTTAATCTTTCTGAACTTAATGAATTTTTAAGAAAAAAGATGAAATAAAAAATCGTAAATTTACTAACTATACCACAATTTAGTAGAATTAAATAAAAAAATCTTTAAATTAAATTTAATAAATGATTTTTAAAAAAATTATTTTTTTCTTGACTATTGAAGTCTTTTTGTATTATTTAAAATTACAGCAGTAGCAACTTGAGCATTTAAGTTTTCAATTAATCAAAATCCTGAAATAGTAATTTTTGTAATAGATTATTACAGGTAATAAAGTAGTGTAGTTATTTATCAAAATCTATTAAAATTTGTTGTATAATAAGTTTAAATTTCATCAAGATTTCACTTGCATTATATTTAAATTCAAGTTATTTCAAATGTAAGTGAAAGAATTCTTTTTTTATTCAATTAAACTTACTTATAATTTTATAATTCAGTCAAATTTCTTTGCTTTTTATTTATTAGAATAACTATACATATCCATTT
>Ga0116211_1001003_pt1 | contig 13966 bp, 11 predicted proteins | sample SaghotsprinmetaG_FD_94484 | JGI IMG/M metagenome (GOLD analysis project Ga0116211, IMG submission 94484) | Hot spring microbial communities from South Africa to study Microbial Dark Matter (Phase II) - Sagole hot spring metaG | ecosystem: Environmental > Aquatic > Thermal springs > Hot (42-90C) ... | reverse complement strand
TCCAAGTTGGATGCTTTTGTCGATCAGCTTCGGAATGGCTACGAACTGGTGATGGGCAACCGTTTCATGGGTGGCATTGCACCGGGTGCGATGCCGGCCTTGCACAAATATCTTGGCAATCCAGTCTTGAGCGGCATCGGTAGGTTGTTTTTTGGCAGTCCTTGTCGAGATTTCCATTGTGGTCTCCGAGGCTTCAATCGTGAATCAATCATGCGACTCGATCTACAAACCACAGGAATGGAGTTCGCGAGTGAGATGGTCGTCAAAGCGACGCTCCAAGGTTTACGGATCGCCGAAGTACCGACTACGCTCTCTCCGGATGGTAGAAGTCGCCCCCCGCATCTGCGCAGCTGGCGCGACGGTTGGCGTCATTTGCGTTTTTTGTTGATCTACAGCCCGCGTTGGCTTTTTTTATACCCGGGTTGGTTACTCGCAGGATTGGGTCTTGCGTTGATGATATGGCTGCTTCCAGGGACGCAATTTCTCTTTAGTGCGGGGCTCGATATTCATAGTCTTGTTTTTGCTTCAGGAATGATTGTGGTGGGCTTGCAGCTCATTTTTTTTTTGCGCTCTTTACTTATGTGCATGGCAATAATCTCCGACTATTGCCTGCGAATGTCCGATTAGACCATTTCTTGCGGTTCGCTACCCTCGAAGCGGGTATTTTCGCCGGTCTTGCTCTTCTCGTAGCAGGCATCGGGGGGAGTATTTACGCGATCATTCTTTGGCAACGTGCCGATTTCGGTCCCCAATCACCACATGATTTGATGCGCGTGGTCGTACCCTCAGTGACTGCCTTGACGTGCGGTGTACAAATCATTTTTGCGGCGTTTTTCCTAAGTGTATTACGTTTGGGACATCGTCCATCCGGTGTGGTGGCGAGCGATGATTGACTATTTTTCGCTGGGGCATCCCTTGTCCGGTCTACGCAGCCATTATGCGCTCAAGGCGAGACGCCGCATGTTCGACATTTTTGTCGAAGTGTTTCAACCTACTGCCCAAACACGGGTACTCGATCTTGGTGTCACTCCGGATGACAGTTTGCCCGAATCAAACTTCTTCGAGCAGCTGTACCCCTATCCCAATAGATTAACGGTCGCCAGTATTGAAGATGCTAGCTCTTTGGAAGTGCGTTTTCCTGGTGTCAGGTATGTCAAGATAAATGGAAAGTCCTTGCCGTTTGCAGAGGGTGAATTTGATATTGTGTTTTGTTCGGCGGTATTAGAGCACGTTGGCAACCGTGAAAATCAACGTGCTTTTATCACCGAAGCGCTCCGAGTAGGCAAAGGTTTCTTTTTTACGACACCCCATCGTTTTTTTCCGCTCGAGTTTCATACTTTGATCCCCATTATTCACTGGTTGCCACAGCGTTGGCACCAAGCGATCCTGCGCGCACTCGGACAAACTTTCTGGGCGCAAACGGAAAATTTAAACCTTTTGACATCATCCGAGCTGGTGGCGTTATTCCCTGCCTGTGACGTATTGAATGTACGGTTGATCCGGCTATTTGGCTGGCCTTCGAACATTCTCGTATATGGTCGAAGGCATTGCACTTAACCATCGCGATACAGACGTATACCTCTGAATTCAGGGCAGACTATCAAAATCAGCTGGCGGTAACGATAGAACGAGGTAAACGCACCTTCAGCGATCCAGCATTGGAGCAATCATTCGAAGCCTTTGACAGTCAACTCAAACTCGTTCGCTTGTTTCGGTAATAGATGTGTACGTCGTGCGAAAGTGCTTTACATGGCTGCCCTGGGATGTGTACGTTCGAAGTCCAGTAAACGTTGTTTACGTTGGCGTTGTACGCCTTGCGTAGCACCGCAATACCCACCCAAACCACGCGCCGCGACGATCCGATGACACGGCACGATTAGCGGATAGGGGTTGGTGCGGCACGCTTGGCCAATGGCGCGAGCACTCGAATGGAGTTTTATCGCGAGCGCGTGGTAACTCATCACTTCGCCGCATGGGATGTCACGCAGCGCGCGCCACACGCGCTGCTGAAACGGCGTTCCTTGTACCGCCAATGGAATTCTCGTAACACCATGCGCTGTGTCCGCGTCCACCTGCCAACCCGACAGGATCGCCGTGACAATTTGGGCCAAAGCGGGATTTTCCGGCGCTCGCAATGGCGCATCATCAGACCACTCTATGCCGACCACGACATGACCCACAGTTTGCACGATCAAGCGGCCGAACGGGGTGTCGATGATCGCGCGATCGCGCGTATGTTTTGGCCAGTCATCGATCCATGCCACGGGATAGCTCAACATTGCAGAGTGTTCGCCAGTCTACGAATGTTCCGCCACTGCAAATAACTCTTCCAGCGTGCCCAGTTCGGTAATCCTTGACCCAAATGCTCCGCCCGTCGCATAAACGTATCCCGCTTTGGCGCCAATACAGACGCCGTTGTCATAGCAGCGCGCGTAATAACCGGCAGCGAAGAATGATAAGGTGTGATGCGGTAATAGCGTGGGGAAAGTCTTTTCGCCCCAGTCGTACAAGCTATCGAGTCGTGCTGCGAGCGCTGTATCGGGACGCAGCCGTGCCTTAACCGCTGATTGAAACTGTTCTTCCGCCAGTCCGTGGTTGAATAAGATGAAAAATGGCGCGGAAAGTTGGGGATGTCGATCGGAAAATAGCTGCATCTCGATCAAATAAGCGCCAATCGGACCGCCCGCTCTCTGCGCCGGTGATTCGAGAAACCAGTCCAAATGTGTATGCAAACGACCATCGGCTAGCGCTTCACCCACCATCAGTGACGGTGCGCCGCCGATGCCGTCCGCTCGATAGAGCGTGAACCCCGCCACCGCTTGCGGCAAGCAAAACACCAAACCGCATTGTTGGTCGGCTTGCAACGACAGCCCTCCCGCCAAGCGGATTTGTACGGTATCCGGCGCCGTTTGCCAGTGTTGCCGCACCATGTCCCAGTATTGCAACACGCCGAGGGCTTGATAATACACACGTTCTCCTGCCGCCAAATCGCCAGTAAACGCTCGAAAGCCCGGGCTGTCGGTGGCGATGCTGCCAAGCAAGTCGAAAAATTGGCTGACATAAATCGGCTGGCCGCTGGCAAAATCAATCGGCAACTCTCCTGTTGCCAAACCCAACGCGTCGGCGCTGGCGACGCTGCAACCGCTATCAGGCCGCGAACAAAAACGTGTGGCCAGGTGTAAACCGTCGCGATAGACCTCGATGTCTTGGTGGAACGCCAATGCGACTTGTATGGGCAATAACACGAGCGCCAACATGGCCACGCAATTTTGTCGTACTGAATATTTCATGGATTATCTCGTCAAAATTGTAGTGAAAACCCCATCTCGAAACTGAATCCCGCTTCTGGCGCGAAACTGCGTAAAAACGACGTCGCGTTGCGGATTACCGCGTCGTTCATGTTCGAGGCTTTGCTGAACAACAAGAATTGACGCCCTTCATCGAAAGGCCACTCATAAGACACTTCCAAATCGAGGCGATCATACGCGGGCGTCACCGTTTCCAAAAGCCCAGGTCGGTTTTGCGCCAAAGCGTGGGTATAACGCAGCGCGCCTTGCCAGTGGCCGCGCGTCACGCCCCATTCCACACCGGCGCGCAGCGGCGGCAGGCGTGGCACGTCGCCGCGTGCGGCGTCGCTGAACCGCCCGCGCACATAATCGGAAAACAGCATTACGTAAGGTGAACCCCATGACCATACAGGTTGCCAGCGCCAAGCGGTTTCGTAACCCCAAAACCAGGCGTCATCTCCGCGATAACCATACACCGGCAAACAATTGCGCACATTGGCACAGTCCAATTGGAAACGCGGTGGATTCGGCGCCATATTGAAAAAATAACCGAGGTTCTGCGCGTAGATGAAGCGATCGACGGTTTTGATATAGACATTGCCTTGTACGCTGAAAGGGTTCGCGGCATAACGCACGCCCAGTTCGAAATGATTGGCGCGCTCGTTCCGCAACGTGGATCCCCCAATCTCGAACGCGCGTGTTGCCAAATGTGGGCCCGATGACAACAATTCGTGCGCGTCCGGCGCGCGCTGGGCGTGTTGCCACGTCACAGAGAGCGTCGTATCAGGGAGCCCCTCGTAATCGAGTGCGATCGCAAATGATAGAGGATCGTGGCGTAATTGCCCGGGTAATGGCAGTGGCGTTGCGAGGCCGGCGATGCGGACCGTACGAGTCTTTGGCATCGTCAATTGGCGCTCGTAACGCGCGCCGAGCTCGAGGTCGAGCGTGTCGGCAAGCGCCAGGGTTTCGGTCAAAAATACGCCGAGCGCGTCGGTTTGCACCGGCGGCACGTAGGTTTCGACGCCAAGCGCCACCAATTGCCGATCCTGCCATTGCACGCCGAAAAAGCCGGTCATGCCCGCGCCGCGATGATGGCCGAGTTCCAGGCGCGTTTCAGTGACGCGCTGAGCGAAGCGCGTGAATAAACGTCCGCGGTCGAGTTCGTCGTGCTGGTAATCGATATGACTGGCCTTGAACGCTGCGCTATCGAACCATGGTAATGCATCGTCCCATCGCGTTTCGAAATCGTAACGGCGCTGCCGCATCGCGATGCGCACCGCTTCCGCGCTGGCCGCTTGGCCTATGTGTTGATGCCCTGGCACACCTGGCGGCACGCCGTAATCCTTGCTCATCTCATAATAAGCCAGGCCCGCATGACCCGCGCTGTCGATCCACGACGCGCCCGCAGATCCCCCTTGACTCGCGCTGTCGCTGTTCAGTACCACGCCACGACTATTCGTTTCTGGGTTGACGCGAAATTGCTCGCGGATCGCCGCATCGTCCAAAGCCCATCCCGGAATGCGCAAATTTCCCGCACCGCGCTGGAAATAATCCAAGTGCAGCGCCAATGGTGCGGTTCCCGCATCGAGCGCAATGACGCCGGCGCTTTCACTCGGGTTGTGATCGAAACGGTATTCGGCGCGGCCCATGACGGGACGTTCTGGCAACTGATCGGGAATGCGCTGATGATGCACATCGATCACCCCCCCTACGGCACCGCTACCGTAGCGCAAACTTGCCGGGCCGCGTTGAATGATAATGCGATCGGCAAGCAAGGTTTCAGCGGCGGTGGGATGATCCGGACTGATCGCCGACGCATCGTGAGCGCCGATTCCATCGTGCATCACGCGCACGCGCCCCCCGCTCATGCCACGGATGACCGGCTGCCCCACCCCAGGGCCGTAGGACAGATTGTGTACGCCGAGTTCGTGTTGTAACGTCTTACCCAAGGTATTGGCGCTTTTGAGGCGCAAAGCGCGCGCGGCCAAGTCGCTTTGTGATGTGGGTGCGCGCACTGGGTCTTTCGCTTCGACAACCAACGGTTCGAGCTCGATTTCATCCGCATCATCGGGTGCCGTCAACTCAGCACCGAACGCCACACCGACTAGCACCTGACTGACAAACCAGTAGATCCTCCAAGCTCGCATTACAAACCACTGGCGCGCAGATAATCGCGCAGTCGTCCGACTTCGAAACGGGCCCCAAAAACCCCCCCGCTCAAATAAACGCCATCATCGCGCGCGCCGAGACACAAGCCATTGTCATAACAACGTGCGTGATAACCAAATAGCCCGCGTGACATGGCGCGATGCGGAAACAGCTCGACATACTGCGCTTCCGCCCAATCGAACAGCGCATCGATGCGCGCAGGCGCAAACGGCGGGAGATAACTGGCGGCATAGCGAGCGAGCGCGTTATCGAATGCCGCTTCGTCAAAGCGTCCGGTGGCGTTGACGTGTAATGCCAACACGAATGGTGCAGAGGGTGTATAACGGGGCGTCGAACCGTCCTTGTCCGTCGCCGACAACATCAGCACGAGCAAATACGCGCCGTCGTCCGGGGGGCCGGACAGTTTGGCCATCTGGAATGTGACGTGACTGTGTAATTCGCGCGTCGAACCGACCGCCCCCACCAACCCGCGCGCGTCTTGCCCTTCCGTTGCGGAAACGATGGTCGTCACCCCGGATTTCGACAACAGCAAACGCTCATCGAAACCGCCTTCTAGCCAGACCTGTTGCGAAACATCCCATTTCCGCAACGCGCTTGCGATACGATAACCGATCACGAGATCGCCCTGGGGAAAACGCCCGTTGAATCCGGGATCTTGTGTCAAGTACGGCGTCAGCGCACTCTCGAATGCGACTGCAACGACCGGAAAACCGGCAACGTCGCGCACGCGATCGAAATTTTCGATGATCAATCGTTGCTCGCGCACGGCGAGTGTGATGTCGGAATGAGCAGTATCGCTGGCATGACTGACGCTGCTGAACAACCACGCCAAACTAGCAAGCAAAAATATTGTATAACGTCGCATGACAGTAAACCTATGATTGATAATGAATTAGGTTGCTATAGGTATGTTATATTATCACACCAGTAAATGAAAGCTAGGCGCGTGTAGCAAACGAATACATCGAAAATTAAGACGCTTACCCGACTATCGGCGAGCGATTATCGGCGAGCGATGCGATTGAGTCCGTAAACTGCTGTAAATTGTGAGGCGGGCAGCTCCGCCGTTTCGCTTCGGTCAATTGACGTTGTGAGACGCTGGTCAACACGAAGAAGGGAGGCGATGGCTGAGTATGAGGTTAGCGTAGGAGGACTTGACTCCCCGATCCGTTGGTGTAAACGAGATGGATTGGGTTGGAAACAAAATCTTGAAATTACTCCAGCTGAAAATGCTTGCAGTTGTACGCGACATGAAAGCCGCTATACACTATCCTTAGTTTTTACTACTCATTTTGTTCCGCTACGCCAAACCAAAAAATCTTACGCTATCGTTATCGAACCGTACCGAGTGTCGCGATTTTTCTACAGCATGCCCGCTGCGTCATCGCCACTCCAACCCAAAAGCCATTCACGATGAATGAACCGATTATCTCGAAACCGCTCGACGCGACGCCCGCAAATAGCACGCATGCTCACAATTTCTCGCTTGATGCGGCGGAACACGTTCCATTTAATGAATTCCTTGCCTGCTTGATACCGGAGTACAACGCTATGACTGATATGTTGATGCCAGAACGCAGCTTTGAAAAAAGCAACCCCTCCCCGACGATTACTACCTTGCCAAAACTCGGCATGACTTACAAAGATCTGATCGGCGATTTCAAACGCTATTACAGCCATACCTTGGGACGCGATGAAAATTGCCGTTCGCCGCACTATGCCTACGAAGCCTTGTCGATGCTGATCCGCGACCGCTTGATGGAGCGTTGGAAAAAAACCTACAACGCTTATCGCGAAACTGATTGCCGCAAAGGGTTTTATTTATCGATGGAGTTTTTGATGGGTCGCGCGCTGAGCAACGCGATGCTTAATCTCGGCATCACCGACGAGGTCACACGGGCGATGTACGAACTGGGTTTGGAAATCGAGGAGCTGTTCGAAAGCGAACCCGATGCGGGTTTGGGTAATGGCGGTTTGGGGCGTTTGGCAGCTTGTTTCATCGATAGTTGCGCGACCTTGCAGTTGCCGGTGATGGGTTATGGCTTGCGTTATGAATACGGCATGTTCACACAGGCGATCGTCAACGGTGAGCAGGTCGAAAAACCCGATCACTGGCTGCGCAATGGCAACGTTTGGGAAATCGAACGGCCCGAGTACACGCAGCGTGTGCGCTTCGGCGGACGAACCGAGGTGCGTACCGATAAAAACGGTCGCAAGAGCGTGGTTTGGCTCGATACCAGCGATGTCTTAGCCGTGCCCTATGATGTGCCGATTCCGGGTTATCACAACAATACCGTCAATACCTTGCGTTTGTGGAAATCCGCGGCCACCGAGGAATTCGATCTGCAAGAATTCAATGCCGGCGACTACGCGGAAGCGGTGAGAGACAAAAATACGGCCGAACACATTACGATGGTGTTGTATCCGAACGACGCTAACGAAAATGGCAAGGAATTGCGGTTGCAACAGCAGTATTTCTTGGCCTCGGCGAGCTTGCAAGACGTCATCGCGCATTGGACCGGACGCCACGGCAACGATTTTTCCGGTTTCGCCGAGAAAAACTGCTTCCAATTGAACGATACCCATCCGAGTATCGCTGTCGCGGAGTTGATGCGTCTGCTGGTCGATGTGCACGGACTCGAGTGGGAGCAGGCCTGGGCGATCACCACACGCACGATGGCTTACACCAATCACACCTTGTTGCCGGAAGCCTTGGAAAAATGGCCTGTGCGCCTCATGCAGCGTTTGGTACCGCGTCTGATGGAGATCATCTTCGAAATCAACATGCACTTTTTGGCGGAAGTTTCCAGTCGTTGGCCGGGCGATTTGGAGCGTTTGGCTCGCATGTCCTTGATCGAAGAAGGTTACGAAAAAAAGGTGCGCATGGCTTATCTGGCTATCGTCGGTAGCTTTTCGGTCAATGGCGTCGCCGAGCTGCATTCCAATTTACTCAAACAAGGGCTATTCCGCGATTTTTACGAGTTGTGGCCGCAAAAATTCAACAATAAAACCAATGGTGTTTCGCCGCGCCGCTGGCTGGCCAATTGCAACCCAGAACTCGCTAAATTGATCACCGAGACCATAGGCAATAGTTGGCTTGTCGATTTGACGCAATTGCAAAAACTCAAACCTTTCGCCGACGACCCCAAATTCCGTCAGCGCTGGTATGAGGTCCAGCAAAACGCCAAAAAACGCTTGGTCGAATACAAAACTTCGGAGTTGAAAAAAGACAGCCCCTCTCATGAAATCAGCATCGAGGCGTTGTTCGACGTGCAGGTCAAGCGTATCCATGAATACAAACGCCAGTTGCTGAACGTGTTGCACGTCATCCATCTTTACGATCGCATCAAACGCGGCGATACCGCCAATTGGATGCCCCGCTGTGTACTGATCGGCGGCAAGGCCGCGCCAGGGTATGCGATGGCCAAATTGATCATCAAACTGATCAACAACGTCGGTCGCGTCATCAATAACGATCCTGCGGTCGGTAAAAATCTCAAACTCATTTTCTTGCCGAATTATCGCGTTTCGGCGATGGAAAAAATTTGCCCGGGTGCCGATTTATCGGAGCAAATTTCCACTGCCGGCAAGGAAGCTTCCGGCACCGGCAACATGAAATTTATGATGAACGGCGCGTTGACCATTGGCACCTTGGATGGCGCCAATATCGAAATTCGCGAGGAAGTCGGCGAGGAAAACTTCTTCTTGTTCGGATTGACTGAACAAGAAGTTGAAGCGATGCGCCACCATTACGACCCCGTTTCGATCATCAACGGCGATCAAGATTTGAAGCGGGTGATGAATTTATTGGAATGCGGTCATTTCAACCAATTTGAGCCAGGTATTTTCGATCCCATTATCAATTCGTTGAAAAGCCCGCACGATCCGTGGATGACCATCGCCGATTTCCGTAGTTACATCGACGCACAGCGGCGCGTCGAGGAAGTCTACCGTGACAAAGAGCGCTGGACGCGCATGAGCATTATCAACTGCGCGAGTAGCGGCAAGTTTTCCACCGATCGCACGATCAACGATTACAATCGCGAAATTTGGAAACTCAAGCCGGTGCCGATTAAGCTCGACTGAGGTGCGATGCTGCATATTGTGCTATTTCAGCCAGAAATTCCCGCGAATACCGGCAACATCATCCGCTTGTGCGCCAATATCGGCGCACGACTGCATTTGATTGAACCGTTGGGGTTCGTCATGGAAGATAAAAAATTACGGCGCGCGGGGCTCGACTATCACGAATGGGCCGAGGTACGCCGTCATGCCGATTTGCAAGCGTGTCGTCAAATCTTGCCGCTGCCGTGGTTTGCATTGACAACAAAAGGTCAATGCTGTTATTGCGACGCACCGCTCGCTCCTGATGCGGTGTTGTTGTTTGGCTCGGAAACGCGCGGCTTACCACCCGAGGTGTTGGCGAGCTTTACACCCGCGCAGCGTTTGTGTTTGCCGATGCGACCGACGAGCCGTAGCCTGAATTTATCGAACGCTGTCGCCGTTACCGCGTTCGAAGCGTGGCGTCAGCAAGGTTTTCAAGGTAGTCGCGAGCTTCAACAATCAAAAACCGCTGCTGCATCATGATCACGATTGTGGTGAGCGTCGCGATAATGGATTTTTAGGAAGTAGTATCAAAAAACATGCAGAAACTACGTTGCGCCGTGATTGGTGCGGGTTATCTCGGTAAATTTCACGCGGAGAAATACGCGCGGCTATCTGAAACCTGTGAATTGGTCGCGGTGGTGGACATCGATGAAAGCACGGCGCAGCGCGTCGCCGCGCCTTATGGTGCGCGCGCCTTGACCGATTACCGCGCGCTGTTGGGCGAGGTCGATGCGGTCAGTGTCGTCGTGCCGACGACGTGGCACCACGCCGTCGCGCGGGATTTTCTTGCTGCCGGCTGTCATGTGCTCGTCGAAAAGCCGATCGCGGTCACGTTGGACGAAGCGGATGATTTGATCGACACCGCGCGCCACCACCAACGTCTTTTGCAAGTCGGCCATCTCGAACGCTTCAATCCGGCGGTACTCGCGCTCGGCGCGCAGCAAGACGCGCCGCGTTTCATCGAATCGCATCGTTTATCGCCGTTTAATCCGCGCGCCAATGATGTCAGCGTGGTGCTCGATCTGATGATCCACGACATCGACATTATTCTGGCGCTCGTCGATGCGGAAGTGGTACGCATCGACGCCAGCGGCGCGCCGGTGTTGACCCAAGACATCGACATTGCCAACGCGCGGCTGGTCTTCGCCAATGGCTGCGTCGCCAACGTGACGGCCAGTCGCATCAGCATGAAAGTCGAGCGCAAGATGCGTTTGTTCATGACCAACCGTTACGTCACGATCGACTTCCAACATCGCGCGTTGGTGTGCTATCGCACCGGCGACAAGGAAATGTTCCCTGGCATTCCCGAAATCGTCTCGGAAGAATCGGTGTTTGCCAATGGCGACCCGTTGTTCGAAGAAATCAAACATTTCGTTGATTGTGTGCGCCATCACACGCCGCCGTTGGTTCCAGGCGAAGCGGGACGCCGTGCGCTCGCCACCGCCTTAGATATCGGACGTTTGTTGCGATCCGACCCGACGCAACAGTGACTGGCGCTCGGCTTACGCAATCGGCAATCCTTCAAGCTTCAATCGAGTCTCTCATACTCATGACAATGATTCCAATGGTCAACCTGAAGGCGCAATACGACGCGTTGCGCCCACAAATCACCGCGCGCCTCGACGAAGTTTTGACGAGCTGTTCTTTTATATTGGGTCCACAAGGTCAGGCGTTCGAATGCGAAGTCGCGACTTATTTGGGTGTCAAACACGCGATTGGCGTCGCGTCGGGCACCGACGCGTTACATTTGGCATTGCGCGCTGCCGGCATCGGTCCCGGGGATGAAGTCATCACCACGCCTTTCACGTTCATCGCCACCGCCGAAGCGATTTGCTATACCGGCGCGACGCCAGTTTTCGTCGATATCGATTACCATAGCTTCAATCTCGACCCGCGTGCTGTCGAACAAGCCATCACGCCGCATACCAAAGCAATTCTGCCGGTTCATCTATTCGGTCAACCCGCCGATTTGCCACAGTTACAAGCCATCGCCGCGCGTCACGGCTTATTGCTCATCGAAGACTGCGCGCAATCTTTTGGCGCGCGTATCGATGGCCAGCACACTGGCAGTTTTGGCGTCGCCAGCGCGTTTAGTTTTTTCCCGAGCAAAAATCTTGGCGCTTATGGTGACGGGGGGTTGGTCACGACCCAAGACGATGCGATCGCCACGCGCATTGTTGCGCTGCGCAATCATGGCTCGACCGTGCGTTATTACCACGATGAAATCGGCTACAACAGCCGTTTGGATGAAATGCAAGCGGCGATCTTGCGCGTCAAATTGCCGGAGATCGACGCGATGAACCAACGCCGCCGCGCGGTGGCGCGGCATTACAACGCGCTGCTCGCCGATTTGCCACTGGTGACCCCGCACGAGGACGGCATCGGCGAACACGTGTTCCATCAATACACGCTGTTGACCGACCGCCGCGAAGCGATTCAACAAGCCTTGCAAGCCGAACACATTGCCAGCGCGATTTACTATCCGGTGCCACTGCATCGCCAGCGCGTGTTTGCTGAACGCTATCGCGACGTTGCGTTACCGGTCGCCGAAGACGTCGCGGCGCGTTGTCTGTCACTACCCATTTGCCCGTTTCTCTTGGATGAACACATCGCGCGTATTGCGGGTGTAATCCGCCGCGTCCTCTCATGATGACAACCGCGCCACGTCCGTTGCGCATCATGTTTTCCGCTGGGGAGTCTTCTGGCGATCAACACGCCGCGCAACTCTATCGCGCCTTGCAAGCGCGGTTGCCTCATCTCGAAGGCTTCGGTATGGGAGGCAAGGCGATGGCGGAAGCGGGGATCGAATTAGTGTTCGATGCGACGCCTATCGGTGTGATCGGGCTGTTCGAAATCATCAAACATTATCCCGATATTCAACGCGCGATGAACGTATTGCGCGCCGTGTTGCGTGAACGCCGCCCGGATCTGTTGATTCTCGTCGATTACAAGGAATTCAATTATCGCTTGGCGTGCTACGCAAAACGCCTCGGCGTGCGCGTGTTGTGCTATGTTAGCCCGCAAGTGTGGGCGTGGCGTCCCGGGCGAGTCAAAGCATATGCCAAGCGTATCGATGCCATGGCGGTGATTTTTCCTTTCGAAACCAAGTATTACGAAGCGGAGCGTCTCCCGGTGCGCTATGTCGGCCATCCCTCGGTCGATAAAGTGAAGCCGCGCCAGACCAAAAAAGACGCCTTACAAAACTTTCAACTCGATTCCGCCCACCCGATCGTCGGTTTGTTGCCGGGCAGCCGCGTCAATGAAATCAAACGGCTGTTGCCGGTGATGTTGCAAGCGGCGGGTTTGATCCAGCGCCACACTCCACGCACGCAGTTTCTATTAGCGCAAGCCGAATCGATCGACGATGCGCTGTTGCAGCGTTTTCTCGGCGCTAGTCAGGTCACGGTGCGCGTCGTCAAAGGCGCGCCATACGACGTCATTCAATGCTGCGACGCGGTATTGACCGCATCCGGCACGGCGACCCTGGAAATCGCGCTACTGACGGTACCGATGGTCATCGTCTACAAACTGGCTCCGCTGACGTATTTTTTGGCGCGCTATTTGGTGAAAACCCCGTTCATCGGCCTGCCGAACATCATCGCTGGCCACTTGATCGCCGAGGAGTTGATTCAAGATCGGGCCAATCCGGAAAACATGGCGCAAGCGGTGTTGCGCTTATTGCACGACGCCGAGTACGCGGCGGCGCAGCGTCAAGCGTTGCGCGCGGTGAAAGAGGCGTTGGGAGAAGGCGGTGCGTCGGAGGTGATGGCAGATTTCGTCGTCGATCTACTGCAACAATTTTCCGCGACGGTCGCATAAAATGCTTCACACTTCAAATTTCGGCTCATCCCACTTTCTCCCCCCGCTTGCGAATTTGAAGTGCGGTGAGTCGGCTACAGATAATTGAACAGCGATAAATTCTGTACTCGGGTATAGGCTTGTTGCGCCGCTTGTAAGCCGATGGTTTGTAGATTGAACCGGCTGATTGCCTCGGCATAGTCCAAGTCGCGCGTTTCCGACAAGACGCTGGTCATGTCGATCTTGAACTTTTCGTTCTGATCTTGCTGGTCGTCCAAGGTGCGTAGGCGCGCGCCGACGCGGGCTTCGGCTTCGCTGATTTTGCCGAGCGCAGCGTCGAGATCGGTCAAGATATTATTGACCGTGCGATTGAATAGCTTATTGATGTCGTTGATGGGTTGGAAAACCGGATCGCCATTGCCATCGACGATCTGGTTGCCGTTGGCGTCGAGCGCGGGTTCGGTCAATTGCGCGCCCCGTCCAATTTGGTCATCTGTGAACCCGGCATCGGCCAGAAACGTGCCGGTATCTCCCTGAATGCGTACCGAAGAGAGATCGCCAGCATTCGACAACGAGAGAAATTCGATGGCATTGCCGGAACGGCG